>Ga0153961_1000178_pt1 | contig 20468 bp, 20 predicted proteins | sample TSFL045MetaG_FD_104748 | JGI IMG/M metagenome (GOLD analysis project Ga0153961, IMG submission 104748) | Attine ant fungus gardens microbial communities from Florida, USA - TSFL045 MetaG | ecosystem: Host-associated > Fungi > Mycelium > Unclassified | place: USA: Florida, Withalacochee...
CTCTGTAGCAGGCTGTACAAAAGCTGGGGATAAAATCATTTTCAAGCAGCCAACGCACAATTTCATCAAGTGTTCTCCTGTCGCTGATATCAAATTGTGCCGTATTTTCCCCCTCCGGCTCCGGCTCACAGTAGCCTCCTACACTGGTGCGTGACGCACCGCTAATCTGAGAAACCCCCAGCTGCAATACCTTTTCTCTGGTCCTTTGGGATTCTCTTGTAGAAACTATCATACCTGTGTACGGCACCGCTATGCGGATAACTGCAACTATCTTTTCAAAAATTTCGTCACTTACTGCGTTTGAAAAATCACCGGGATTAATATCCTCAGCCGGACAAATCCTGGGCACACTTATGGTGTGGGGACCTACACCAAAGACTGCCTCCAGGTGTTCTGCGTGCATAAGTAAACCTGCAAGATCGTAACGGTACATATTAAGTCCAAAAAGTACACCTAAGCCAACATCGTCAATGCCGCCCTCCATTGCCCTGTCCATTGCCTCAGTATGGTAAGCATAATTATGCTTGGGACCTGTAGGATGCAGTCTTTCATAATTTTCTTTATGATAGGTTTCCTGAAACAGAATATATGTGCCAATACCTGCTTCCTTCAGCCTGCGGTAATTTTCAACTGTAGTAGCGGCAACGTTTACATTAACACGGCGGATAGCACCGTTCTTATGCTTAATAGAATATATAGTTTCTATGCTTTCCAATATATACTCTAAAGGGTTATTTACAGGGTCCTCTCCTGCCTCCAGCGCAAGACGCTTGTGCCCCATGTCCTGTAAGGCTATAACCTCTTGTTTAATTTCGTCCTGTGTTAATTTTTTACGGCAAATGTGCTTGTTTTGGCGATGGTAGGGACAATAAACACAACCGTTTACACAATAATTAGATAAATACAGCGGTGCAAACATTACTATTCTGTTACCGTAAAATTTCTGCTTTATCTTCTTAGCCAGTGCAAAAATTTCTTCATTTAACGCCTTGTCCCGGCAGTCCAACAGCAGCAATGCCTCACAGTGAGTAATACCCTTACATTGCTTTGCCTTAGCAATCACCCTGTGTATTTCTTCCAAATTGTTTTTATTTTTATCAGCAAATTCTAATGAGGATAGAATTTCCTCATGGTTAATAAATTCCTCCGCAATCTTTGACTTTGGATTGTACATTAACAATTACTTCTTTCTTTAATAAATAATACCTAATATAAATAATATATTCACTTATGATATTGTTAAAACTAAAAATTATTATATTAATTATACAACAATAACCAAGCATTTGCAATGAAAATTGGATATTGTTTTCAAACAAACGCCAGTCAATACCACCGGTTGAACCGGTGGCTTGCACAGCCCCTTTTAGAGGCTAATACGGACTTAACCCCTTTTAGGGGCGTCGAAGTTTGACAACGCATTGCCATTTTAAGCAGCTGCTCACGTGCGGCTGTTTATTTTTGCTTACTTATTCCTACTACCCGTAAACGGGTCCATGTACTTTATGCTTGTTTGATTTTTAGAATAATCGTCTTTCGGTTTGTTTTGTATGTATTCTGCTATTATTTTTTGTTTTGACCAATTGTATCCACATAATATCCTCTACACCAAAAATACCTTGACCCGTATTTGTATTTTAGATTTGCGTGTCTATCAAATATCATCAAGCTACTTTTCCTTGAGATATCCCATAGACTGTGTTATACTCACCAGCATATGAATATAATCTTGGCACGCTTCTGCTTCAATTATTTTCACACCTTTTTGTTCACATAGCTTTCGCAATATTTCTTCGATATCTTTTCTCACCTTTCCAGATATTTCTTTTCTCCTGTATTTCGGTGCGAAGACGACACTATTCTCAATCACACAGAGCTTTATGAGTATAAACACGGCAAAATGCTAATGCACTTCACATTCTGTTTTGAAGGTGTTCCTACAGAACAAACTCCTGCGGAAATGCTAAAATACTACCAGCAGCGAAAGGGTCTAACCACACGACAGTTAGCCGAAAGTGTAGGAGTTGTACCCGCAACGGTGTTAATGTATGAACGTGGGCAGTTCCCAATACCATATCAAACAGCCGTTGCTATGGCTGAAGTCCTTGAAATTGATAGAAATCTGCTCTTCGATGAGTTTGCTCAATTTATGGATTATCCCTACAATGACAAGTTGCGAGAAGTTAGGAAGACTTACGGATTAAATCAAGCAACTTTTGCTGAAAAAGCAGGTATTAGTTTGAGCATCTATTCTAAGTGGGAAGGCGGTTCACGACAGCCGTCAAGAAAAATGTATCAGCAATTGGTAAATACATATCCCGAAATAAATATATGAAAATACAGCGTATCTGTGATATAGCAGGTACGCTGTATTTTTTTATCGGCACATTGGTGTTATTACCTGTCTTTCTGTAAAATAAAAGTACAATAAAACACAGGAGGAAAATACTATGGAAAAATCATTATTTGAACAAATGGGTGGTACTTATACACAAGTTGGAGATTACCTGATACCAAATCTCATCTTACCCGAACAACAAGAGCAACCGATCGGAGTATGGGGACAGCGACACGCAAGATATTTGAAACAACACCATAAAATTATTTATATGAACCTTTTGACAAGTGGGAAACTAAACGACTATCTTGTCGATATTGAAAATCAGGCTGAAAATATGTTTCTTCAAATTGTAAAGCAACTTGCAAAAAGCGAAGGCATAACAGAAGAACTTAAGGCAAATGATCAGACGGAATGGGTTGCGCAAATGAACAATGTTTGCTACAGAGCAAGAGAAATTGTAAATTCTAAGTTGATTTATTAAAAATAGTCCGCTCCATTGAGCGGACTATTTTTAATAAATTTCATTTTCACACATTTTTTCAGCTTGCTCTATTATCAAATCCACCGCAGTTGCCTGTTTATCCGGTGGATATTTATATTTTCTGAGCAACCTTTTTACAGTAATTCTCATCTGTGCCCTAACACTTTCTCGCACATCCCAATCAACTTTAATATTATTTTTAATGCTGATTGTTAGTTCTTTAGCAATTTGTTTTAGGACATCATTTTCATAGAAATCTCTGGCTGATTCATTGGACGAAATTGCATCATAAAATGCCAGTTCATCGTCTGATAATCCCAGCTTTTCTCCTCTTTTATGAAGCTCATTCATATCTTTTGCCATATCAACCAGAGCCTTTATAACCTCTACCGTCTCTAAAGAACGTTTTTCGTATTGAATTACTGAGGCTTCAAGCATTTCAGAAAATTTCTTTGCTTGTACAACATTCTTTTTAGCTATCGCCTTAATCTTACCATCAAGCAAACGTCGTAAAAGTTCCAGAGCTAAATTTTTCTGTGGGAGTCCTTTGACCTCTTCAAGAAATTCATCAGATAAAATTGAAATATCCGGTTTATTCAATCCAACTGAAGCAAATATGTCAACGACTTCTTCAGAAATAACTGATTTGGAAACCAATTGACCAATTTCATATTCTATTTGATCTTTCGTTTTCTTCTGTTTGTCCTTTGGTAGTATTTTTATAATACCTGATTTGATGGCTTTAAAATAACTAATCTCTACATTGATTGCTTGAGCTTGTTCAGAGGTCGAGCATAATGCGTATGCCTTACCGATTTCTACAACCAAATTAAGAAATTCTTTTTTCTCATCTTCCGGTTTACCCAAAACAAAATCAACACCAGAAACAATACACGCCATTCTTTTACTTGCAGATCCGCTTATATAAGAAGAGTAATCCAATCCATGCAATATTCCTTGAATTTGCTCATACTTCTCAAGCATGAGATCGATTGCTACTTGTGGATCAATACCCGTTGTCTTTCGGTCAGACGGTGTATATTGTGCTAATGCACTTCTTAAATTATCTGCAATACCAATATAGTCTACAATTAAACCGCCGGGCTTGTCTTTAAACACACGATTAACTCGTGCTATGGCTTGCATAAGATTATGACCACTCATCGGTTTATCGACATACATTGTGTGAAGGCAAGGTACATCAAACCCCGTCAACCACATATCGCAAACAATAACAATTTTTAATTCATCTTCAACATCTTTCATTCTCTTTGCAAGTAGCTTTTTCTGAGATGCAGTAGTTGAATGCGGCTGAAATTCAGGTGGATCAGATGCTGCAGAAGTCATAATAACCTTAATTGTACCTTTATCAATGTCGTCACTATGCCATTCCGGACGGTATTCTATAATCTTTGAGTAAAGTTTTACTGCAATCTTTCTGGACATAGCTACAAACATAACTTTACCATTAATAGCTTGTTGTCTAAGGTCGTAATGAGCAATGAAATCCTTCACTACTACATCAATACGACTATCTGTTCCAACAATTGCTTCTAACCTTGCCCATTTACGCATTTGGCTTTCGGCGTAAGTTTCTTCCTGTCCCTCAACAATGCTGTCATACTCATCATCAATCTTTGGCTTTAATTCCTGCGGAAGATCTAACTTTGCAATTCTGCTTTCGTAATAAATCGGAACAGTAGTTTTATCTTTAACCGCTTGAGTTAAATCGTAAATATCAATATAGTCACCAAACAGGGCGGGTGTGTTCTTATCGCTCAATTCAACAGGCGTTCCAGTAAATCCGATAAAAGAAGCATTCGGCAATGCATCTCGCATATGTTTCGCAAAGCCAAAAGAAACTTTTCCATCTTTTTCTTTTGCTTCTAACCCGTACTGACTGCGATGTGCTTCATCTGCTATAACAACCACATTTCGTCTGGTAGTCAGTGCTTCCATCGATTGGTCACTCTCGTCTGGCGAAAACTTTTGGATAGTCGTAAATACAATGCCGCCAGCTTGAACGCTCAATAGTTCTCGTAATTTCTTTCTTGTGTCTGCCTGTTTGGGCGTTTGACGCAAATAATCGGCACTTTTTGAAAAAGTAGTAAATAGCTGATCGTCCAAGTCATTTCTGTCAGTAATAACAACAATAGTCGGGTTATTCAATTCTAAAACCAATTGACGAGTATACATGAGCATAGAATAACTTTTTCCGCTACCCTGTGTATGCCAAATTACACCCGCTTTTCTGCTTCCATTTTCAGAAGCTGCCAAGTGAGTGGTATACAATGCTTTATTTACAGCAAAGAATTGATGATAACCAGGCAAAATTTTGAAAGACTTATCTTCCTCATGAACAAAGAAGCTGTATTTTGAAACAATGTCCAAAAATCTCTTTTTATTCATCATTCCATAAAGCATAACTTGCAATTGCGGAAAAGAAAGTCCCGATTCTTTTTCTCCGTCAATTGTTCTCCAGAACATAAAGCGATCCAGATCAGAAGTAATTGTACCAACTTTTGCATTGATACCATCACTTGTGATCATAAAGGCATTGTAATAAAACAAGGAAGGAATATCTCTTTTATAAGTCTGAAGCTGATTAAACCCATCAACAATATCTACTTCTTCGTTTGTCGCATTTTTCAGTTCTATTACAACAACAGGAATACCATTTAAGAAAGCGACAATATCAGGTCTGCGTTCTTTTCCGTTTTCAATTACAGTGTATTGATTGATTGCCAAGAACTCATTATTTTCAATATCTTTGGCATCAAAAATATAAGCTTTTTCGGTTTTTATGCTTCCGTCCTTCTGCTTAACCTCTACATCAATACCATCGGTTAATAATTTTTGAAACGCAACATTATTTTGGACAATAGATAAGCTCTGCTGACGAGTAATCTTTTTAACCAGTTCTGAAATCGTATCATTGGAATATTGTTTGTTAATACGTTTTAATGCACTATGTAACCTGTCGTACAGAACAACATCTCCAAAACTTTCTCTCTCTGAAAAGCTTCCTCCCGGCGAAATATCTGGTCCATATTGTGTTTGATAGCCTAAATCTTGAAGCCACTCCATTGCTGCTTGTTCAAGATCATTTTCTATAAAGCTGGACATTCTATTCACCTACCTTTACAAAATGTCTTTTTTTGATATACGATGTCTGATGCTCTAATTCTGGGTAGACGAATGCTTCATTTATTCCAATCATATCAAGTTCATGCAGTATAGAAGATTTCTGCTCTGCTGGGATACGTAAATATCTTGGAATCCCTTCATCTACATATTCACTGAGACTATCTTTTAAATTGAAACTATTTTTTAGATAATAATCAGGAGCAGATATGTCTATTCCTAAGATTAAAAACGCACCATTTTGGCGTCTTATACGTTCATTGTTCTTAGGAGCTACCACAGGGACATATTTATTTTGAAACTGCGTCTTCAGTCGCTCCACTTTCTCTTCAAAGCTCGATAAAATATCATCCCCGAGACCTTTTCTTGAAAAATAATCTAAAAAATTCCCTTCGCTTTTTCCATCATATTCTGCAAGTGCAGAAAACAATTTCACTTCTTTTTGTGTCGGACGCTGTAGCGATTCGATAAACAAAATCAGTTCACCATCTTTGTCCTCATGTTCAGAACAAGCAAAATAGAGTGCAATCAAAGGATTGGTTGTAATATCCAGCAATCGAGTCGGCAAACCGTAATGTTGCATTTTGACCAACTGTTCAAAATCAGTCATATGATTTCCAAATTCCAGTGGTTCTTGCAATATTAGCTCATTAACGATAGTAGTTTCTTTTGCTAATAGTCCATTTCTAAAAATGCTTCCATCTATACCGAATTCAATGTCAGATTGTCCACGAAAAAGCAATGTACCAGGTATTTCATTTTCAGAAATGATACGGCTATAGTCAGACAGTTTTGATAGTAAGTGAGAAACACTATATATTGAAAATTGTTCATCTAACTCATCTTGTAGATATTCTTTGTATCGTTCACGTTCATCCACTATTTTTCACCCACTTCCACTGGCAGTTCTCCACTCATCAATTTAGGGAGTAGGGCATCTCTAATCTCTGCCAACACTTCGTTTTCTTCTTTGAGTTTTGCAATTTTTTGTTCAATAGGTTTTGCGATTTCTTCAAATTTCAATTGAAGCTCCATCGGCGGTACAACCATAGGAAACATTTTAAACGCTTCGAAAGGAAAGTTCTGCCTTGTTGTTCCAATGGCATGGTGTTTGATCATTTCCTGAAATATCGGTTGCTTCATATAGTAATAAAAGAAAGTAGGAGTAATCGTATCCTTCATCTTAAAAACAGTATAAATCGGACTAACAAGTCCCACATCATACTCTTTAAGCATAGCAATAGAACCAATATTTGCCCTTGCCGGATTATATGCTACTTGATTGCGACGAACAATTTTATAGTTTTTTGTACTCTTGCTATAAACTTGTTTTGTAAAAACATCTTCTGATGCTTTAAATTCTCCTTCTTTTACAACCGAAAGGACTGGATAGTCTTGTTCCTTCTTATTTTTATCTTTAATTTCTTGAACAATATCATAAACAGATAATACTTTCCACCCTAATGACGTAACATTTGTTCCAACGGTTGTAAAATTATTAAATTGCAAAAAAAGTTCTTTGTAAACTTCAGAAATAACATCTAATAAAACACTCTGATATTTAATACATACATCTCGTTTTTTATCTATATCATTCAAAATTTTTGCAATACTACATCTTGTTTTTTCGTCTGGTAATATGAAGCTAAAATTTTTTATGCTATTCTGTGTAATACTCGCCTGACTCGCACTACCTCTGGCTGTAGATACAATATAATTTTTAAATGTCTTATTTTTTAACAAATAAAACAAAAATTTCTGATCTAATGGATTTTTTGTTCGTACACGAACAGCATTTTGATTTAATAGAGAACCTGCCGCTTCTTTTTGCACTCTTACAACTTTTCCAACTACAGACATAGGGCTTGTTTCCCAAGATCCCACAGTAGTTATTATAACATCATCCTCTAATAATTTATAATTCTCATATTGCGTAGAATCTTTTATATAAACACAATTATCTAATGTTATATTATATTCATTTAAATCAGAAACTTTTATGATTCTAGTTCCTTCGGTTGCATAATCTTTCGATCTAAATGCAAAACCTTTTTGAAAATCACAAAACTCCTCAAGAAATATTTTATTCATTTTTGATCTCCCCAACGTCTATTTTATAACCAAACATATTAAATACATTTTTTACATCTTCATCTAACAGAGCCGACTCTCTCATTATTAGTGACAACTTTTTAGATAACTCTGTCATCTTTTCAGAAAACGGCTTTTCATCCTCTTTTATTTGAATCACACCAACATAGTTCGAAGGAGCTAAATTATAATCTTTTTCACGAATTTCTTCCAATGTTGCTATCTTCCAAAATCCCTGTTTATCAGCATATTCAATCTCTGTACCATCTGATTTTGTCGCTTTCTTCTCATGGTTACGGAAAGAATGATATGCAGAAGTGATTTCATCAATAGTTTTTGAAGTCAACTGTCTCTGTGTACGACTGTCCTCATAAGGTTCTGTTTCCATATTTCTGGCATCGATAAACAGAATCTCTCCATGACGATCACGGTGTCCATTTTTTAGCTTATTGCGAGCCATAAACCACAGACAAACAGGAATCGATGTTGTTGAAAACAGTCCACCCGGCAAAGTAACAATACAATCGATTTTGTCATCTTCAATCAAGTTTTTACGAATATTATATTCACTGATTGTAGAAGATGAAAGCGAGCCATTTGCCAATACAAAACCTGCCGTTCCGCTTGGCGCTAAGTGATAAAGCATGTGCAAAATCCAAGCATAGTTGGCATTACCCGTAGGCGGAATACCGTATTTACTCCATCTTGGATCATCTATTAAACGCTCGCCGCCCCAGTCACTAATATTAAAAGGCGGGTTTGCCATAATATAATCTGCCTTTAAACTCTTATGCTGATCGTTATGGAAGGAATCCGCATTTTGCTGACCGAGGTTTGCTTCTATTCCACGGATAGCAAGATTCATTTTACAAAGTTTCCAAGTATTATAATTGGATTCCTGCCCATAAATAGCTAATTGTCCGTCAATTCGTCCCTCTCTGTCTTCAACAAAGCGTTCACTCTGTACAAACATACCTCCTGAACCACAGCAAGGGTCATAAACTCGTCCATCGTGAGGTTCAATCATAGCTACAATCAACTCGACTACACTGCGTGGAGTATAGAACTCTCCACCCAGTTTTCCTTCAGCACGTGCAAACTTTCCAAGAAAATATTCATATACAGAGCCTAGAGTGTCTTTGTTTTTATCGTTTCCAATCTCAAGCTCAGATAATAGATCAACCAATTCACCCAAAGAACGTTTATCTAAAGATGCTCTTGCAAAATCTTTAGGAAGCACACCACGAAGAGAGGAGTTTTCCTTTTCAATCACATACATGGCATTATCGATAACCTGACCAATTGTTGGATCTTTAGCACTGTTTTTAATTGTTTCCCAACGTGCTTCCTGCGGCACCCAAAACACATTTTTTGCAAGATATTCATCTCTATCTTCTGGATCGGCGTATTCATCTTGAGAAATTTCTTGATAAGCTCTTTCAAAACTATCAGAAATATATTTCAAGAATATAAGGCCAAGGCATACATGCTTATATTCTGCAGAATCCATATTATTACGGAGTTTATCCGCCATTACCCACAAATCTTCTTTTCTTAATTCAGCCATTTTCTATTCCTCCACTATTAAATAATCTGCGATACTTTTGCCCAGATTTGCTTTTCATTTGGGCTTTCTTTTGCCGTTCTAATAATTTTTAATATTGATTCATTTTCCATTAGGTATTCTTTAATATCTGCCGGAACATCTTTTCTTTCTTTTGCAGCTAAATCATATAGCCTATTCCTTATGTCTGGATATTCTTCTAAATGCAATTCTGCAATTATTCTATCCAATAACTCTCTTTCGGGAGGTTTATTATTACCCTTTTCAATATCACTAATATATGTAGGTGTTTTACTCACCGCTTTTGCAAGTTGACGAATTGATATTTTTTTTGCTTGTCTGACAGAACGCAAATATTGACCAAATTCAGCATTTTCCATTTTCAAATTCAAATCATCCACCTTTATCACCTCCATTGTAAGTTAGTTAGCTTACATACTTATATTATATATTATATTGCCAATTAAATCAAGGCGCTTATCAAAATCAAATTTATTTGCTATAATATTTTTATAATTCAGGAACAATATTCTGTTTTAGTGTCGTTTAATAAATAGAGAGTATGCTCTCTGGAAAGGAGGCAAAAAACATGCCGATATTATTAAAAAGAAAAAACGGCGAGATCACGCCGTTTCGAAATGCAGAATATATTTCTGCGTTCTACTTCATTCCCAAAAGCATTTTGGATAAATGCGGAGAAGAAATAAACAGGATTCCAAGAAATCCAAGAAAATTGCTTCAAGATCGTCGTGCCATAGAAATAGTAGAAAGTGATTTATTTAAGCTGGTAATCATCGATGCTTATGCCTTTATGGTATGGCCTTTTATGGGGCTTGGAGCAAAAAGGGAAATTTATTCAGGATATGAACCGTCTTGGAGATATGCGCACGCAGCTTCTATTTGGATTAAAGGAATGGAAGATGAAGGGGTTATCCCTAAATCACAGGAGATATTAAAAAGTAGCAATGCAGGCGAAGACCTCGGATATATATCCGAAGAAGAAATCTCAGAAACATTCACTTGGCTCGTTCCTAGAATAATGGCAAAACACAATATGAATGAGATCATTGCTGTGGCGGCTGAATATCGCTGCTTTGAAGATTTTGATTACCGAAAGAGCCGACAAAAAATTGATTTTTACCGCAAGTGGTATCACACCCGTGCAAAAATATCCGTTGAATCCCTTGATGAATTAAAAGAAAAGTATGCAGAGAATACAGACGGCATGGAGTGGGACATTCCCGACGATAATGTTAATGTTGAGAGTACCGTATTAGAACCGATTACAGTCAGCATATTTTTAGACACTCTTTCTGAAACAGACAGGAAAATACTCACAATGCGAATGGATGATGTTACACTTGAAAAAATCGCAGAAGAATTAGGCTTCAAAATGCACAGTGCTATACACAAAAGAATCCGAAAGATTGGCTTAGCTTACGAAAAGTTCAGCGGTGAAGATTTAGGATTCAGCAATAAGAAAATTATCTGACAACACCTATTGATGTATAAATCGGTAGGTGTTCTTTTATGCGCAAAAGCAGAAAGGAGGTCTTTTGGGTGCAGTACAATCTGATAAAATCACAGCAAATCAAAATTAAGAACACCCTATGTATGCAGTGTGGACACCAAAGCTGTTTGATGATAAGTAGTGGTGTCTGCCCTGTTTTTTCGGGAAGCAAACAAGAAATCATTAAAATCAAGGAGGACAATCACAATGAAAAAATATAAAGGAACATATATAATCGGTGTTGATCACGGCTATGGAAATATGAAAACGGCTAATTGCTGTTTCCAGACAGGTGTGACCGTATATGAAAAAGAACCAATTTTCAAAGATAACCTGCTTGTTTGGAATAACAAATACTATCTGATCGGCGCAGAGCACAAAGAGTTTTCAGCAGATAAAATGCTGGATGAGGATTATTATGTTCTGACACTTGCGGCAATCGCACGGGAGTTGAACATAGCTAAAATCTATTCTGCTGATGTATTGATCGCCGCCGGGCTTCCGCTGACTTGGGTAAGCGAACAGCGAGAAGAATTCAAACGATATTTGCTGAAGAACGAAACAGTTGATTTCAATTTCAAAGGCAAGGATTATCATATCCGCATTGTCGGCGCAGATGTTTACCCACAGGGATTTGCCGCTATTGTCAATCACTTATCCGATTTTTCAGGTGTAAATATGCTCTGCGTTATTGGCAACGGCACGATGAATATTATGTTCGTCAATGATAAAAAGCCGAACCCCCACCGCTGTTTTACCGAGAAATTCGGAACACACCAGTGTATGCTCCATATCCGTGAGAATCTAATGAGAATTCATCACGCAGAGCCGTCCGAAGAAATGATTACCCGTGTGCCTCGTTTCAGCGCAGCAGATATTGACGGTGAATATCTGAAGACCATTATCCAAACCGCAAGAGAATATGTAGCAGGTATTTTCCGTAGACTGCGTGAACACGGCTACGATTCAAAACTGATGAAGCTGTATATTGTCGGAGGAGGCGGTTGTATGATCCGTAACTTTGCTGAATATGACGAAAGCCGTATTACTGTAAACGATGATATTTGTGCTACTGCTAAAGGCTATGAACGAATGCTGGAAATGAAATTAATTAAAAACGGCGGTGCGTTATGAGTATCAAACGAATGAGTCTTCGGTTTAACTTGAATAACGAAGCTGACCGCAAGGCTTGGGAGCATTTAAAAAATGCAACAGGTTCAAAAAACAAGGCAGTTATTACTGCTATCAATCAATTTTATGAGCCACCCACAGAAGTTACAGAGGTCATTAGAAAGACTATTCGAGAGTGCTTGCAAAATCTTTCTGTAATACAGATGGAATCAGCACAGCCCACCGAAGCACTGTCCGAAGAAGAAAACGAACTTATGGATTCCCTCGATATGTTTCTTGGTGAATGACGGCATCAGAGTGATGTCGCTTTTTTATGCTCTGAAATTCACTGTGGCATTATTTTGGCATCAAATCAAAATTAAGGAGGATTTATATCATGAGAGCTTATTCATCATTAAGACAACTTGAAGAAAAAGGTATTTGTGTTGACGAATACCTGACCAATGAGAGAGCCGGCATATTTAAGGCACAGCTTGACTGCAAGCGTTGGGGCAAGAAAAGAAATATCCTTGCCTACTTCACATTTGAAGACGGCAGTAAGGTTATGGCTTCTGCTTGGCAGAACACCGGGTATCTCGGTATCCCTGAGATTGAAGAAGGAGCAATGCTAACGCTGACTTTTGAGAGAGCAAAAAACGGCATTTCCTATTTGAGAAAAGTTGAAAGAAACGAGGGATAATAATGCATGTCTCATACTGTAACAAGCAGGGAACTTGTACGGCAAGTTCCAACTCAAAATCGGCTGTTTAGCCGATTTTCTCTTTAGGGACTGCCGTCCCTAACACCCTATTTTGAAAGGACTGATAAATCTATGAACAGAAACCCAAAAGAAAAATTTGCCCGAATTGACATTCGGGTAAATCAAAAAGATAAAGACAAAATCAAACAATTTGCCGAAAAATGCAATTTATCTATTAGTGAATATCTGGTGCAAAGGGCATTGGGATATGAACCGATAACGGTTCTTCCTGATGTCTTTTTTGATTTCTATAACAAATTGTGTCAGCTTGACAACACAGCGGGATTTACGCCCGAAACAGAAAACAAACTGCTTTCACTGATTGATGAAATTCATTCGGAACTTTTATTACCACGGAAGGAGGATATGCGTAAATGGCAACAACCGGATTCTGGCCTGTCAAAAACAGGCTGAAAGAAGTAATCGACTACGCCCGTAACCCTGACAAAACCACTGATAAAAAGTTCTTAGATGAGGATTTATATGCGGCACTCCGTTATGTTGAGAATGATAAAAAGACGGATCAAACGATGTATGTTTCAGGTATCAACTGTCCGAAGCAAAAAGCATATGAATATATGATGGCTACTAAGCGTCGTTACGGCAAGCTCGGTGGGAATGTTGCCTATCACGGATACCAAAGCTTTTGTAGCGGGGAAATCTCCCCCGAAGAAGCGCATCAAATCGGACTGGAAACTGCAAGGCGTATGTGGGGCAAGGATTATGAAATAGTCGTCACCACCCATCTGAACACAGATAATCTTCATAATCATATTGTGGTTAATTCGGTATCTTTTCGCACCGGTCGGAAATTTGAGAACCATATTTCCGATCATTACAAGCTGAGAGAGATTTCCGACGCAGTTTGCTTAGAGCGAGGGAAAAGTGTACTGCCGCCGAGTAAATTCACAGTTAATCGAAAGAAAGACTATTGGATTCACAAAAGCGGCGGTTTCACTCACCGAGATATTTTAAAACGGGATATTGACGAAGCAATTTCAAATACAACCAACTGGAAAGCTTTTGATTTATACCTGAAAAATCTCGGCTACAGCTATGCAAGAAACAGCGATTACCGTCATCCCTCCATTATCGCTCTTGGTTGGAAACGCTCTGTCCGTCTTGATTCATTAGGCGAGCAATACACGCAGGAGAAAATACGGCAGAGGCTGATTGATAATCAGAAAAATATTACTCTTTACGCAATTCGTATTCCAAAACGGTATGCACCGCTGTTACAGTTTGAATACGAATTTAAAAAAGCACAGCGTATGGACGGGATGCAGCTTGCGTTTGCATTGATTATTGAGCTTTGGAAGCTGATTACAGGCAACAATATAGAGCCGTCATCCCCAAAACCTCTATCCCCGGCACTACGGCAGGAAGTCAGAAAATTAGATCAAACCTTAAAGGAATACAAGCTTCTTTGTGAGAATCAAATCGATTCCGCACAGGAGCTTGTTTCATTTATCGAGAAAAAATCTACGGATATTTCTGCGTTGGAATCGGAACGGCAGAAAATTTATAACCGTATCCGACGTCCGAAATCAGAAGAAGAAAAAGAACAGAACAAAACGGCGGCAAGAAAAATCTCTGCAAAGTTAAAACCTTTGCGTGAAGACCTCAAAACCGCAAGGTCCATCACCGAGCGGCATCCGCATATCTTGAAATTGCTTGAAACCGAGCGTGCTATGGAAATACAAGTAAAAACCAAAGAAAGGAATTATGAACGATGAAAAACACACCGAAAAATATTGCAATAGAAAAACTATCCCCCTTTGAGGGACATCCCTTTAAGGTTCAGGACAACGAAGAAATGAACGCTTTGATCGAGAGTATTCAGGAGCAAGGTATTTTGTCTCCGTTAATTGTCCGACCAAAAGAAAACACCGAAGATGAATATGAAATTGTATCGGGACACAGACGGTTCCGTGCAGCAGTAAAGGCAGGGATAAAAGAAGTCCCTGCCTTAATTGTTCCCCTCGACCGTGATGAAACCGCTATTGCGGTGGTAGACAGCAATCTGCACCGAGAGCATATTTTGCCTTCGGAAAAAGGATTTGCTTACAAGCTGAAAATGGAAGCATTATCTCGACAAGGTAAAAGAACAGATTTAACTTCGGGACAAATTGTCCCGAAGTCCGATGATAACCGTACTACCGCACAAATTGGTATGGATATGGGCGATAGTTATAAAACTGTTCAGAGATATATCCGTCTGACTAACCTTATCCCGCCTATTTTGGATATGGTTGATGAGAAAAGAATTGCTTTCACTCCTGCTGTCGAGCTATCCTATCTGCTCCCCGAAGAACAGATAATGCTGCTGTCAGAAATGGAATACAGCGACTGTACGCCTAATTTATCTCAGGCACAGCGTTTAAAGGCTCTCAGTATACAGGGGTTATTCACGAAAGAACAGGTATCCGCCATTATGAGCGAAGAAAAAGCCAATCAGAAAGAGCGTGTAAAAATTCCTGTTGAGCGTATTCAAAAATATTTTCCAAAAGATTATACTACCACTCAAATGGAAGAAACCATTGTAAAACTCTGTGAAGCGTACCATCGAAAACGGCTGCGGGACAGAGATTCAAGATAGGAGGTGTGCCTATGGGTTTTAAGATGAACGCTGTGATTCACAGAGGAAACGATTATGAAAATTCATTGCGAAGCTTCCAGAACAAGAGAGTGGAATATCTTGAGCAGGAAATCCGTGCCTTTGATGTTGAAACCTTACGCTTATTTCTATCCGTCCTTCAAAAACGAGGCTGCACAATAGAAACGCTTACAGGGATGGCGGTATAATCAGACGGTAAGGAGGGCAACTATGATGAAAAAGCAAAAACGAAACAACGAGGACAATCGTGGCGTAGCTATCTACGCCCGAAAGTCCCGCATTACAAATAAAGGCGACAGTATCGGCGTACAGTTTAAGCAATGCGCCGAATATGCCAAAAGAGAACTTCAGCTTAACGACGATTACAATTTTATGGAATATGAGGATAAAGGACTCTCCGGTTACTATTCCGACCGTCCCGATTTCCAGCGTATGCTCCACGATATTGAAATGGGGAAAATCCGTGCGGTTGTCTGCTACAAATTAGACCGTATCGGTAGAAAGACCAGCGGCCTGCTTCGGTTGCTTGACTTTCTCGAAAAACACAAGGTGGATTTGCTAATCTGCTCCAATAATATCAACACCGCTTCCGGCGTGTCCAAAATATTTATTCAGATTTTTGCTGTGGTTGCGGAATTTGAGCGTGATACTCTGACCGAGCGTATCACAGATAATATGATGGAGTTGGCTAAAGACGGACGCTGGCTGGGCGGAAATACCCCCACAGGTTTCACAGTGAAGCGTGTAAAGACCGGCAGCGGCAAAAACAAATCAGCTTACAGTTATTTGGAGAGCATTCCCGAAGAAAAAGTAATGATACAAAAGCTCTATGAAATATTTGCCTCAACCCGTTCTATCAAGAAAACAGCGGACAGGATGAATGAACTCGGCTATTGCACAAAGATCGGAAGCAAATTCAACACTTCCACTACAAGATTATTATTAAAAAATCCTGTTTACTGCGTTGCTGATGAAATTGCTTACAACTATTTCTACGAAAACGGCGGCGGACTATGTGCTGATCTATCAGAGTTTGACGGTCAGCACGGCTTATCCGCCTACAACAAGACCGACCAAGAGAAATTTGAGGACGCTGACAGCACCTTCATTTCTCCGAAATTCGTGCAGTTAATATCTGCAAAGCCTGTTTCTGAATGGATTATCTCGGTTGGCGGGCACGAAGGCTTTATTTCGAGCCAGCAATGGATTGATACACAAAATATGCTTGATTCCATCGCAGAAAAGTACAACCGCCCACACCGAAAGACTAATGCTCTGCTGGCAGGACTGGTATACTGTCCGCATTGTGGGAAACGACTCAGAGTGATTTCCGAATCAAATCGATGGACAAACGGCAAGCCGAGATTCAAATATGTCTGTCCCGGCTATCGTGCAGGAGAATGTACTTTCTGTGCTGTTGACGGTGTACTGCTTGATGAATTTGTAGTCAAACAGTTATCCAATCTATCCGATGAGGACAGCGAATATTTTACAGAACTGCTAAATCAAAAGGTTTCGGATATTTTTAAGAATACTCAGAACGAACAGAAACTAATCGAACTAAAGAAAAAGAAAGCACAGCTTGAAACTGCTATTTCGAATCAGGTGAAAAATCTGCGGGAAGCAGACGAAAACTTAAAACGGTTTATTCAGGAGGATGTAAAGGGACTGACAGACGAGCTTTCTGAAACGGAAAAACTGTTACAAAAATTAGAGGACAGCAGGCAAAGTCAGATGTATGCTGTCAGAGATATTGAAGAAATCAAAGAAAGGCTGTTATCCTTTGAGAAATACGCAAAGAACACACAGCCGGATGTGTTAGTAACGCTGATACAATCCTTTGTGGAGCGTATCTATAATAGTCGATGAAAATGACGAGCGTTACTGTCATATCTTTATTAAAGGTTGCACCAAAGAGGACTATAATGAGTTCTTCCGGGCAACCGGTTACATATCTAGTACGAGAGAAACAGGTACTATCACATCCAAATTGCTTTTGTGTGATTTAGATGAGTGTTGCGAACAATATATGATATTGACATCTATATCTTGAAGGTGCTGTGCTTTTTATTTCATTTCTTATATCTTTTTCTATGTGAATAATTTCTCCTTATTTTTGTTAATGCGGTCGCCAAACCTCTACCTTTATATTAGGAGGTTTAATTTTTTCATACTTTTGGTCTTGCATTAAGCTCGACCTTTTTTTGCTTAAGCTTTTTTCTTTCCCCGGTAAAACCTTGGGTTTATCTCCACGCCTTAAGGCACCAAAAAACCACACCGCAATAAACGGTGTGGTTAGTGAGCAAATTCAAATAAATTACTTATTCTCTTCGATATACTTTACTAAGTCGCCAACAGTTTTCAGATTCTCAATTTCTGTATCAGGAACCTCTACATCAAACTCATCTTCAATTGTCATCAGCAGGTCAACAACGTCCAGTGAATCAGCACCAAGATCATCCTGAATTGTTGTTTCTGCTGTAATTGAATCCTCTTCTGCATCAAACTGATCAGCTAAAATAGCCTTTACCTTTTCTAGTACCATAATTTATTCCTCCTAATTTGATATAAATACTTACAATGGTCTCTCACAATAGTGGACAAAAGCACCACTTTTTGGTACAATATAATAGGTGTACCTTTATATGCACTGTAAGTAAAATTTAAGTACAGAAATATATTATTGTTTAATTGCAACTTTGTCAATATCATTTTTTGAAATTTTTCAAAAATTTCCACATTTGATTAACTTGTACTAAAAAAATATGAATTGAGGTTTTTTCTATGTCAAAAAAAGAATATGCTGTTATAGGTCATCCTATTGGTCACACAATGTCACCATTTATTCATAAAAGATTGTTTGAGCTTGCTGGAATTGACGCTGACTACAACGTTATTGACGTGGCACCCGAGGTGCTTGCCGAAGAATATAAGGAAACTCTCTCTAAGCTTAGCGGCTTCAACATTACCATTCCACATAAATCTGCAATTATTCCTTGTCTTTCAGCACTGGACAAAAAGGCAGAAATGTACGGCAGTGTAAATACTGTAGATGCAAACGGTAAGGGCTACACAACAGACCCCGACGGATTTCTACAGGCGCTTAAGGCTAATAACATTCCGATAGACGGAAATGTGGTAATTTTAGGTACAGGCGGCGTAGCACGAACAATGGCTTTTGAGGCAGCTAAGGCGGGTGCGGCTATTACCATAGCCGTAAGACATGAGGACATACATATGGTGTCAGCACTTGCTTGTGAAATTATGGAAAAAACAATACATCCTTGCATTTCAACCTGCTACATTGACAGACTTGACAAGGTGGATAAGGCTATTGATTTGCTTGTAAATGCAACGCCTTTGGGTATGTACCCTAACACAGACGCAATGCCTGTTGGTGAGGATATTATTAAAAACTGCAACGCTGTATTTGATGCAGTGTATAACCCACTGGAGACTAAACTAATTAAAACAGCCAAGGCAATAGGCAAAAAGGCTGTAGGCGGTATGGCTATGCTGGTATGGCAGGCAGTAGTATCCCACCAAATTTGGGACGGTTCAACATACGACGTTAAGGATATCGAACAGCTTTGCATAGAAGCATCTGAAGAGCTGCAAAAAAATTTTAATTATATACGGCAGGGTGATTAAATGGATAAACAAAACATTGTACTGTGCGGCTTTATGGGTTGTGGAAAAACCACAGTTGGAAGACAACTGGCTAAAATTACTAATATGGAATACATAGACATTGACCAATACATAGAGCAGCAGCAAAATACCACCATAAGTAATATTTTTACTGAACACGGCGAGGATTATTTCAGGGATTTAGAGCATAAAACAGCCAAAGAGCTTGGTAAAAAGCAGGGCTGTATAATAGCTGCAGGCGGCGGTACGCTGCTATTCGAACGCAACATAACTGCTCTTAAAGAAAACAGCACTGTAGTACTTTTAAATGTTCCGCTTAGTACAATTAAGCACCGCTTACGCTATGATAAAAAACGTCCGCTGCTGCAACGACCTGACAAGGACAAGGTAATGGAGGAAATGTACAATAAACGCCTGCCGCTATACAAAAAGGCTGCCGATGTAGTAATTAACGCAAACAAATCACCTCTGGCAACAGCCGAAGATATTAAGACGCTATTGCTTAAATAGACAGTTTATAGTTATATAGGCACAGCTTGCACTTTACTGATTTAAAGTGATGTAAAATTTATTGTCCCAAGCTATTGACAAACAGAAATAACAGCCATATAATAATGTACATAAGAATTCATAGGTAAGAGGTTTATTATGGCACAGCTTAAATCAAAAAATTATATATTTTTTGGTTACTTCAGCAGTTATTCTGTTGAAGCTTATTTTGCTTGCGTAAAATCTTAACAGTAAGTTACCTTATGAAGCCTGATATTTATATTTAATTTTGGTTTTAAACGGAGCTTGCTGTAAGCTCCGTTATTTTACTTTACGGGGGTTTTACTATGATAATTGTACTACAAAAAGGAACAACACTTGAACAGGCTGACAAATTCAGCAAGCAGCTTGAAAAAAGCTATAATGTGCAGGTAAACATCTGGGAGGGTGTACAAAGCTCGGTATTAGGCTTAATCGGCGACACTACCTCCATTGATATTGATGCTATCAACGCGCAGGAGCTTGTTGCCAACGTACAACGTGTACAGGAGCCTTACAAAAAGGCTAACCGCAAATTCCACCCTGACAACACTGTTATTACACTTGATAACGGCACTAAAATCGGCGACGGCTCTTTGTCTATTATGGCAGGTCCTTGCTCAATAGAGGGTGAACAGCAAATATGCAGCATAGCAAGCAGCGTTAAAAAC
>Ga0153961_1000181_pt1 | contig 19992 bp, 17 predicted proteins | sample TSFL045MetaG_FD_104748 | JGI IMG/M metagenome (GOLD analysis project Ga0153961, IMG submission 104748) | Attine ant fungus gardens microbial communities from Florida, USA - TSFL045 MetaG | ecosystem: Host-associated > Fungi > Mycelium > Unclassified | place: USA: Florida, Withalacochee...
CATCCCGGACGTTACCAGCAGATGGAATATCGCCGCACCGGCCGCAGCGGGCTAAAGCTGCCCGCGATTTCGCTTGGCCTGTGGCATAACTTTGGCGACAGCACGCGCGTCGACAACAGCCGCGAGCTGCTGCGCCACGCGTTCGATCGCGGCATTACCCATTTTGATCTGGCGAACAATTACGGCCCGCCCCCGGGCTCGGCGGAAGAGAACTTTGGCCGCATCCTGCGCGAGGAGTTTCACCGCTATCGCGACGAGATGGTGATCTCCACCAAAGCGGGCTACACCATGTGGGACGGCCCGTACGGCGACTGGGGCTCGCGGAAATACCTTATCTCCAGCCTCGATCAGAGCCTGAAGCGTATGGGGCTGGAGTATGTGGATATCTTCTACCACCACCGCCCGGATCCGGAGACGCCGCTGGAAGAGACCATGCGCGCGCTGGATCAGGTGGTGCGCCAGGGTAAGGCGCTCTATGCCGCTATCTCTAACTATCCGGCGGATCGCGCGGCGGAAGCGATCGCCATCCTGCGCGATCTCGGCACGCCCTGCCTGATCCATCAGCCGCGCTATTCGATGTTCGAACGCGGGCCGGAAAATGGCCTGCTGGAAACGCTGGGCGACAACGGCGTCGGCTGCATCGCCTTCTCTCCGCTGGCGGGCGGCGTGCTGACCGACCGCTATCTGCAGGGCATCCCTGAAGATTCACGCGTCGCGAGCGGCAGCAAGTTCCTGCGCGAAGATCAGCTGACCGACGAGAAGATGGAAAAAGTGCGCCAGCTGAATGAGATTGCGCAGCAGCGCGGCCAGAAGCTGGCGCAAATGGCGCTGGCGTGGACGCTGCGCGACGCGCGCGTCACTTCCGTGCTGATCGGCGCAAGCAAAACCGCGCAAATCGACGACGCGGTAGAGATGCTAACTAACCGTCACTTCACTATCGCCGAGCTCTCCGCTATCGAAGGCGTGCTGGCGTAAGCCCGTCCGCGCCCGGCCGCCGCGCCGGGCGCGTCGGCGGCCGGAATTGTCTTAATCCCCTTTTTCTGCCGATTTTCCTCACAATTGTCAGCGACAATTTGGTTCGCCATACAAGCAATGCGCAGGCCTGACGCCTGCACTGCAGCGGCGCTGTCGCTGATAAGGAGAAGAAGATGAAATTTGCTGTTTTTGCTGCTTTGCTAACCTGTCTGTCGCCTTTGGCAATCCACAACGTTCAGGCAGCAGGCGCCTCTATCAGCCTGGCGCCTGGCGTGACGCTGCATCTGGGAGACCGCGATCGCCGCGGCTATTTCTGGGACGGCGGCCGCTGGCGCGAGCCGCGCTGGTGGCACGACCGCTATCAGTACAATAATCATCGCTGGTGGCGTCATGAAGAGTGGCGACGTCATCAGCAGTGGGAGCGCGAACGTCGCCACCACTGGCGCGGACCGCAGCGCCATCACGACCGCCACGATCGTCACGATCGTCACCATCACTGATGACGCGGCGGCACGGCTAAGGCCGCTGCGCGATGCCCAGCGCAGAGCGGCCTTTAGTCAGCAAACAGCCGACGTCCCGTTTGCCGCGCCGTTTCCAGATGCGCCTCGGGCGAGGCGGCGTCAGGCAGTAAGATCAGCTCTGAGGTTTTCACCGGCGCGCCGACATAGTCAAAAATGCCCTGGTCGATCTGCGTGCGCATCGCGGCATAGTAGCCGCGCCGCGCATAGGTGCGCAGATTCGCCCCGCCTATTCCCAGCAGATGCACCTGCAGACGCCCCAGCTTTTTATCGATTCTGCCGTCGGGCCTCTCCTGGTATGCCCAGCCGCTGGTAAATACGCGATCGATCCAGCCTTTCAGCACGCCGGGAAACGACCACCAGTAAACGGGATAAACCAGCACCAGCGCGTCTGCGCGGTCAATGCGTTTTTGCTCGGCCAGCACATCGGCGGGCGGCATGGACTGATTGCGGAACAGCGCCAGGTCGCCAGCGGCGTAGCGCGGATCGAAGCCCTCGGCGATCAGGTCGGCGATTTCAAACGTGTGCGGCGCGCGAATCTCGCCAGTTAGCGTGCGCGCGACGGCGTGGGTAAAAGAATCTCGATCGGGGTGGACGACCACTACCAGTGCATGCATATCCTGACTCCTGTAAAAGAAGAGAAAACGACTGCATATCGAGAGTAGATGAGTTGAGGCGGGCTGTTAAGGCGGCGGCACGGGAGGTTAAACCGAAGCTGGCCCAGGATAGATCGGGCCAGCTTTTCGACAGCCTTTACAGGCCGAAGATTTCGCCAATCAGCAAATAGGCGTTGAGCGCTACCACCAGCACCACGATGGCGCGGCCGGTGTTCTGCATCAGGCGTGAATTGACCATCTCGCCCATAATTTCGCGGTTGCCGGTAAAGGAGAGCAGCGGCACCAGCGCCAGCGCGATGCCGAAACTCAGCAGTACCTGGCTCATGACCAGAATACGCGTCGGATCCCAGCCCGCCATAATCACGATAAACGAGGGCAGCATGGTGACCAGACGACGCACCCAGAGCGGAATATGAAAGCGGATAAAGCCCTGCATTACCACCTGTCCGGCCAGCGTGCCCACTACGGTAGATGAAAGGCCCGCAGCGACCAGACTCAGGCCGAATACCGTCGCCGCCGCATGGCCAAGCAGCGGCGTCAGCGTCAGATAGGCCTGATCCAGCTCGGCGATGCCGCTGTGCCCGCTAAAGTGGAACGCGGCGGCGGCGGTCGCCATCATCGCCAGGTTAACAAAGCCAGCAATGGTCATGGCTATCGCTACATCCAGCTTGGTGGAAGAGTAGCGCTGGCGCTTATTGCCGCTTTCGCCGCCCTGCGTCAGCGCAGAGTGAAGGTAGATGACGTGCGGCATAATGGTCGCGCCCAGCACGCCCGCCGCGAGAAACACCGCCTCGGAGGTCGGCAGCGACGGCAGCGCCATGCCGGTCACCAGCTCGCTGACCTTGGGCTGCGAAAAGAACAGCTCGACGATATAGGCCGCCGCCACAAACAGCAGCAGGCTGCCGATCACCAGCTCCAGCGGCTTCTGACCGCGGCTTTGCAGCATCAGGATCAGGAAGGTCGCCACGCCGGTCAGCACCGCCCCTTGCAGCAGCGAAATGCCGAGCAGCAGCTTAAAGCCGAGCGCCGCGCCGATAAATTCTGCCAGATCGGTCGCCATGGCGATGATTTCCGCCTGCACCCAGTAGAACCAGACCGCCGGACGCGGAAAGCGATCGCGAATATGCTCAGCCAGATTTTTACCGGTGGCGATGCCGAGCTTGGCGGACATCAGCTGAATAACCATCGCCATGATATTGGCCCACACCACCACCCACAGCAGCTTGTAGCCATAGGCTGCCCCCGCCTGAATGTTAGTGGCGAAATTGCCCGGATCGATATAGCCGATGGCGGCAATAAAGGCTGGCCCCAGCAGGGCAAGCTTGATTTTTCTGGCTCCGCGAGCGGCGCGCTCGGCGGTACGGCTCTCAAACATATTTCTCTACCTGTCTGAACGCGTTTTAACCATGGCAGCTTATGGCCTGATCGCGGCAAGTGAAATGAGGTTGTCGTTATCGCTGTGATAGATGATGCTATAAAGTATAGCCATTGCTATATCTTAGGGTAAAGCGAGACTTGCTAAAAAATGGGCAATGCATGTCACTCTACGCTTCGCCCATATTATAAACAATAAATTTGTGGATATGAGGTGTGAACATTTTGTGAACAAGCTGTGACTGGTGAGAGTTTTCTGAGAAAAGGGGTGATAGCGAATCCTTATAATGTGGAATTGATCTCGTTTTTAAGTAACGCGTTACATAGAATACGCAGCAAATTACAACCCTCCTCAAATCTGGAGCAAGCATGTCCCATATTTTGCACTTCCTTTTAGCACTGGTGGTGGTAGGCGTGCTGGCGTTACTCGTCAGCCACGACCGTAAAAGTATTCGTATTCGCTACATCGTCCAGCTTCTGGTCATTGAAGTGCTGCTGGCGTGGTTCTTCCTCAATTCCGAGGCGGGTCTCGGATTCGTGAAGGGCTTCGCCGGTCTGTTCGACCATCTGCTCAAGTATGCGGCCGAAGGCACCAACTTCGTGTTCGGCAACATGAATGATAAAGGCCTCGCCTTCTTCTTCCTGAACGTGCTGTGCCCGATCGTCTTTATCTCCGCGCTGATCGGCATTCTGCAGCATTTCCGCATCCTGCCTTGGGTAATCCGCGGCATCGGTACCGTGCTGTCTAAAATCAACGGCATGGGCAAGCTGGAATCCTTTAACGCCGTCAGCTCTCTGATTCTGGGACAGTCAGAAAACTTTATCGCCTATAAGGATATCCTCGGCAAAATGTCGCAGCGCCGCATGTACACCATGGCTGCGACCGCGATGTCGACCGTTTCCATGTCGATCGTCGGCGCCTATATGACCATGCTGCAGCCGAAGTATGTGGTCGCCGCGCTGGTGCTCAATATGTTCAGCACCTTTATCGTGCTGTCGCTGATCAACCCTTACCGCGTCGACAGCGAAGAGGATCTGCAGCTGCAGGATATCCATAAAGGACAGAGCTTCTTTGAAATGCTGGGCGAATATATCCTCGCCGGCTTCCGCGTAGCAATTATCGTCGCGGCGATGCTGATCGGCTTTATCGCGCTGATTTCCGGCCTGAACGCGCTGTTCGATTTTATCTTCGGCATCAGCTTCCAGGGCGTGCTGGGCTATGTCTTCTATCCCTTCGCCTGGGTGATGGGCGTGCCGGCGCACGAAGCGCTGCAGGTCGGCAGCATTATGGCCACCAAGCTGGTCTCTAACGAGTTCGTGGCGATGATGGATCTGCAGAAGCTGGCGGGCCAGCTGTCGCCGCACGCTGAAGGCATCCTGTCGGTGTTCCTGGTTTCTTTCGCTAACTTCTCCTCTATCGGCATCGTCGCTGGCGCTATTAAAGGCCTGAACGAAGAGCAGGGCAACGTGGTATCACGCTTCGGCCTGAAGCTGCTCTACGGCTCAACGCTGGTCAGCGTGCTCTCCGCCGCTATCGCCGGTCTGGTGCTGGCATTCTGATAAAAGGGGCGAGACAGGTTCTCGCCCTTCATTTCAGCGTGCCGATCGTTCAATAACGGAATGACGGGAAGCGAATAGCAGCGCGACCCGTCTTTATTCTTAATTATTCCTGCTTGATATAACGCCTGCCGCGCCGCCTCAGCCGCGCTGCGCCGCCCTTCCCCGCTTCCCGCAAATCCTTTGCACAATATCGAATTTCATCTCCTGCCCGTCGCCCCGTAGTTTTTCTCATAACTCAACACCGGGAGAAACGCATGAGCATTCAATTTTTGGGCATGATCGGCCATCGTCTGGCCTCTGAAATCATTCCGGCCAGCGGGCCGTTATTCGATAAAAACTATATTGCCGATTTCGCCCGCGCCCACGAAGAGGCGGGATTCGACCGGATTCTGGTGGGCTACTGGTCCGATCAACCAGATGGTTTTTTGGTAACGGCGCACGCCGCCGCAAACACCTCACGCATTAAATTTTTACTGGCGCACCGTCCCGGCTTCGTTTCGCCGACGCTGGCGGCGCGCAAGCTGGCGTCGCTCGATCATCTGACCGACGGACGCCTGGCGGTGCATATCATCAGCGGCGGCAGCGACAGCGAACAGCGCCGCGACGGCGACTTCCTCAACAAGGCGGAACGCTACGCGCGCACCGACGAGTTTCTCCACGTGCTGAACAAGAGCCTGACCTCGGCGGAAGCCTGGGATCACAAAGGCGAGTTTTATCAGGCTGAACAGGCTTTTTCCGCCATCAAGCCGCTGCAGAGCAAACTGCCGGTCTATTTCGGCGGCTCGTCGCCGGAGGCGATTGAGGTCGCCGCACGCCACGCCGACGTCTTCGCGCTGTGGGGCGAGCCGCTGCAGGGCGCGGCGGAAACGGTGCAAACCGTGCGCGCCGCCGCCGCGAAAAAGGGGCGCGACATTAAATTCAATATCTCTTTCCGCCCGATTATCGGCAAGACCGAAAAAGAGGCCTGGGAGCGCGCGGAGCATATTTATCAAACGGCGCAGAAACAGCTGGCCGAGTCGGGCTACACCTTTGGCCTGCCGAAACCGCAGAGCGTCGGCGCGCAGCGCCTGCTGGCGGCGGCTAACGCAGGGGACCGCCACGATAAAGCGCTGTGGACCGGCGTCGCGAAGCTGGTGAGCGGCGGCTACAACTCCACTGCGCTGGTGGGCACGGCGGATCAGGTTTCCGACGCGCTGCTGGATTACTACCAACTGGGCATCGACAGCGTGCTGATCCGCGGCTTCGATCCGCTGAACGACGCGATTGAGTACGGCCGCGAGCTGCTGCCGCTGACGCGCGAAAAAGTCGCCGCGCTGACGCGCGTTAAGAGGAGCGCCTGATGCGTCTCGCGGCTTTATGTGTCGGCGTCGCGCTGGCGTTTAGCCTTAATTACGCTTGCGCCGCGGAAAAAGTGACGCTGCGGCTCGGCGACGTAAAAGGGGATCGCTTCGCCTCGCTGAAAGCCTCCGGCGAGCTGGATAATCTGCCTTACGATCTGAAGCTCACCGCTTTCGACTCCGGCGCGCCGGTGCAGGAGGCGCTGAATGCGGGCGCGCTGGACGTCGGCTTTACCGGCGATCTGCCCTTTCTCTTTGTCTATGCCGCAGGCGCGCCGGTTAAAGCGGTCGGCGCCTGGCAGAACAACCCCGACAGCATCGCGCTGCTGACGCGTCCCGACGCCGGGATCCACAGCCTGAAAGATCTGAAAGGCAAGCAGATCGCCGTCAACCGCGGCGGCTGGGGACACTATCTGATCCTTGGCCTGCTGGAGCGCGCCGGCCTGAAGCCTGATGAGGTCACGCTGCGCTTCCTCGGCCCGGTGGATGGCCGCGCGGCGCTGACCTCCGGCGCGGTTTCCGCCTGGGCGCCGTGGGAGCCCTATATCGCCACCTCGACCCAGATCGACGGCACGGTGCGCGTGCCGCAGGGCGGCGGCAACGGCATTATGTCGGGCTACTCCTATGCGCTGGCGCGCAAAGAGGCGCTGGCCGATCCGGAGAAACGTAAGGCTATCGCCGATCTGCTGACGCGGCTGGCGAAGGCGCAGGTCTGGGCGGCGCAGCATCCGCAGCCGTTCGCCCAGGCGCTGGGCAAGTCGCTAAACATGCCGACCGCCATCACCCGCAGCTGGATTGATGACGCGCGCATTCGCCCGCTGGTGTTCGATCCCTCGCTTATCGCGACGCTGCAGAAATCCGCCGACGTCTTTTATCGCTATCAGGTGCTGCCAAAAGCGGTCGACGTCAGCGGCGCCTTCGACTTTAGCCTGGCAAGCGGCGCTAATCAGGTGGCGCGGCACTATCAGGAGAACAAATCGTGAGTGACCTTAACCACCAGCGGCTGCGTGACTTTGTGTCGCAGCTCGCCGCCCTGCTCGACGGGCAGCCGAACGAGGCGACCGTTCTGGCGCGCGGCAGCGAGCTGCTACGCCCGCTGCTGCTGCACGACGACTGGCTGGATGAGGCGTTCGCCCAGCCGCATCCGCAGCACTATCAGCAGTATCTGCTGCATGCCGACGCGCAGCAGCGCTTTTCGGTGGTGAGCTTTGTCTGGGGGCCTGGCCAGCAGACGCCGGTGCACGATCATCGCGTCTGGGGATTGATCGGCATGCTGCGCGGCGCGGAAGTGTCGCAGGGCTTCAAAGCGCAAACCGGCGCGCTGGTGGCGGACGGCGCGCCGGTTCGCCTGGAACCTGGCGAGATTGACGCAGTCTCGCCGCGCGTCGGCGATATCCATCGCGTCAGCAACGCCTTCGACGACCGCGTATCCATCAGTATTCACGTCTACGGCGCCAATATTGGCGCGGTCAAACGGGCGGTTTATCGCGAAGACGGCAGCGAAAAACCGTTTATTTCCGGCTACAGCAACCGCTACTTACCTAACATCTGGGATCTTTCACATGGCTAATACTTTTCCTCTGCGCGATGCCGCAGAGATTCAGCAGGCGCTGCGCCAGCAGCAGGAAGTGGCGCTGGTGGACGTACGCGACGAGGCGCTTTTTGCCCAAGGGCATCCGCTGTTCGCAGTGAACATTCCGCTCTCGAAGCTGGAGCTGGAGTGGCTGGATCGCCTTCCCCGTCGCGATACGGCGATTACGCTGTACGACAATGGCGAAGGGCTGGCGCAGACGGCGGCGGAGCGCGCGGCGGCATGGGGCTACACCAATATTGGCCTGCTGAGAGAGGATCTGGCAGGCTGGCGGGCCGCGGGCGGCGAGCTGTTTATTGATGTGAACTCGCCGAGCAAAGCCTTCGGCGAGCTGGTGGAACACCATAATCATACGCCGTCGCTGGCGGCAGAAGAGGTCGATGCGCTGCTGCGCGCCAAGGCCGACGTGGTGGTGCTCGACGCGCGCCGCTTTGACGAATACCACACTATGTCGATTCCCGGTGGCATCAGCGTGCCGGGCGGCGAACTGGTGCTGCGCGTGCGCGATATCGCGCCCTCTCCCGCTACCACGGTGATCGTCAACTGCGCAGGCCGCACGCGCAGCATTATCGGCACCCAGTCGCTGGTGAACGCGGGCATCCGCAATCCGGTCTACGCGCTGCGCAACGGCACTATCGGCTGGACGCTGGCCGGCCTGACGCTTGAGCAGCAGCAAAGCCGTCGCTACGGCGCAGTCAGCGACACCGCGCAGCGTCATGCTGCGGCGCAGGCGCGTCAGGTGGCGGATCGCGCCGGAGTGGCGCGCATCGACGCGACGACGCTGGCGCGCTGGCGGCAGGAGCCGCGCACGACCTATCTGTTCGACGTGCGCGACGCCGACGACTACGCCGCCGGGCATCTGCCGGGCAGCCGTCACGTGCCGGGCGGTCAGCTGGTGCAGGAGACCGATCACTACGCCAGCGTGCGCGGCGCGCGTATTGTGCTGATTGACAATGACGGCGTGCGCGCCAGCATGACGGCCTCCTGGCTGGCGCAGATGGGCTGGGAAGTGGCGGTGCTCGACGGCCTGCAGCCGCAGGATTTTAGCGCCACGGGCGGCTGGACGGCGCAGGTTCCCGCCGCTGCGCCCGCAGAGACGGTTGCGCCGCAGGCGCTGAGCCGCTGGCTCAGCCAGGGCGATACCCAGGTGCTGGATTTCACCACGCGCGCTAACCACGTTAAAAGCCATATCCCTGGCGCTGCCTGGCTGCTGCGCTCGACTCTGCAACGGCAGGGCAAAGCTACGCTGCCGCCGGCCGAACGCTATGTCCTGACCTGCGGCAGCAGCCTGCTGGCGGCCTATGCGGTGCAGCAAGTGGCGGCGCTGACCGGCAAACCGGTTTTTCTGCTGGAAGGCGGCAACGCAGCCTGGCGCAGCGCCGGGCTGCCGACCAACGCTGGCGAAGAGGCGCTGCTCTCTCCCGCCATCGATCGCTATCGCCGCCCGTATGAAGGCACCGATATCGAACCGGCGATAATGCAGGCCTATCTCGACTGGGAGTATGGTCTGGTGGCGCAGCTGGAGCGCGACGGCACGCACGGCTTTCGCGTGCTGCAGTCGGAGAAGCAAAGCGTAACGGCGTAGGCAAACGGGGCGGCAGCGATGTCGCTCTTTTTTTGCGCGCGGTAATGCCTGCGTGAGATTTGCGAATAACGTTAAGACGTTGCCTGAGAGATCAGGACTGAGAAAATGGTGGAGATAAGCGGGATCGAACCGCTGACCTCTTGCATGCCATGCAAGCGCTCTCCCAGCTGAGCTATACCCCCACATCTGGAATTGTTTTTTCAGTGCCAAATCGTTGGGATACGATTTGGTGGAGCTAAGCGGGATCGAACCGCTGACCTCCTGCATGCCATGCAGGCGCTCTCCCAGCTGAGCTATAGCCCCGAACCGAAAAAACCGTCGGATGTTCTCGACGGACGGCATAATATGAAACCGCCCTCAGGGTGTCAACGGCAAAATCAAAAACTGCGTTTAATCGCTGAAAAAGGCGGCAAATCTCGGATCGCGCTGTTTTCAGCCGTTTTTATTCAGCGCAAAAACCGAGGCCAGGTCATGCGGCATCGCACTCCGCTTTTGCTGCCCGGGCAGGTTAAATTACGGTTAAACAACCTTTAGGATTTTTCTTGTTTTCCGTTAAAAGCCGTGTAAAACTTAGCCCGCTAACCAAGTGGTCATCGCTGCCCACGCCTTATTACAACACCATCCCTGTCACAACTATCAATAATATTCGAGATACTATGTCGCTGCATTCACCTAAAGAGATCGCCCAACTGGCGATTCAGGCTGGCGTCACTAAAAGCCGCGCCTCCATTCCGACGTTATTAATTCTGGGCTTTATGGCTGGCGCCTTTATCGCCACCGGCTTCCTGCTAGATCTGCACGTGATTAACTCACTGCCGGCAGACTGGGGCTCGTTCGGCGGTCTGCTCGGCGCCGCCGTCTTCCCGGTGGGCCTGATCCTGACCGTTCTGGCGGGCGGCGAACTGCTGACCGGCAATATGATGACGATGCCGGTCGCCTGGTTTGCGCGCCGCATCAGCGGTTTTGCCGTGCTGCGCAACTGGTTCTGGGTCACTGTCGCCAACTTTATCGGCAGCCTGGCCATCGCCTGGTTCTTCGGCCATATGCTCGGCATGACCGAAGGCGACTACCTGAAGAAGACCGTTGCTATCGCCAGCGCGAAAGTGCACGCCGACTTCCTGCACGCCTTTATCTCCGGCATCGGCTGCAACTGGCTGGTTTGCCTGGCGGTATGGCTCGCTTTCGCCAGTAAAGATATGGTGGGAAAAATCTTCGGCATGTGGTTCCCGGTCATGGCCTTCGTTGCCATCGGCTTCCAGCACGTTGTCGCCAACATGTTTATCGTGCCCGCCGCGATTTTCGCCGGTCAGCTGAGCTGGGCGGAATATCTGCCGAACTTCGTGGCCGTGTTCCTGGGTAACGGCGTGGGTGGCGCAGTATTCGTTGGTCTCGCCTACTTCCTCGCTTTCCGTCCTTCTGCTGAAGCAGTAGGCACCGCGCAGTAATTTTTTTTGCCTTTTGTCGCGAGGCAAAAGGCAATTTCCCTTCCCGTTACTTTCACCCGTTACGATTTGCTGTAATATGTAGAACTAATGTATTAAACAGGGACAGCATCGTGAAAAAGGAATGGTTAACCCCCGAAGAGCTTGCGAACGAAACTGGTTACAGTCGGCAAACGGTAAATAAATGGATCAAGCGCGAAAACTGGACCACCACGCCGAAGCCCGGCGTACAGGGAGGTAAGGCACGTTTAATTCATATCGACGAGCGTGTGAAAAGTTTTATTCAGTCCATGCGTAACCTGAACGAACCCAACGGCTCTTACGTCGCGCAACAAAACTCTTTACCTGCGTTACTATTAAGTTCTGTACAGCAAATGACGCAGAATGAGCAGGATCTTCTCGCCGCGATGATTTTGCGCGAAGGGATTAAAGGCGTACTGCAGCGGCTGGGAATTAGCGAAGAATAAAAAAACCGGAAGCATTGCGCTTCCGGTTTTTGTTTATCAGGCCTGCGCTTCGCGCTCAGCGATAAAGGCCAGCGCTTTCTCGATACGCGCCACGCTACGACGCTGTCCGATAGCTTCGACGGTGACGTCCAGGCCCGGCGACTGACCCGCGCCGGTCACGGCGACGCGCAGCGGCATGCCGACTTTGCCCATCCCCACTTCCAGCTCATCCGCCGTGCTCTGAATCGCATGATGCACGTTTTCCGCCGTCCAGTCGGTAATGGCGGCCAGTTTGTCGCGCACCACTTCCAGCGGCTGACGCGCCACCGGGCGCAGATGTTTTTTCGCCGCGTCGGCATCGAACGCGTCAAACTCTTCATAGAAGTAATGGCAGGAAGCCGCCATCTCTTTCAGCGTTTTGCAGCGCTCGCCCAGCAGGGTCACCAGCTTCGCCAGCTCCGGACCGGTGTGCGTGTCGATATTCTGCTGTTCAATGTGCCACTGCAGATGGGTCGCCACATATTCCGGCGGCAGGCTATTGATATAGTGGTGGTTAAGCCACTGCAGCTTTTCAGTGTTGAACGCGCTGGCGGATTTGCTCACGGCGTCGAGCGTAAACAGCTCTTTCATCTCCGGGATAGAGAAGATCTCCTGATCGCCATGGGACCAGCCCAGACGCACCAGGTAGTTGAGCAGCGCTTCCGGCAGATAGCCGTCGTCGCGGTACTGCATGACGCCTACCGCGCCGTGGCGTTTGGAGAGCTTTTTGCCGTCGTCGCCCAAGATCATCGAGACGTGCGCATAGACCGGCACCTGCGCGCCAATCGCTTTAAGGATGTTGATCTGGCGCGGCGTGTTGTTGATGTGATCTTCACCGCGGATCACATGGGTGATGCCCATATCCCAGTCATCGACGACGACGCAGAAGTTATAGGTCGGCGAACCGTCGGTGCGGCGAATAATCAGATCGTCCAGCTCCTGGTTGCTGAACTCGATCGGGCCGCGGATCTGGTCGTCAAAGACGACCGATCCTTCCTGCGGATTGCGGAAGCGCACTACGCAAGGCTCATCCGCCGCGTGATGGTCGTGACTGTCGCGGCAGCGGCCGTCGTAGCGCGGCTTTTCGCCGTTCGCCATCTGGGTCTCGCGCAGCTGCTCCAGACGCTCTTTTGAGCAGTAGCATTTATAGGCGGTGCCCGCTTCGAGCATTTCGTCGATAACGGCGTTATAGCGGTCAAAGCGTTTGGTCTGGTAGTACGGGCCTTCATCCCAGTCCAGATTCAGCCAGTTCATGCCGTCCATAATGGCTTCGATGGCTTCCGGCGTTGAGCGCTCGAGATCGGTGTCTTCTATACGCAGGACAAATTCGCCCTGATTGTGACGTGCGAAAAGCCAGGAGTAGAGCGCGGTACGTGCGCCGCCGACATGCAGGTAGCCGGTCGGGCTGGGCGCGAAGCGAGTTTTGATTTTCATTCAGCAGTGCCTTAGATGCGCAGGTTTTATGTCTGGATGACAAAAAACGGGTTAGACGCGAAAAACCGTGCGCACATTCTAGCACCTGGCGTTGAATCCTCAATGACCGCGCGCCTGCGCAAAGGCGTTAAGCCATGGGTTTCTGCCAATAAAACCAGCACATTGGCTAAAAGCAGCGCGTGATGTCTAATTTTGAAGCGAACGCGCATTTTAGTTTTAAAAAGCGTTGACTCACTTCAAAGGATCCCTATAATGCGACTCCACACAGCGGGGGTGATTAGCTCAGTTGGTAGAGCATCTCCCTTACAAGGAGGGGGTCGGCGGTTCGAGCCCGTCATCACCCACCACTCTAAAGGTGGCCCGCAGTGAACAAGAGATAAGATATGGGTGATTAGCTCAGTTGGTAGAGCATCTCCCTTACAAGGAGGGGGTCGGCGGTTCGAGCCCGTCATCACCCACCATATCTCAGTCAGATGACGCTCTTGTTAAGCAGTACCGAAGTGGGTGATTAGCTCAGTTGGTAGAGCATCTCCCTTACAAGGAGGGGGTCGGCGGTTCGAGCCCGTCATCACCCACCACTTCGGGTCGTTAGCTCAGTTGGTAGAGCAGTTGACTTTTAATCAATTGGTCGCAGGTTCGAATCCTGCACGACCCACCAATTCAGAGAAAAGCGCCTTATAGGCGCTTTTTTTTCGTTTCTGCGCACGCCGTTGAGCGTGCAGGATGAGAACCTGCGCAGGTTCGACTGAATCGCCCGGAGCGATTCAGGCTGATGCATCGCATCACCCGCAGGGCGAGGCCCCGGATGGGCCGAGGCAAACCCTGCACGACCCACCAATTCAGAGAAAAGCGCCTTATGGGCGCTTTTTTCATTCCTACGCACGCCGTTGAGCGTGCAGGATGAGAACCTGCGCAGGTTCGACTGAATCGCCCGGAGCGATTCAGGCTGATGCAACGCATCACCCGCAGGGCGAGGCCCCGGATGGGCCGAGGCAAATCCTGCACGACCCACCAATTCAGAGAAAAGCGCCTTATGGGCGCTTTTTTCGTTTGTGCGCGCCGCGGGTTAGTGCCTTTCAGGCGCACGGGATGGGCCGTTACGTAAAGTCGGCGTGAACACGTCCGTGTGACCTCGGCCGCCGCGTCCCTGCGGCGGACGCGTTACTTCACGGCCTGTCCCGCGCGCCTTTATGTAGCATCGTGCTGCGTTTCAAAAAACAGCGTAGGCTTTCTCTATCTTTTCCAAACCTTAACGCATTCTTGCCTCAAGCCTTTTTCTCCTCAACCGATAACGATCATGTCTATTTGCAAGGAGAAAACCGATGTCATCAATATCCGCTTTATCTGGCAGTACAGGCAGCAGCGCCGGCAGCAACGTCAGCGTCTCGTCGCAGATTTCCGCACTGAACAAGCAGATCCAGAGCATCACGAAGCAGGTCAAAGAGCTGTCGGATAATCAGGATCTGACCGACGAGCAGAAGTCGGAAATGGAGCAGATGTACCAGTCGCAGATCGCCATGCTCGAAGCGCAGATTGCCCAGCTCGAGCAGAAACAAACCGAGCAGGCGCAGCAGAACAGCCAGCCGGCAAACCAGGCTAGCGGCGTGCAGGCCGCCGACGGCGTAAATCGTCCCACGGCAGCCAACCAGCTAAACGTCTATATCTAAAACGCCGGATTGATCGCGCGTTGTTGCGTCAGCAGCGTCGCCTGCTGGCGCGCTTCCTGCCAGATCGCCTGCGCCGCCGGCGTCAGCGAGCGGTTTTTGCGCTTGACCAGCATCAGGCTGCGGTTAATTTCCGGATAGAGCCGACGCACCGTTAGCGCCCTGCCCGCCGGAAGCGGCAGCGCCAGCGCCGGTAAGATACTGATGCCGATGCCTGCATCGACCATGGGAAACAGCGTTGCCGGATGTCCGATATCCTGCACCACTCGGATCTCCACCTGCTGCTGGCGCAGCGCCGCATCAATCAACACGCGGCTGCCGGAGGCGTAATCCTGTAATACCACGTCGCGTCCCGCTAGCATGCGCCACTGCGCCTTCTCCACCGCGGCGAGCGGATCGTCGCTGCGGCACAGCAGTAAAAAAGGCTCTTCCAGAATCGGCTGGCAGTCGAGATCGCTGTCGCTGAGCGGGCCGATAACGATACCGAAATCCACTTCGGCATTGCGTACGCTTTGCAGTACAACCTGCTGCATTCGGTCGTGCAGAATAACGTGAATATCGGGATAGCTTTTCTGGCTGGCGGCGAGGCACTGCGGCATCAGATGCGCAGAGATGGTCTGGCTGGCGGCGATACGCACCGTGCCGCTTCGCTGCTCGCCGTAGCTGCGGATATCGAGCAGCGTCGAGTTCATCTCTTCCAGCAGGCTCGCCATCCGCGACGCCAGCTGCTGCCCCGCCTCCGTCAGCATCACCTCGCGCGTGGTGCGATCCAGCAGCCGCACGCCGAGCGCCGCCTCCAGCTCTTTAATGCTGTGGCTGACGGCGGACTGGCTCAGGCCGATCGCCTGCCCGGCCTGGCTAAAGCCGCCGTGGTGGGCAACGGCGACGAAGGTACGCAGCTGGCGCAAAGTGTAATTCATCGAAATAGCTCATAGATTGATGCAATAAATCAATTTTATTTCTAAACCCGCATCCCGCACAATCACTGCATGTAACTTTTAACCGGATTTTAACAATGGGATTTCTGCGACTCGATCCGATGATGATCAAACTGATCATCACGGTGCTGCTGGCCACCTTTCTGCCCGCTAAAGGCGTCTTCGTCGATATCTTCGACTACCTGACCACGGCCGCTATCGCCCTGCTCTTTTTTATGCACGGCGCCAAGCTATCGCGTGAAAAGATCATTGCGGGCAGCAGCCACTGGCGGCTGCATCTGTGGATTATGTTCAGCACCTTTGTACTCTTCCCGATTATCGGCCTGCTGATTGTCTGGTGGCATCCGGTTAACGTCAGCGCGGAGATCTACACCGGCTTTATCTATCTCTGCATTCTGCCCGCCACGGTGCAGTCCGCCATCGCCTTTACCTCAATGGCGGGCGGCAACGTCGCGGCGGCGGTATGTAGCGCTTCGGCGTCGAGCCTGCTGGGCGTCTTTATCTCTCCGCTGCTGGTGAACCTGGTGATGGACGTGCACAGCAGCGCGCCGTCTAACGGTCTTGAGCAGGTCGGCAAAATCATGCTGCAGCTGCTGGTGCCTTTCGTGCTGGGCCACCTGTCGCGCCGCTGGATCGCCGGCTGGGTAGAAAAACATCGTGGCCTGATCGGCAAAACTGACCAGACCTCGATTCTGCTGGTGGTCTACTCCGCCTTTAGCGAAGCCGTAGTCAACGGCATCTGGCATCGCGTCGGCATCGATACCCTGCTGTGGATTCTGGCGGGCTGCGTGCTGCTGCTGGCGCTGGTGCTGGCGATCAATCTCTGCGCCTCGCGCCTGTTCGGTTTTAACCGCGCCGATGAGATCGTGGTGCTGTTTTGCGGCTCGAAAAAGAGCCTGGCGAACGGCGTGCCGATGGCGAACATTCTGTTTCCGGCCAGTTCAGTAGGCATTATCGTGCTGCCGCTGATGATCTTTCATCAGGTGCAGCTCATGGTCTGCTCCTGGATCGCCCAGCGCTATAAAGTCAGCCACGAGAAGAAGCTGGCGCAGCAGGTGAAGCCGACCGTCGTCGAGTCGCAGAAGTAACGAAAAGCCCGCCGAAGCGGGCTTTTTTACGCGTTGCGTTTGAGCGGTTTGACCAGGCCTTCCAGGCCTTCGATCTTGATGGCGAGCGTCATTTGCATCAGCTCGCCGAGATGGCCCGACGGGAACTCCGCTTTGCGCGCGAACCACAGCAGATAAGGCTCCGGCAGGTCGATAAGCAGGCAGCCTTTATATTTGCCGAACGGCATCGCCGTGTTGGCGATTTCCACCAGGTATGCCTTATCCATATTAGGCGTCCAGCAGCCGGATCATTTCGGCTTCGTCGATCACGTCGATACCCAGCTCCTGTGCTTTAACCAGCTTAGACCCCGCCGCTTCGCCCGCGATCACCAGATCGGTTTTCTTCGACACGCTGCCGCTGACCTTCGCACCGAGCGCGGTCAGGCGATCTTTAGCCTCGTCGCGCGTAAGCTGGGTCAGCGAACCGGTCAGCACCACGGTTTTGCCGGCGAACGGGCTGTCGATCTCTTCCGCCTTAACTACCTCGATTTTCGGCCAGTGGACACCAATTTCATCCACCAGCTGGCGAATGATCTCGCGATTGCTCTCTTCATCCATAAAGTTGCGCACGTGGGTGGCCACCACGGTGCCGACGTCCTGCACGGCGATGAGCGCCTCCAGATCGGCGTCCATCACTTTTTGCAACTCGCCAAAGTGGTTTGCCAGGTTAGCGGCGGTCGCCTCGCCGACTTCGCGAATGCCAAGCGCGTAAAGGAAACGCGCCAGCGTGGTCGACTTCGCCTTCTCCAGCGCGTTGACCACGTTTTGCGCCGATTTCGGCCCCATACGCTCCAGACCGAGCAGCTTCTCCGGCGTCAGCCTGAAGAGATCCGCCGGCGTTTTGACATATTCGGTCTCTACCAGCTGGTCGATAATTTTATCGCCCAGGCCGTCGACGTCCATGGCGCGCCGCGAAACAAAATGCTTCAGCGCCTCTTTGCGCTGCGCGCCGCAGATGAGCCCGCCGGTGCAGCGCGTCACCACTTCGCCTTCGACGCGTTCGACGTCGGAGCCGCACACCGGACAATGGGTAGGGAATACGATTTCGCGCGTATCCGCCGGTCGTTCGGAGAGCACCACGTTGACGACCTGCGGGATCACGTCGCCGGCGCGGCGGATCACCACTCTGTCGCCGATGCGCAGGCCGAGGCGCTCGATTTCATCTGCGTTGTGCAGCGTGGCGTTGCTGACCATGGCGCCTGCAACCAGCACCGGCTCCAGCCGCGCCACCGGCGTGACCGCACCGGTGCGGCCCACCTGAAATTCAACGTCGCGCACGAACGTCATCTGCTCCTGCGCCGGAAACTTGAAGGCCACCGCCCAGCGCGGCGCGCGCGCCACAAAGCCCAGGCGCTCCTGCAGTTCCTGCGAGTCGACTTTAATCACTACGCCGTCGATATCGAATCCCAGCTCTGGACGCGTCTCCTCTACCTGACGGTAAAACGCCAGCGCCTCTTCCGCGCTGTGAACCAGCTGAACGCGGTCGCTGACCGGCAGGCCCCAGGCTTTAAACTGCTGTAGCCGCGCATAGTGGCTGCCCGGCAGTTCGCCGCCCTCGAGCAGCCCGAAGCCGTAGCAGAAAAAGGTAAGCGGGCGCTTCGCGGTAATGCGCGGGTCAAGCTGGCGCAGCGATCCGGCGGCAGCATTGCGCGGGTTAGCGAAGATTTTGCCGTCGGTGCGGCGCGCTTCGGCGTTGAGTTTTTCAAAGCCGCGCTGCGTCATAAAGACTTCGCCGCGCACTTCCAGCCGCGCGGGAAAATCGTCGCCCTTCAGGCGTAGCGGGATGGCACCGATGGTGCGGACGTTGGCGGTGATGTTCTCGCCCGTGGTGCCGTCGCCGCGCGTAGCGGCGCGCGTCAGCAGACCGTTCTCGTAGAGCAGGCTCACTGCCAGGCCATCCAGCTTGAGTTCGCAGCAGTAGGCGATATCGTCGCTGTTTTTCAGGCGATCCTGCACGCGCTTGTTAAAGGCGAGAAAACCGGCTTCGTCGAAGGTGTTGTCCAGCGACAGCATCGGCACCTCGTGACGCACCTGCTCGAAGACTGTCAGCGGCGCGGCGCCGACGCGCTGGGTGGGCGAGTCGGGCGTAATGAGTTCGGGATGCTGCTCTTCCAGCGCGCGCAGTTCGCGCATCAGGCGGTCATATTCAGCGTCCGGTATTTCGGGCGCGTCCATGACGTGGTAAAGGTACTCATGATGGCGCAGCGTGGTGCGCAGTTCGGTGATCTGGTCCTGAACGGATTTCATATTGCCCCATCAGATAAAAAACCCCCGACAGGCGGGGGTTTGGTGTGAATCAGAATTAACGCTTTGCCCTATTCTCTGGATTCAATGACTTCACGTATGCGGTTTTTATAAGTTTCCAGCTTCTGCGGCGTCATCATGCGACGCTCGTCGTCCAGCACTACGCCGCCGACGTCATCGGCGATACGCTGCGCGGACTGCAGCATCAGCTTGAAGTTTTGGTTCGCGTCGCCGTAGGAAGGCACCATCATAAAGATCGAGATGCCGGGCGTGGAGAAGTCAGACATTTCGTCCGGATTGAATGAGCCAGGCTTCACCATGTTCGCCAGGCTGAACAGCACAGGGCCGCTGCCCGCCGGGCTAAGATGGCGATGGAAAATATTCATTTCGCCGAACTGGAAGCCCGCCTGCAGGATGCCCTGCAGCAGCGCTTCGCCGTTCAGCGTGCCGCCGGTATGCGCGGCAACGTGCAGCACCAGCACCGTCTCTTTCGGCTTGCCTGGCGCTTTCGGCGCCTCCTGGCGCACCGGCTCGGCCGCTTGCGGCTCAGGCTGTTCCGGCTGGTGGCGAACCGGCTGCTGCGGCTCCGCCTCGTACAGCGGCTCGGGCTGCACGGCGTCCAGCGGATCTAAATCGAGCAGCGGATCGGCCTGAATTGGCTGCGCTGGCGCGAAGCGCGGCGTGGGTTCCTGCGGCGTCGGCGTCTGAACGGACTGGGGCTGTGAACGCGGCGGCTGCGGCGTCAGCAGCGGATCGTCTTCCTGCTGAGGCTGGGGACGCGCAGCAGGCTGACGCGGCTTCTCCGCAGGCGCGCTAAAGACTGGCGCGTCATCCTGCTGCTCGTCGCGGAAATTATCGATGCGCGGCTCCTGATGCGGTCGCTCATGGCGCACGCGAACTTCGCCGACGCTCTCTTCATCGTCGGTCAGGCTATCCTCATCGTCGCGCGTGTCGCGCTGTTTGAGCCGTTTATGCGGGCGATCGCGAAACACTGACGAGCGCTCTTTACGGCTGGTCCACAGCCCGTGAAGAAGGAGCGCTATAATGGCGATCGCGCCAACAACGATTAATATCAGACGCAAATCCTGCATCATTGTATTCTCTGTTGTTCCAATACCTTGC
>Ga0153961_1000183_pt1 | contig 19779 bp, 22 predicted proteins | sample TSFL045MetaG_FD_104748 | JGI IMG/M metagenome (GOLD analysis project Ga0153961, IMG submission 104748) | Attine ant fungus gardens microbial communities from Florida, USA - TSFL045 MetaG | ecosystem: Host-associated > Fungi > Mycelium > Unclassified | place: USA: Florida, Withalacochee...
GGTGGCGCTGGTGCTGTTTATCAAGCATCGTCTGACGCGCATGCCGGTCGGACGCGCCTGGGAAGCGCTGCGCGAAGATGAGATCGCCTGTCGCGCGATGGGGCTAAACCATGTGCTGGTGAAGCTCTCGGCCTTTATGCTCGGCGCCTCGACGGCGGGCATTGCGGGCGTCTTCTTCGCCAGCTATCAGGGATTCGTCAATCCGACCTCGTTCACCTTCTTCGAGTCGGCGCTGATCCTCGCCATCGTGGTACTGGGCGGAATGGGCTCGACGCTCGGGGTGGTGCTGGCGGCCTTTGTGCTGACGGTGGCGCCGGAGCTGCTGCGCAGCTTCGCCGAGTACCGGGTGCTGCTGTTCGGCATGCTGATGGTGGTGATGATGATCTGGCGGCCGCGCGGGCTGGTGCGCACCAGCCGCGTCGGCGTCGCGCCGCGTAAGGGAGTGCGCCATGAGTGACGCTATTTTGCAGGTCGATCATCTGATGATGCGCTTCGGCGGCATCAAGGCGCTTAACGACGTCAGCCTGCGCGTGCAGCGCGGCTCGGTCACCTCGCTGATCGGTCCCAACGGCGCGGGCAAAACCACGGTCTTTAACTGCCTGACCGGCTTCTACCGCGCCAGCGGCGGCCGCATCTTGCTGAACGCGCAGGCGCGCAGCACCGACGTGATTCAAATCCTCGGCCAGAAAATCGAGCCGCAGGACTGGCTGCGGCCGAGGCAGCTGGGATCGCGGCTCTGGTACAAGATGTTCGGCGGCGCGCACCTGGTGAACCGCGCCGGGCTGGCGCGCACCTTCCAAAATATCCGTCTGTTCCGCGAAATGTCGGTGCTTGAGAATCTGCTGGTGGCGCAGCATATGCTGGCGAACCGCAACCTGCTGGCGGGCATTTTCAATACCCGCGGCTATCGCGAGGCGGAGAGCCGCGCGCTCGATCGCGCCTTCTACTGGCTGGAGACGGTGGATCTGACGCCAGCGGCCAATCGGCTGGCCGGCACGCTCTCCTATGGCCAGCAGCGTCGGCTGGAGATAGCGCGCGCTATGTGCACCCAGCCGGAGCTGATCTGCCTCGACGAACCGGCGGCGGGGCTCAATCCCGTCGAGACCGAGGCGCTGAGCGCGATACTGCATCGCCTGCGCGCCGATCACCGCATCAGCGTGCTGCTGATTGAACATGATATGCCGATGGTGATGGCGATCTCCGACCATATCGTGGTGCTTGACCACGGCGATGTGATCGCCCAGGGCGCGCCGCGCCAGATTCAGCAGGACCCGCGCGTTATCGCCGCCTATCTTGGCGCAGAGGAGGAGGATCTTCATGGCTGAACCGATGCTGAGGTTTGACGCGGTCGATCTCTATTACGGCCCGGTGCAGGCGTTAAAAAAGGTGTCGCTTAGCGTGCAGCCCGGCGAGACCGTGGCGCTGATTGGCGCTAACGGCGCCGGTAAATCGACGCTGCTGATGTCGATTTTCGGCCAGCCGCGCATTGCGCAGGGAGAAATCTACTTTCAGGGGGAGCCCATTAGCCAGCGCTCAACCCATTTTATCGCCGCCAGCGGCATCGCGCAGGCGCCGGAAGGCCGGCGGATTTTTGCCGATATGACGGTGGAAGAGAACCTGCAGATGGGCACCATCGCCATCGGCAGCGCGCATCAGAAAGCCGATCTGGCGCGCATGTATGCGCTCTTTCCGCGCCTGCTGGAGCGGCGCAGGCAGCGGGCGATGACCCTTTCCGGCGGGGAGCAGCAGATGCTGGCGATCGCCCGCGCGCTGATGAGCCGTCCCAGGCTGCTGCTGCTCGACGAGCCGAGTCTGGGGCTGGCGCCGATTGTGGTTAAGCAGATCTTCGCCATTCTGCGCGAGCTGACGCAGCAGGGCATGACGCTATTTCTGGTGGAGCAGAACGCCCGCCATGCGCTGGCGCTCGCCGATCGCGGCTATGTAATGGCAAACGGCGAGATCCGCCTTAGCGGCAGCGGTCGGGAGCTGCTCAACAACGAAGAGGTGCGCAGCGCCTATCTGGGCGGCGCGGCAGCCGCTGCGGTGAAAGACGATAAAAGATTGTAATAATGATTGAAAAGGCGGGGAAACGCTTTGCATAAATAGTTAAGCGGACCCATCATTAGAACTCCTGTCCAATCTGTTCTGATTTGGTTATTCCCTTGCAAAATCCTGGCGTAGCAGTGATGCAGGCGATAAAGCGCACGGCGTGGTATCCCAAACGCCGCTTTTATCGCACGCTGTTCTGGCGTGAGATCACGCCACTGGCGGTGCCCATCTTCATCGAAAACCTGTGCGTGATGCTGATGGGCGTGTTAAGCACATTCCTGGTGAGCTGGCTGGGCAAAGAGGCGATGGCGGGCGTGGGGCTGGCGGACAGCTTCAACATCATCATCATCTCTTTCTTCGCCGCCATCGATCTCGGTACCACGGTGGTGGTCGCCTTTAGCCTGGCGAAGCGCAACGGTAAGCGCGCCCGCGCCGCCACGCGCCAGTCGCTGGCGCTGATGACGGTGCTGTCGCTGGTGCTGGTATTCGCCATCGAGCTGTGGGGGCATCTGATCATCGATCTGATCGCCGGCGGCGCAGAGCCCAAAGTCAAAGAGCTGGCGCTGAGCTATCTGCAGACCTCGGCGTGGAGCTACCCGGCGGCGGCGATTGCGCTGATCGGCAGCGGCGCGCTGCGTGGGGCGGGTAATACCAAAATTCCGATGCTGATTAACGGCGGGATGAATATTCTCAATATCGTCATCAGCAGCGTGCTTATCTACGGCGCCTTCTCCTGGGAAGGCCTGGGCTTTGTGGGTGCCGGGCTGGGGCTGACCATTTCGCGCTATATTGGCGCTATCGGCGTGATTTACGTGCTGATGATCGGTTTTAACGCCTCGCTGAAGATCAGCCTGCCGAGCTATTTCCGCCGCTGGGACGCGAAGATCCTGATGGAGGTGTTAGGCATCGGCGTGCCGGCGAGCATCGAATCGGTGCTCTTCAACGGCGGCAAGCTGCTGACGCAGGTATTTGTGGCGGGCATGGGCACCGACGCGATTGCCGGCAACTTTATCGCCTTCTCAATCGCCTCGCTGATTAACCTGCCGGGCAACGCGCTGGGATCGGCTTCGACGATCATTACCGGCACCCGGCTGGGACGCAATCAGGTCTATCAGGCGGAGCGGCAGATCAAACATGTTTTCTGGCTGGCGAGCCTCTGTCTGTGCGCGCTGGCGTTTATGACCGTGCCGCTCTCCGGCGTGCTGGCGCGCTTCTATACCCGCGATCCGGACGTTATTAGCGTGACGCAGCATCTCATCTGGCTCAACGCCGCCTTTATGCCGATCTGGGCCGCTTCCTGGGTGCTGCCTGCGGGGCTGAAGGGCGCGCGTGACGCGCGCTACACCATGTACGTCTCGATGTTCAGCATGTGGGGCGCGCGCGTGGTGGTAGGCTACGTGCTGGGCATTATGCTCGGCATGGGCGTGGTTGGCGTCTGGCTCGGCATGTTCCTCGACTGGGCGGTGCGCGGCGCCTGCTTCTGGTGGCGACTGAAGAGCGGCAAGTGGCTGGATAATTATCGCAAAATGATGGCAAAAATGGCGCAGCAGCAGTAGCCGTCAGGCGTTTAGCTGTTTTTCGGCAATAAAACGCAGAAATTCATGGTTCATCTGCGACGGCGCGGCGGGTTTACTAAAGGTCTCAATGACGGAGGGCGAACCCGATGAAAACATTACTGCTGCTGTGGAAAAAACGCGTCGATGCCTGGCTGACGCGCCAGCGCGACCTGCGCGTCGAGAGTGAATCAAGCCTGGAACAAGAGCTGTTGCTTCCCATCAGCCAGCTTTACGGCTTTGAATATTTTCCCTCGGTGCATCGCTACCATGAAAAATAGCGATCGCTGTCGACATTAAAGCCCGCTCCCACCCGGCGGGCTTTTTTTCGCCTGTCGTTCAGCGCTTTTCACCTCGCGCGCCCGGCGCGAAGCGCGACAAAGGAAGGGTTCAGCCGCAGCGGCTATGGTTAAAAGGGCAGCATGCCTTTTATCCTGGAGAAGCGAATGAGCGATAAAGAGAGGGCCGCGCTGATTGGCGCGCGGCTGGCACTGACCGCGCAGCAGCGTGCGCAGACCCGCGCCGCGCTGGCGCAGGGCGTTACCGCGGAGCCGGATCGCGCCCGCGCGCAGCGCTACGCCTTTCAGCAGCATCTGCGTCAGGGGGTCATTACCGGCAACAGCAACGATCTGCTGCCGGTCGCCTTTTTAGCGCAGGGCCTGGCCTGCGCGCGCGGCGTGGCGCTGCTGCGCGACGATGGCGTGCCTGCAGGCAGCGCGTTTTTAACCCACGGCGGCCTGCTGATCACCAACCATCATCTGCTGCCGGAGCCGCCTGCGGCGGGCCGCGTGACCCTTCAGTTCGGCTGGCGGCGCACCGAGGCGGGCGAGCTGGTGGACGGCGTCACCTGTGGCGTCGATGCCGCGCGTTTTTTCCTCACCAGCCCCACCGATGAGCTCGACTGCACCCTGATTGCGCTGGGAGAGGTCACTGGCGGCGTCGGCGACGCGCCGCAGCCGCTGGCGCTTAACGATCGCAACGACAAACATGCGCTGGGCACCAGTCTCAACCTTATCCACCATCCAGGCGGCGCGCCGCAGCAGATTACCTTGCGCAACAACGCGCTGCTGGCGCGGCACGAGCAGCTGCTGCACTACGCGGCGGATACCGACGGCGGCTCGTCCGGCGTGCCGGTATTCAACGATAGCTGGCAGCTGGTGGCGCTGCACCACGGCGGCGTCGAAAGCGACGACGGCTGGGTAAATGAAGGGATTCGCATCAGCGCCATCATCGACTGGCTGAAGGGCGAGCTGCCGCAGCTGCCTGCGCCGCAGCAGGCGCTGTTGATGCAGGCGCTGACCGCCAGCGACAGCGCGGCGCCGCTGGCCGCTTCCGTCGTGCCAGAGAGCGGCTACGGCAACCGCGACGGTTTTCAGCGGGATTTCCTCGAGGGCGCGCCGCTAGATCTGGCGGCCATTATCGCGCCGCGCGCCGCCGAGGTGGCGCCGCTGCGCGACGGCCGTCAGGGCGCAGCAGCGCAGCTCGACTATGAGCACTTCTCTCTGCTGATGAACGCCGAGCGACGTCTCGCCTTTTTTACCGCCACCAACATCGACGGGGCGCGCTATATCGCCATCGATCGCGGCAACGGCCAGCCGTCGCTGCTGGAGGAGGGGGATCGCTGGGTCGACGAGAGCCGTATCGACAGCCGCTACGTCACCGGCCAGGCCTTTTATAGCGAGTTCAGCCGCTGGTTCGATCGCGGTCATCTCACGCGCCGCAGCGATCCTACCTGGGGTACGGCGGCGGAAGCGGTGCGCGCCAATAAAGATACCTTTCACTTTACCAACTGCTCGCCGCAGCATTTTCGCTTCAACCAGAGCCTGCAGTACTGGCAGGGCGTCGAGCGCTATATTCTCGAGTCGGGGGTGCTGGAGTCGAAGCGAAAAATCAGCGTGCTGACCGGCCCGGTCCTGAACGAACAGTGGCGGCAGTATGCGGAATGGCAGGTGCCGCTGATGTTCTGGAAGGTGGTGCTGCGCATCAATGCCGCAGGCAAGCCGCAGGCGACGGCGCTGCTGGTGAGTCAGGCAGAGCTGCTGGATGAGCCGCGCCGCGTGCTGCCCCATGCGCAGACCACGCCGCGCCCCAACGTTGACGAGTACCGTGTGACGGTCAGCGCGCTGGAGACGCTCACCGGGCTGAACTTCGCCGCTTTTCGCGACTGGGAGAGCTGGCAGCCGGATGAATCGCTGCTGGCGCAGCCGCTGCCCGCGAAGCTGATTATGGCCTGGGAAGATCTGCTGTAGCCCTCGCGGCCGCGGCGTCAAAAAGCCCGCGCAGACGGTTTTGCGCGGGCATTTTGACGCACATTGCCTAAAAAACGTTTTCCTTCAAACCGTTACGCTTATTGGCCGCGCTTGCGATTCTGACATGGCTGCTACACTTAGGGCTCGAGGCTGATAACGATTCAGCTCACCTGATGAGCAAGAACGAGACGCTAAAGGAGAGAACCTATGACAGATCGCCCCCAGAATCCTCAGCAGGCGCAGCAGCAGGCGTGGCCCGGCAGCTTCCTCAAAATGGATCCCAGGCCCGATCACGGTGAAACCCGCTATCAGGGATCTGGCCGCCTGAAAGGCAAAACCGCCATTATTACCGGCGGCGACTCCGGCATCGGCCGCGCCGTTGCCATCGCCTACGCCCGGGAAGGCGCGGACGTGGTGATCTCCTACCTGGATGAGCATGAAGACGCGAAAGATACGGCGAAGCGGGTGGAAGAGGCGGGCCAGCAGGCGCTGCTGATTGCCGGCGACGTCACTGAGGCGGAGCACTGCCGCAGCATCGTGGCGCAGACCGCCCAGCGCTTCGGCAAAATCGATATCGTGGTGAATAACGCCGCCTTCCAGATGACGCGCACCGCGCTGGAAGATATCAGCGATGATGAATTCGATCGCACCATGAAAACCAATCTCTACGCCATGTTCTATATCTGCAAGGCGGCAGTGCCGCACATGCCGGCTGGCGGCTCTATTATCAATACCGCCTCGGTGAATGCCGACCAGCCGAAGCCGAAACTGCTTCCCTATTCAGCGACCAAAGCCGCTATCGTGAACTTTTCCGGCGGCCTGGCGGCGCTGCTGGCGGAGAAGGGCATCCGCGCCAACGCCGTTGCGCCCGGCCCCATCTGGACGCCGCTGATCCCGGCCACCATGCCGCCGGAGCAGGTGGAAAGCTTCGGCAGCGAAGTGCCGCTGGAGCGTATGGGGCAGCCTGCCGAGCTGGCCTCGACCTATGTGATGCTGGCCAGCGATGAAGCCAGCTATATTTCTGGTGCCACCATTGCGGTAACAGGCGGCGTGGCGGTTATCTGAGTTCGGCAAGAAAGGGATAAAGGCGATATTTTGCGGCCGCGCTGCTGTGGCCAGAGGACAGGGTGATGATTATGTTGCCCTGTCGCTTGCAGAGACAAGGCGACGCCGGATTAAGGCTAATGCACTATCCGGACGTTTTGCAGAGCGGGTGCGGACGTTTGCGCACCGATTTTAGCGCCGATATAAAAGCATCAACGGCAAAAATCCCGCTCGGGTTTCCCTGAGCGGGCTTCTTAAATATGGCTCCTCTGACTGGACTCGAACCAGTGACATACGGATTAACAGTCCGCCGTTCTACCGACTGAACTACAGAGGAATCGTGTCGATGGGGCGCATATTAATGGCCGCGCTCCGGCCTGTCAACAGCGAAAAACACATTAGCATTCAACTGGCTAGCTTTGCAGCAAAGCGATCGCGAATTAGGCGGTGGCGGTGAAAAAGCCGTCAAACCGCGGCAGCGGATGCTGACGATAAAACTGACTCAGGTGGCGATACATTGCCGGAAAGCGCTCATAGAGCAAATCGGGCGCGGTAAAAAAGTACTCGGACAATACGGCAAAGCACTCGGCGGGATCGCTGGCGGCATAGGGATCGATTGTCGCGGCCTGTTCACCGACCAGTTCAACCTCGTTTTCAATCTCGTCCATCGCGGCGCGCAGATCTTTTTCCCATACCGCCACGTCGCGCAGCGCCATCACCGGTATGCCGCTGGTATAGCCGCGGCCGCGCGCGTCGAGCTTGTGCGCTACCTCATGGATCACCAGGTTGTAGCCAGAGAGATCGAACGCGTCCTGGAGGTCGAGCCAGTTGAGCACAATCGGACCCTGCGTCCAGCTTTGCCCTGCGTGCACCGCAGCGGCGTGATGCACCAGGCCCTGTTCATCTTCCCAGCTGTCGGCGACCTCGAAAGGTTCCGGATAGATCAGCACGTCGTGAAAGCCGTCAAGCCACTCCAGCCCCAGCTTCAGTACCGGCAGGCAGAAGAGCAGGGCGAGGCGCGCGCTGTGCAGCGCATCAAGCTCGACATCCTGCAGCGGCACCAGCTTCTTTTGCTGCAGGAAACGCTGCGCCATAGCGATCAGCGCCTGCTGTTCATCTTCGTCCAGCCAGCTGAACACCGGCTGCGCCAGAGCCTGTTGCCAGGGAAGATCGGCAAGGGCGCTACGGTTCTCGTTTTTCCAGGGCCATTTAAACATCGCAATACTCGCTGACGAATTATCCGCGCTAGCCTGACCATCAGAAAAAATGCCAGCATCCGAAGCGGTCGCTGGCACCTTGATCTGGTTACAGGAGTGAAAGCCGTCTATTCAACCGCCTGGCATGCAGGTTGTCTGTGATTCAGCACGCAAAGCGCCATTAATCGCGGGCAACGCGCTCAAATTCAATCACCCAGACCCAGGGGTTCACCTCCCAGCTGGTGGCGCCATACTGTTTCTGCCACGCCTTACGGTAGGCCTCTTTAGGCGATTCTGCATTCATGTTCATGGTGAAAAAGTTATTGAGGAAGTGCGAATCGGTCTGCACGCCCTCGGCCATGATGTCATCTTCGCTGATATCCTGGATTTTTTCCGCGCGCACCGCGGTAATTTGCAGGTTAATGCGACTGGCCCAGCGCGGCATATGAATAGCGGTCTGCCAGCCGAACTGATCGGCTTCCGGGCCGCTCTGCGCATGATGTCCCAGTTCGTTGTTATCGGCGCGGTACTGGCAAAACGCGGGCAGACGGAACGGCGCAGGATCGCGCTCATACTCTGCAAGATCGTTTTCCGGCACGATAGGGCCGCGCCAGGTCTCACGCACCCAGAGAATATCGCCAGGTTTGCCGTAAGGGCAGTGCTGGCTGATATCGGCCATCGACATCAGCTTATAGCCGTGCAGATGGTTAGCATTTACGTCAAAGGCGTGAACGCCTTCATGGTGATCCTGACCGGGGCCGAAAGTCTGCGTTTTCATGATGCGCCGGGTCTGGGTTTGCTGGCCAACCAACAGGGCGCGAACCCGCTGTTCGGAAAAAAGAATCGGCCGTTCTTTCATTGATTACCTCTGGATATAAATAGAACCCGGTGGGCATACACTAAACCGCTGTCTTGCGCCTGCGAGCAGCGATGATAAATTAACATCATTCTGCTTAACAATTTGTTGCCTTACAGTAACGGCAACACAGCGATTTTCCTTTAAGAAAAAGCGAAAATGCAAAAAATGCACCAGTCCGAGTCTACTAAGTGGTCCCTTACCTGGTATAACCCAAATACAGTACGTTATATCGGGCGTTTTTGAAACCTTTTCGGATTCTTTAACCTTCACAAAGCATAAATAAACTGATTTGACCCCGGAGGGGGGCCGCCTGGCGTCTGTACTCAACGCCTGCCTGATGCGTCAATTTTGTACAATATTAATAAGTTTCGCTTAAGGTAATTGATATGGGTTTATGCTGAAAGTATGTTAATAGCTGGGATATTGCTTGAATTAGCGTTATAACTCGATCCCGGTCTCATTTTTTCCGGATCGGTTTTTGTCACTGCGCATTTTACACCACCCTGTGTCAAAAATTTGTTATGAGCCACTCGGTAAGATGACGTCCCGCTGCGTACGGTTCGATGTTCAGACCGGTACCCAAACCTTAACAGGGAGATAAGCCATGTCGCTCTCACTCTGGCAAACGCGCTTCGAAAGCTGGTTTCAAATTAACTGGGTTCATGATGATAAGGCGCACGATATCGCCCACTTGCGCCGCGTCTGGCTAAGCGCGCAGCGTATTATGGCAGGCAGCGACGCCAGCCCGCTGGTGGTGCTTACCGCCTGCTACTTCCATGATGTGGTCAACCTGCCAAAAAATCATCCCGAGCGCCATCTTGCTTCCACCTATGCCGCTGAAGAGACCGCGCGCATTCTGGCGCAGGATTTCCCTGACTTTCCTGACGCGCTGATCCCGGCGGTAGCGCACGCCGTTAAGGCACACAGCTTCAGCGCCGCTATCGCGCCGGAAACGCTGGAGGCGAAAATCGTGCAGGACGCCGATCGGCTCGAATCGCTGGGCGCTATCGGGCTGGCACGCGTGTTCTATACGGCCGGCGCGCTTAACAGACCGCTGTTCGATAATGACGATCCGCTCGGAAAGATGCGTGAACTTAACGACGTTAACTGGACGCTCGATCATTTCCAGAAGAAGCTGCTGCGGCTGCCGGATACCATGCATACCGAGGCGGGCAGAGCGCTGGCGCAGCATAACGCGGATTTTCTGGTGCGCTATATGGCCAAGCTTTGCGCCGAGCTGCAGGGCAATCTTACCAGCTTCGACGAGTCTGTTCTGCGTGATTTCAGTCCCTTGCGCGCCTAATATTAAATTTTTGTGACAGTCTGTTAAGCGTTCGTAATTTCCGCTACGTTGATGATAAATAACGGAGGGAGTAACGGAATGACTGAGACGGTAAATTTGACGATTAAGATCGATCCGGCGCTGAAAGAGCAGCTTAAACAGCTGGCGCTAGACAATCAGATCTCAATGAGTCAGGAGATTGTTCAGCGTTTACAGGAGAGCCTGCTGCCGCCCACCGCATCGGCGGTAGACAATCAGGATACGGCGGAAACCGCGTCAAACGCATTTTCCGCCAGCGAGGTCAAACAGCTCCGCGCCCTGCTGAAGAAGCAGACCAAAAAGAAAAAATAGAAAAGACCCGTCGCGAGACGGGTTTTTTTATGGGCGGCGTTTACGCCTGCTTGATGCGGAACTGCCGCACGCGCCGCGCCAGACAGACCGCCTGCAGCAGGCAGAAAAGGGTAACAAACAGCGTGAAGTTGCCGCGCAGGCTGCTGAGCCAGCCGGATAATCCCGGCTTGCGCAGGCCAAAACGGCGGATGAACAAAGTGCTTGAGAACATGGCGCAACCTAAAAATAAAAGCGCGCAGTCATTGGTTGCGTGACAGGATTGCGACAGCGAGCGCCTCCGCCGCAAAACAGCATATCGCGCGTAGCGAAGCTAAACGCTGGCTCTGTCAGACTGGTTTATCTGCTCAATATAGGGCAACAGCAGCTTTGCCACCGCGGCGAAAACCGGCACTACTACCGAATTGCCGAACTGCTTGTAGGCCTGGGTGTCGGAAACCGGAATGCGAAAGCGGCGCTCGCCTGGCGCCTCGAAGCCCATCAGGCGCGCGCACTCGCGCGGCGAGAGGCGGCGGGGCCGACGCGCCATATTGGCGGCATTGCTGAAGTCCGCTTCGCCCAGCGCGCGATCCCAGCCGCGATCGATCAGAATTTCCGAGCCGTCTTTGTAATAGCGCGCCGAGAGGGTGCGCACGCAGACGTCGGCCTGACGTGGATCGTTAAGGCCAAAGCCGAAGCCGTTGCCTTTCGCCTTATGTTTTCTGGCGTAGTCGTAGAGGTAGCGCCACAGCTGGGCGGAAAGAATATATTTTTCCTCTGGCTCAGGCTCCAGCAGGCTCTGCAGGCTCGGCACCGCGGGCGGATAGAGCTGCTGAATTTGACGCAGCGACAGCGTGTTGCTGAAGGGAAAGTCGCGGCGAATGCCGACCAGCACGATGCGCTCGCGGTGCTGCGGCAGAAAGTGGCGCGCGTCGATGATTTTCGCATCCGGCGCGGCGGCATCGGCGTCCGCCACGTCGTAGCCCAGCTCATCCAGCGTCGCCATAATCACGGCGAAGGTGCGGCCCTTATCATGGCTTTTGAGATTTTTGACATTTTCCAGCACGAAGATCGGCGGCTTTTTGGCGGCAATGATGCGCGCCACATCAAAAAACAGCGTGCCCTGCGCTTCGCATTCAAAGCCGTGCGCGCGGCCGAGCGCATTTTTTTTGCTGACGCCCGCCAGCGAAAAAGGCTGGCAGGGGAAACCGGCCAGCAGCACCTGATGGTCGGGGATGGCCGCATCGATATGGCGATAAATTTCCGCCTCGTCGCGCAGGCCGTCGGGCTGGGTTATCAGGCGGATATCGGTATTAAAACGGTGCTCTTGCGGATCGCTGTAGTGATTCGCCTTGTAGGTGCGCACCGCCTCTTTGTTCCACTCGCTGGTAAAAACGCACTTTCCGCCGATGGCGTCGAAGCCGCGGCGGATGCCGCCGATGCCCGCGAAGAGATCGATAAAGCGAAACAGCGGATTGTCGTAATGGGCCGGACGCGTCGGCAGCAGGCCGCGCAGCAGCGTAAGTTCGCCTTCGCTCAGCGGCGGCAGCGCGCTTTTATTTTGCCGCAGGCGGGTTAGCTGCTGCGGCGTCCAGTCGCGGAAACCCGCCTGATGAAATGTTGCCGCTAAATCGCGCGCGGCGTAAATCGCCAGCGCCTGGCGCATCAGATCGGCGGTTTCGCTATCGGCAGAGAGCAGGGGAGAAGCGGGTTCCGCTAGTGCGGTGGCGTCATCGACAAGCATGCGTTTTTCCTTAACTGTGAACGGGCTATGCTATCACTCCTCTGGCTGCGAAGAAATTGGCGCACGATGCCTTAAGATGGGTTGCGGGACGCATCGCCGCGATTTTACCCGCCTCGCAAATCGTACCGCAGGCTTTCGCTTTTATTGAGTCAGGCTAAAGTTGATAGAGAGGGCAAAAAGGAGACGCCATGGCCGATGTACACTCCAGCACGACGCGCAGCAAAAATATGCGTGCGATACGCCAGCAGGACACCGCTATCGAACTGCGGGTGGCGCAGCTGCTTAAGGATCGCGGTTTCGCATACCGCGTTCAGGATAAAAACCTGCCGGGCCGGCCCGATTTCGTTCTGCTGGATCAGCAGGCGATTATCTTTGTCCACGGCTGCTTCTGGCATCACCATCACTGCTATCTCTTTAAAGTGCCGGCGACGCGCACCGAGTTTTGGGTCGGCAAGATCAACAGCAACGTCGAGCGCGACAACCGCTACGTGCGCCAGCTGCAGGAGAGCGGCTGGAAGGTACTGATAATCTGGGAGTGCGCGCTGCGCAACAAGCTGCGGCTCAGCGACGGCGATCTGCAGGAGCGGCTGGAAGAGTGGCTGCTGGCGATGGATGAAAGCGCCGAGATCGATCACAACGGCATTCAGCACTATCGCCCGCGCTGAGGCCGCCTTGCCTTGGCGGCTGCGCCGGGTTAGATTTCGCCTTCCCCCGCGATCAGGAGTTGTGGATGAGCAGTATTAAACTGACGGTAAAACGCCTTTATCAGCTGCGCGATGAGCGCATGGTTAACGCCCATGCGACGGCGCGCGTCTATATCGGCGACGCGCTGATCGCGACGGAGGAGATCACCGGCATGACGGAAAGCCCGGTCAGCAAATACCTGCATGCAGGCGAGCTGTCCGGCGCGGTCCGCGTAGAGTGGGAGTGCGACGGCATCGCTGACATCACCGTCGCGACGCTGGAGCGCTGTCCCTGTTGTCAACATAACGAACCGGAATAAGGAAGACATTTTGGCAGGATCCAGCTTACTGACTTTATTAGACGATATTGCAACACTTCTGGATGATATATCCGTCATGGGCAAAGTGGCGGCGAAAAAAACGGCGGGCGTGCTGGGCGACGATCTGTCGCTGAACGCGCAGCAGGTCACGGGCGTTAAGGCCAATCGCGAACTGCCGGTGGTATGGGGCGTCGCTAAAGGCTCCTTTCTCAATAAACTGATCCTGGTGCCGCTGGCGCTGCTGATCTCCGCCTTTGCGCCCTGGCTTATTACGCCGCTGCTGATGATCGGCGGCGCCTACCTCTGCTACGAAGGGGTAGAGAAAGTGCTGCACAGCCTGCAGCACGATAAGCAGGAGAAGAGCCCGGAGGCGCGTCAGCAGCGGCTGGACAAGCTGGCGCAGCAGGATCCGCGCGAATTCGAAAAGAACAAGGTCAAAGGCGCGGTGCGCACCGACTTTATTCTTTCTGCGGAGATCGTCGCCATTACCCTCGGCATCGTTTCTGACGCGCCGCTGCTCAATCAGGTGCTGATCCTCGCCGGTATCGCTATCCTGGTCACTATCGGGGTCTACGGCATCGTCGCCGCCATCGTTAAAATTGACGATCTCGGCTACTGGCTGAATGAAAAAACGTCAGCGTTCGCCCAAGGGGGCGGCCGCTTTCTGCTGGCGTTTGCGCCCTGGCTGATGAAGATTTTAACGGTAGTCGGCACGCTGGCGATGTTCCTGGTCGGCGGCGGCATTATCGTGCACGGCCTGACGCCGCTGCACCATCTGATCGCGTCGATCACCGGCGATATGAGCGGGCTGGTGGCCAGTTTGCTAAGCAACGGCGCTAATCTGGTGCTGGGCTTTATCGTTGGGTCGATCGTGCTGTTAGCGGTGAATCTGATTGCTAAACTGCGCGGTAAATCGGTATAAAGCGCACTGCCCTTTGAAGTGAAGTCAGGAGAGGAGACGCCATGAACGACGATATGTTTGAATTTGATATTGATGCCCAGCTTGAGCAGGCCGAAGCCAAAGCGGCGGAAAAGGTCAATGAAGTGCCTGACGACTTAGGCGATGAAGCGGATTGCGAAGGCTGCAAAATCTGATTTCAGCGCCAGCAGAGGTTAAAAGCGGATAAGTATTTTTATCCGCTTTTTTTATTTTCAACATTTCTTGCTGATTTATTCTGAATTTACGCTTTTTTTCCATGCCCTAACGGGCAAGGTCCCCAGATGGCTGCTATAGATAAAAAGGTTCTGTTAACGGTCAAAAGGAGGACGCGTAATGGTGTTTACAATTAGCGATGAAGTGCAGCATAAAGAGGGCGGGCCTGCCATGGTTGTCACCGGCTATGCCAGCGGAATGGTAGAGTGTCGCTGGTATGACGGCTACGCCGTGCGCCGCGAGGCTTTTCACCAGGATGAGCTGAGCCATACGATGCCCGAATCGCAGCAGCTAGCCAGCTAGCCAGCCAGGCGATCTACAACGGGGATGCGCTCTTCATCCCCCGTGATTTCTCGCACTTTTTGATCCCGCACGCCTGCTATAATCGACCGATCCCAGTTATTCGGAGCACCGTTGCTGATGGCTGCTTTGCCGCTCTCTGTACGAAAATTACGTCCCGAACTGCGCGTTCATCTCTTGTTTTTAGCGGTCTTTCTTTTCTCTTTTTTTCTGACCTGGCGTGAACTTCATACCCTGAAAACCAATTATGAAGTTCGGCAGCGCGCCGCGCTGGCGGATATGCAGAACGGGCTGGAGAGTCAGTTTCAGGAGAGCATCGACGGGATGATCTACTACCGGCGCATGTTCACCTATGCGCTGGCGCATCCGCTCGACGCCCATCATGGCCGCCGCGCGCTGGCGGAGTTTCAGCATCTGCGCCCGCAGCCCGCCTGGCAGCTGCGGCTCAATATGCCGCGCAGCATGCCGATCAACGGCGTCGGCGACAGCTGGCTGGCGCGAGACGCGCTGCTGCAGCGCGATTCGGCGCGGCTTCACGACGAGCTGCTCGCGGCGCTGGAGTTTAGCTTTATTATGCAGTTCAGCGATGCGGAAGCCGATTTTCACTCGCGCTTCTGGTACACCTCGCGAGCCGGATTTTTTATCACCTCGCGCCCGCCGCAAAGCCTTTCCGCTGTCTCTGCCAACTACGCCACTATGGTTTCTCGCCCCTGGTTTCGCAGCATGGCGACGCTGTCAACGCCCCAGCAGATGGACTGGTCCGCCGTTTATCAGGGCGGCGATAATGAGGGGCCCATGCTGACGGTGAGTACGCCCATTGTTGACAACGGCTACTGGTATGGCGCGCTCTCAATGGATTTCACGCAGCAGCGTATCGCCAGCCAGCTGAGCAGTACGCGCCACAGCGCGCTGCAGGGCAGCGTGGTGCTGCTCGATAAAGCGCAGCAGCCCGTAGCATCCCTCGACGCGGAGGACGGCAGGCCGCTGAGCGATGGCGCGCGGCGCCAGCTCTACGCGCAGATTGCGCGTCAGCCTCAGGGCACGCTGCGGCTGGAGCATCAGTTTATCAGCTGGAGCAGACTGAAAAACGTAGATGGCTATCTGGTGAATCAGCAAACCCTGGGGCAGGGCCTGCGCCAGGATTTAGGGCGCGCCATGCTGTTTATGCTGGTGATGTGGCTGCTGTTCGTGCTGCTGCTGCTGCTGACGCATCAGATCATTGTGCGTCTGGTGCGGCGCCTGAGTCAGCTCTCGGCCCGGCTGGCGTGGCGCGCCAGCTACGACGGCCTGACGCATTTGCTTAACCGCAGCGCCTTTTTTGAGCGCTTCGAAGCCGAGGCGGCGCGCTGTCGGGCGCTTAACGCGCCGCTGACGGTAATCCAGCTTGATATCGATCACTTTAAGTCGGTCAACGACAGCTGGGGCCACCAGGCGGGGGATCAGGCGCTAATCCGCGTCGCTGCTGTGATTTCGCAGGCGCTGCGAAGGGACGATCTGGCCGGACGCGTCGGCGGCGAGGAGTTCTGCGTGGTGCTGCCGGAAACCGGGCTGGCAGATGCGGAAAAGGTCGCCGAGCGGATGCGCGAGCGGCTGGCGGCGAAAACTATTCTGGTCAACGCCAATCAGTGCTTTAGCGTCACGCTTTCAGCGGGCGTCGCCAGCAGCGAAGAGCAGGGGGATTATCAGGCGGTTCGCCTTCAGGCGGAAGCGGACCGCCGACTCTATCTGGCGAAGAGTCAGGGCCGCAATCGCGTGGTAGCTAAAGGTTAGACGTTGCCGGCGTTGTCCTCTTCCACCGCCTGATAGATACGCTGCAGGATATCGGGAAAGGCGGACTGGACGCGGCTCCAGCTGGGAATAAACGGCTTGTCATTAGGACGCTCGATAAAGGCCTGCCCCGCCTCCAGAATCGACTGGGTAAACATCTCTACCGCCGCTTCTTCAATATGCTGATCGAACTTCAGCCCGTTCATCGCCGCCTCGTGGTTGTAAATCTCCATCATATCGAGCGCGTTGCGGTAGTAGGTCGCCTTTAGCACGCGGAACGAGTCGCTGGTAAGCGGCACGCCCATTGTCGCCAGCTTACGCAGCAGCGACTGCACAATATCGCTGCTCATTCGCTTCAGGCCGCCCGTGCCGTCATCTTCCGCCAGCGGCTGATGTTTATGGTCATAGTTGTCGGCGATCTCGACCTGACAGGTCTGACGCGTAGTGTAGTTGCGGTAGATCTCCGACAGTACGCCAATCTCCAGCCCCCAGTCGCCGGGAATTTTGATGCCGTTGAGCACGTGGGTGCGCATAGCGAACTCGCCCGACAGCGGATAGCGAAAGCTGGCGAGATAGTCGAGATATTCGGAGTGGCCATAGACCTTCTGCAGCGAGCGCAGCAGCGGGCCAACCAGCAGCCGGCCCACGCGACCGTTCAGCTTGCCGTCGGCGACGCGTGCGTAAAACCCTTTGCAGAACTCATACTGAAACGCCGGGTTTGCCAGCGGATAGAGCAGGCGCGCCAGCATGCCGCGTTCGTAAGTCACGATATCGCAGTCGTGCAGCGCCACGCACTGGGTGCGATCCGAGGCGAGGGTAAAGCCGGTGCAGAACCAGACGTTGCGCCCTTTGCCCGGTTGGGAGGGGGAAAGCCCCTCTTTATCCAGTTCGGCGTCAATCGCCTTCAGCCGCGGGCCGTCATTCCATAAAATGCGATGGCGCTGCGGCAGGCGCGAGAAAAATTCACGCGCGAAGAGAAACTGATCGCGGTCGGCGCGATCGAGACCAATCACAATCTCGTCGAGATAGGGCACTTTGGCCAGCTCATCGACGATTTTGCCCAATGCCGGACCTTCCAGCTCAGAGAAGAGCGACGGCAAAATCAGCCCCATTTTGCGCTTGCGCGCGAAGCGCACCATCTCTTTTTCCAGCGACTCAACGCTGCGGTGGGTCAGGTTATGGAAGTTGGTAATCACGCCATTCTGATAAAAATCACTCATCGCGCTATCCTTTTAATCATCAGTGGTTGCGGCTTAATCGGGCTGGGTCAGAAAATAGTCGAGTCCCTCTTTCCAGCCCTCGGGGCCGTAGTGCGCCGTATAGTAGATTCGTTGCCTGTCCTGCCGGGTTAGCGAAACCGGCGTTTTGCTATAGCCCTTTATCACCACCGCGTAGTCAACCGCATCCAGCATCGGCGCGTCGTTGGGGCCGTCGCCGAGGCCGATGGTCGCGGGCGCGCTGTCATACTGGCCGAGCAGCCAGCGCAGCGCCTCACCTTTGCCGCTGCCTGCAGGCATCACGTGCCAGAAACGACCGCCCTGCGTCAGCTGTAGCTGATGCTGCGCCAGCGCGGCGCGAAACGCCTCCAGCTTCTCTTCGTCGTCGCGCCAGACGATCGCTTCCGACGCCTCGCGCTGGCGCGCCAGCGCCGATTCGCTTTCGGTCAGGCCGGTCATCGCCGCGACTTCAGCATCGGTGAAGCGGCTAAAACCCTGAAAGCGAAAGCCCGACTGTAGCGTGTTCAGCGTGCGGCAGAGCGCGTCATAGGCGAGGCTTTCCTGCGGGATACGCTCGCGTCGCTGTGCCGACATCTGCACCACCGCGCCGTTTTCCGCGATAAAGGGGGTATCCGTCAGGCCGAGACGCTTTTGCAGCGGCGCGATTTCGGCGGCGGTTTTACTGGAGCAGAGTACGACCGGCACCTCTTGGCGCTGCAGTTCGGCCAGCCACTCGGCGGCGGCATCCCAGCGATAGGTATGATGATCGAGCAGGGAACCATCCAGGTCGGTAATGACTAACAGCGGCTGTTGCAGACTGGGCATAGCAGGCTCCTTGCGACATTAACTGGCGGATTTTCAGTATTATAGTTGATGCATGATTGCGCCTTCTTTTCTCCGGCCGCACATCACTTCCAGGATAATTCTTAAAACGTAACGGTAAAGCACAGAGGTATGCACAAAAAGCGCATGGCGCAAACCGGCTAAATCCGGGCTGTTCCCGGTAACTTTCAGGCGCTGGAAGCCAAAAGGGTAGCCGTCTTGTGCATAGCCGGGAGTTGTCTTAATGGTGGTCAGGCGTACTCTGCAGAAGTAGCAAAATTTCCTGATGTAACGAATTTACGCGATTATTTCCCCGGCGCTCCCTGCCGGGTTTTTTTTGCCGTGCGGTTAGCGGTTCATTTCGTTGCAGCTGCAGTCGCGAATATCGAGTTCATACTCGTCCGCCAGTTCAATGCTGCTTCCCCAGGCTCTGCCGCCGGTTCTGAGATGGCGGCTGTTGTCCGCCTCGGGGAAGGTTTGCGGGAGGGCCGCCGTGCCTGGCGGCAGGCTATCCAGCAGCGAGTCCACTTCGGGTTTTTCAACGGGCTGCGCGTGAGCGTCGTCGGGATGTATCTGCGCCATCATCGCTCTCCTTTTGTTTAAAAGGATATTTTGCTTCACTCCAGCCGCAGATCGCGGCGGATCGATTAAGTATAGACGTCGGCAAGGGCGGGTGAATAACTCTGCGGCGGGAAACGAGACAGGCAAAAAAAAAGCCCGCGCTGCGCGGGCAAAATCCTTGTTACTTTTAGGTTGACTGCGCCTTGGGGTGGTGCAGTGAGAGAAGTGTAAGAGGTTGCCGTGTCAGAAGTCTTGTCGCGAAACGTTAAGAAAGTGAAAAATCGCCCGCTTACGTAAATTTACCTGGTTTTTCCTTTGTTATCAGCAGCATCAGCTATAGTTACAGGCGGAGTTAAAACCATAACGCGACAAGGAGAGACCATGGATCTGTTACGCATTATTATCGCCATTATATTGCCGCCGTTGGGCGTGTTTATGCAGGTCGGTTTTGGCGGCGCCTTCTGGCTCAATATCCTGCTAACGCTGTGCGGCTATATCCCCGGCATCATTCATGCGGTTTGGGTGATTGCGCGTCGCTGAGGTCGGCCTCATCGTTTACACTGATGCACAGGAAAATCATCAGGAGCAACGCGCATGAAGGTCAATGACCGCGTCACCGTAAAGACCGATGGCGGCCCGCGCCGCCTCGGCAC
>Ga0153961_1000184_pt1 | contig 19674 bp, 18 predicted proteins | sample TSFL045MetaG_FD_104748 | JGI IMG/M metagenome (GOLD analysis project Ga0153961, IMG submission 104748) | Attine ant fungus gardens microbial communities from Florida, USA - TSFL045 MetaG | ecosystem: Host-associated > Fungi > Mycelium > Unclassified | place: USA: Florida, Withalacochee...
AGGACACACCTGTGCGCAAGCACCGCAACCCGTGCAGTCAAGCGTAGAAACCGTCATTGTAAATGTCAGTCCAGGCATAGCCATCATAGCTGATTTTTTAGTAGCAGCAGGTGCAACAGCAGCCTCGTCAGCTGTCATAGCCACAGGACGAATTACAGCATGTGGACAAACATAAGAGCAGAAGTTACACTGAATACAATTTTCAGGGTTCCATGATGGTACGTCTACTGCAATACCTCTCTTTTCATATGCGGCTGTACCCTGCGGAGCAGTACCGTCAATATGATTTTTAAATACAGACACAGGCAGCTGATTACCCTTGTAGGAATTTACCGGGTGAAGAATAGAGTTTACATACTCAAGCACTTCCGGTTTACCCTCTGTAGATACTACCTTTTCTAACTCACCCTCAGCGTTTGCCCAGCTTGCAGGTACGTCAACCTTAACAAAGTCTGTAGCACCGCGCTCAATAGCAGCATGGTTCATATCTACAATAGCCTGACCTTTTTTGCTGTAGGATTTTGTTGCAGCATCCTTCATATATTGAATTGCGTCTTCCTTAGGAATAATGTTTGCAATAGTAAAGAATGCAGACTGCAGAATTGTATTAATACGTCCGCCAAGACCAATTTCTTTGCCAATTTTAATACCGTCTATTGTATAAAAGTTTATTTTGTTCTGAGCAATAATTCTCTTCATTTTTGCAGGAAGTTTTTCTTCCAGCTCTTCGCCTGTCCAAGGACAGTTAAGAAGGAAGCTGCCACCTTCCTTAAGGTCGTCAACCATATCATATTTAGTTACATATGATGGATTATGACATGCTACAAAGTCAGCCTTGCTGATGTAGTATGTAGATTTAATTGGCTTGTCACCAAAACGCAGATGAGATACTGTCAGACCGCCGGATTTCTTTGAGTCATATGCAAAGTAGCCCTGTGCGTACATATCTGTATGGTCACCAATTATTTTAATTGAATTTTTGTTAGCACCAACCGTACCGTCAGCACCTAAGCCCCAGAACTTACATGAGCTTGTTCCAACAGGGGTTGTATCAGGATTTTCAACAACAGGTAATGAAAGATTTGTAACGTCATCAATAATACCGATTGTAAATCTCTTCTTAGGTTCAGCGGCTTCCATATTGCGATAAACAGCTATAATATCGCCAGGTGTTGTGTCCTTTGAAGACAGACCGTAACGACCTGTATATACGTTTACGCCTGAGAATTTAGAACCATTAATTGCTGCCAACACGTCAAGGTACAGCGGTTCACCTATTGAACCAGGTTCCTTTGTTCTGTCCAGTACAGTAATATTTTTAACAGTTTCAGGAAGCTCGCTTAGCATATAATCAGCTACGAAAGGTCTGTATAGTCTTACCTTTAGCAGACCAACCTTTTCTCCTTTAGCATTCAGGTAGTCAATAACCTCCTCTGTACAGTCATTAACTGAACCCATAGCAACAATAACATTTTCGGCATCAGCAGCACCGTAATAGTTAAATGGCTTATAGTCTGTTCCAAGCTTTTCATTTACCTTATTCATATATTCAATTACGATTTCTGGTACAGCATCGTAGTATACATTACAAGCCTCTCTTGCCTGGAAGAAAATATCATCGTTTTGAGCAGTACCTCTGGTTACAGGGTGCTCAGGATTAAGGCTTCTTCTTCTGTACGCATCAACTGCGTCCCAGTCAAGCATTTCACCAAGGTCATCATAATCCCATACTGCAACCTTCTGAATTTCATGTGATGTTCTGAATCCGTCAAAGAAGTGCATAAATGGAACCCTACCCTTAATAGCAGACAGGTGAGCAACAGCAGCAAGGTCCATACATTCCTGAGGGTTTGTAGAACACAGCATTGCATAGCCTGTTTGACGACAAGCATAAATGTCTGAATGGTCGCCGAAAATTGAAAGAGCATGAGATGTCAGAGCACGGGCAGAAACATGTATTACACTTGGCAGTAATTCACCTGCCATTTTGTACATATTAGGAATCATAAGTAACAAGCCCTGTGACGCTGTAAAGGTTGTTGTTAGTGCACCTGCAGAAAGTGAACCGTGCACAGCACCTGCTGCACCACCCTCTGACTGCATTTCAGTTACCTGTACTTCTCTGCCAAACAGGTTTTTTCTACCTGCTGTGGCATATTTGTCAACCTCGTCAGCCATAACTGATGAAGGTGTAATAGGATAGATAGCAGCAACATCTGTAAAAGCATAGGCAACATGAGCAGCTGCATTGTTACCATCCATAGTTTTCATTTTTCTTGCCATGGAAAATTTCCTCCTTATAAATTAAATACCCTAGGGTATAGAACTACTAAACTATAGAATAAATAATTTCTATAACATTTATTGAAAACATACTTCATTTTCATCATCAATTTTAGCACTTTTGCTTTGAAGTGTAAAGTGAAAATAAGATAAAATTATTTACTTTTTTGTTAAATTTAAGATACTTCAGCACAAACAAACTGCAAAATTACTTTATGTAGATAAACATAAAAATATCATAATTTATACAAGTTAAATTAATAAATATGGTATGGAAAAATATTATGGTTTATATTACCCAATATATAAATATAACATCGGGCTAATTTGTTGTGCATTTGCTATGACAATATTATGATTTGAATTTTACCTCTGAAAATTTGACAATTAAGCTAAATTCTTATACACTAATACTGTATAAAAAATTTAATTTAAATAACAAAATTTACATTTTAAGGAGAAAAATTAAACAATGAGTGATGATCATCCTGAAAAGGGAAACTCTAAGAAAAGCAACAATATTTTTACTCGTTTTTTTAAGCACGGTGAGTTTGAGTCAGCCACAGACGCTGAGGATGAGGTTATAAGTATGTTAAACCTCTGTTGTGAAAAGGGTTTAATAGACCATAACTGCAAAATTATGATAGAAAATATTTTCAGCTTTGACGACATTACAGCGGGTGAAATTATGACTCACAGAAAAGATTTTATAGCCTGTGAAGATACAGAGCCATTACAGCAGGTTGTAGGTAAGATTATGAAGAGCGGATATTCACGTATTCCTGTTTATCACGAGGATACCGACAATATTGTTGGTATATTATATGCGAAGGATTTGCTTAAATTTGTTTTTAATGAAGTTCCCGAAGATTTTAAGCTGACAGATATTACACGAGAGGTTTTTTACGTACCAAGCTCCAAAAAAAGCAGTGAGCTGTTTGCAGAAATGGTTGCTGAAAAAACACAGATAGCCATTATTGTAGATGAATACGGCGGTACAGATGGACTGGTATCACTGGAGGATTTAATTGAAGCCATTATGGGTAATATTCAGGACGAGTTTGACCACGAAGAGGAAGAGGTGCGCAGAATTACAGAGAAAATCTACTCTGTAGATGCATCAGCCGGTCTTGATGAGGTAAACCAACTTCTAGGTTCACAGCTGCCTGAAGATGAGTTTGATACCATTGCAGGGTTAATTTTAGATAAGCTAGGTAAAATTCCCAGCGAGGGTGAACGCCCGGTGGTTACTTTTGAAAATGTAAAATTTACTGTTATAAATGTTGAAAAGCAACGCATAGTAAAGGTGCTTGTTGAGCTGTTGGCTGAAAGGTAACACTTTATATTATTATAAATATTATATTAGCAGGGTGATTATTATGAGCGAACGTGGACAAAAAGCCTATGATTATTTTTTAAGTGGGTACAACTGTGCACAAGCTGTATTGCTTGCGTTTTCAGACTTAACCGGACTTGATAACAAAACGGCGGCGCTGATAGCTTCAGGTTTTGGTGCAGGTATTGGAAGAACAAGAAATATATGCGGTACTGTTTCTGGTATGATTATGGCAGCAAATATGCTTAATGGTTATAGTGACCCAAAGAATGTAGAGAATAAAAAAGAAACCTATGCTATGGTGCAAACACTGCTTGATATGTTTAAGGAGCATAACGGTTCGATTATATGTGCTGAGCTGTTGGGATTAAAGCCTAAAGAGAATATTAATCCTATGCCTGACAAACGTACAGCGGAATATTATAAAAAACGTCCCTGTCCGGAGCTGTGTAAAATAGCTGTAGAAATTTTAGAGGAATACATAAGTTGATATGGTATGAGATAATTGTGTTAATAGTATATGTAAAACAACAGCCTGCATTTATAGAAATGCGGGCTGTTGTTGAATAGGTTTTAACTTTTGTCGCGCTGTTTAGTTATTAATGCAAATAAATATCCAAAAACTATAGCAGAGGCTATGCCGGCGGCAGCAGCTGTTACGCCGCCTGTTATAATGCCTAGTGCATCATCATTAGCTATTGCTTCTTTAACGCCCTCTGCCATTGTGTAACCAAAGCCGCATAGGGGTATTGTAGCACCTGCACCTGCAAATTCTACTATTGGTTTGTAGACACCTATGGCAGTCAACACAACACCAAGTATTACAAAGCTGACAAGTATTCTTGCAGGCGTAAGCTTGGTTTTGTCAATAAGTATTTGTCCAATAACACAAATGATACCGCCTACCCAAAATGCATTTATATAATCCATTATCATACTTTTATCTCCTTTGGACTGCGTTTGATTGTCTTTAGTTTTTACTGTAGTTGTAAAAATATACATATTATTTGTAGACGGTTATGTAATGTACTGTAATTGTTAAAAGTGTTATTGTCAAAATGTTCTGTTTTAGCAGAAAATATATAAAATGCGTACGTATTAATAATGGTGTTAATTATGATAAGTATATTGATAACCCTTATTTAATTATGTAAATAATATAAAATTTACACCCTTTACTTGTTAAGATTGCCATAAGTTTGTTTATATTTTTTAGTGTAATTTGTTGCTGAAAATTAAGTTATATGATATTATTTAACATGAGTAGTATTCCTGAGTGAAACTGCATCAGAAATATATGTTGTCACACTTTAAATGGAGGTGATAGCATGAAAATTGGCATTATAGGTGCCGGTAGGGTTGGTTGCTCTATTGGTAAGTATATTACAGTTAATTCCGACCTTGACACAATAACAGGCTTTTATAACAGAGGCTATGAAAAGGCGGTTGTTGCAGCCAATTTTTGTAATACGAAGGCTTTTAAAAGTCTTTCAGATTTAGTAATGTCAAGCGATACCCTTTTTATTACCACACAAGATGAGCAGATTCCTATGGTATGGGATTGTATTGACAAAGGTTTAATAAAAAATAAGATAATATGTCATTTTAGTGGCTCAATATCTTCTGATGTTTTCACAAGCATAGGGGACTATGATGCATACCCGGGAAGTATTCACCCGGTGTATGCCTTTAGCAGCAGGTTTGACTCTTATAAGGGTATAAAGAATATCTTTTTTACAATAGAGGGTCACCCTATATTCCTGGACAGGATTTCCCAGTCTTTTTCACACAACGGTAATATTATTTGCAGTATTGACAAAGAGAAAAAATCACTGTATCACGCGTCGTTGTCTATGGCAAGTAACCATCTTATAGGTTTGCTTGGTGCTTCAGCAGAAATTTTAAGGGAATGTGGATTTTCTGAAAGCAGCGCTTATGAAATTTTAAAGCCATTAATGCTTAATAACCTTGCTTATGCACTGGAAAACGGTGTTGAAAAAGCACTTACAGGTCCTATTGAAAGGGGCGACTGCAACACCGTGAAAAAGCACTTAAGGGTTTTAAACAGTAAGCAAATGGGAATATATAAATCGTTGGGTATGGAAATACTCAACATTGCTGTGCAAAAAAATCAGTACAAGCCTGTTGTGCAGACGTACTCAGAAATTGAAAAGGAGCTATTAAATTGAAAAATACAGTTTTAACTTTTAGACAAAAAAAAGAGCAGGGTGAAAAAATAAGTATGCTTACAGCATACGACTATTCTACAGCAAAGCTAATGGACGAAGCAGGAGTAAACGCAATTTTGGTTGGTGACTCCCTTGGCAATGTGGTATTGGGTTACGAAGATACACTGTCTGTAACTATGGAGGATATGATACACCACGGAGCTGCTGTAGCGAGAGGTGTAAAAAACGCTATGGTAGTAATAGATATGCCGTTTATGTCCTATCAAACGTCTGTGTATGACGCAGTGGTAAATGCAGGAAGATTAATCAAAGAGGGCAGAGCCACAGCTGTAAAGCTGGAGGGCGGAAAGGAGATTTGTCCGCAAATTCAAGCAATAACAAGTGCAGGCATACCTGTAATGGCTCACTTAGGGCTAACCCCGCAAAGCATTAATATTTTTGGCGGGCATAAGGTTCAGGGCAAAACACAGCAGGCAGCGCAAAAGCTTATTAATGATGCCCGTGCTGTTGAGCAGGCAGGAGCCTTTGCTGTACTTATGGAATGTGTACCTGCAAGGCTGGCTGAAAAGGTAACACAGGTGCTTAACGTACCTACCATTGGTATAGGTGCAGGTGCAGGGTGTGACGGTCAGGTATTGGTTTATCAGGATATGCTTGGAATGTTTTCTGATTTTACACCTAAGTTCGCTAAAAGGTTTGCAAATGTAGGAGATGTTATGAAGATTGCCTTCAGGGATTATATTGAAGAATTGCAAAACGGCAGTTTCCCAAGTGAAGAGCACGTCTATACAATAGATGATGATATTATAGAAAAGCTATATTAAGGAGAACGGCATGAAGATTGTTAATACTATTAACGAAGTAAGACAAATTGTTAAGGCGTGGCACAAAGAAGGCTTGACTGTAGGCTTAGTGCCTACAATGGGTTATTTGCACGAGGGACACGCAAGCCTTATTAAAAGGGCAAGTGAGGAAAATGACAGGGTAGTAGTAAGTGACTTTGTAAACCCTATTCAGTTTGGACCAAAGGAAGATTTGGCAAGCTACCCACGTGATATTCACAGAGATGCTGATATTTGTGAAACAAACGGTGCAGATATAATATTCCATCCAAATGTTGACGAGATGTATTGTAATGACTTTTCAACATTTGTCGATATGAAGGGGCCATCTGAAGAGCTTTGCGGAAAAAGCAGACCAATTCACTTCAGGGGTGTCTGCACGGTAGTTTCTAAGCTGTTTTTAATTGTATCACCTGACAAAGCATATTTTGGTCAAAAGGACGCACAGCAGCTTGCTGTTATAAAAAGAATGGTAAGAGACCTGAACTTTGATGTTGAAATTGTTGGCTGCCCCATTGTAAGAGAGGAGGACGGTTTAGCTAAAAGCTCACGCAACACATATTTAAGCGACGACGAGCGTAAGGCTGCAGTAGTTCTTCACAGGGCATTGGAAGAGGGGAAAAAGCTTGTCCTTAACGGCGAAGTGAATGCACAGGCTGTTATTGACAAGGTCACACAAATAATTGAAGGTGAACCGCTTGCTAAAATTGATTATGTACAGGTGGTAAGCTTTCCTGATATTCAGGTTGTTGACACTATAGACGGCAGTATTCTTGCAGCTGTAGCCGCTTATATTGGAAAAACAAGACTAATAGACAATTTTATTATTGAAAACGGTAAGGAAAATAATTAGGTTGAAAGGCTGATAAGTATGCAGGTAACAATGTTAAAAGGTAAAATACATCGTGCAGTTGTAAAGCAGGCTGAACTGAATTATATAGGCAGTATTACGGTTGACCCTGTATTAATGGAGTTAGCCGGTATTTACGAGTACGAGAAGGTACAGGTAGTTGATATAGAAAACGGCAATCGTTTTGAAACCTATACTATTGCAGGTGAACCAAATTCCGGAATGATATGCCTTAACGGTGCAGCGGCTAGATGTGTACAAAAAGGTGACCATATTATTATTATGTCCTATTGCCAGTTAGAGGACAATGAGGTTAAAAATCATAAACCGAAGGTTGTCTTTGTAAACGAAGAAAATAAAATTGTTAAGACAGCCAATTACGAAAAGTACGGTATTCTAAGCCAGGATTGCATATAGTTATGGTTATTGGATTGTCTGAATTTGTAAGGTAACAGTTGGTTGCTTATAAATAAGAATAAGTAATACATAGGGAGAATTATAATGGAAAAGCTGGAGCTTTTAAAAAGCTACTGGGGCTACGGCAGCTTTAGGGGCAAACAAGAAACAGTTATTGATAATATTTTAAATGGTAACGATGTTCTTTGTGTAATGCCTACAGGTGCAGGTAAATCAATTTGTTACCAAGTGCCGTCACTATTGCTTTCAGGTGTTACCATTGTTATTTCTCCCCTTATTTCTTTAATGATAGACCAGGTAAAGGCACTGGTTAATATGGGAATAAAGGCAGCTTATATTAACAGTAATCTTACAGCCAATCAACAGGTTTTAGCATTGCAGCGTGCCGGTGAGGGCGCATATAAAATTATTTATGTTTCACCCGAAAAGCTTTTGACCGACTGCTTTGTTAATTTATGCAGGAATATAGATATATCAATGGTAGCTATAGATGAAGCACATTGTATATCGCATTGGGGGCAGGATTTCCGCCCCGACTATTTAAAAATTGTCGACTTTATAAAACAGCTTAATAAACGTCCTATAGTTTCAGCCTTTACAGCTACTGCCACCCCTGAGGTAAAAGAAGATATTGAACGTATTTTGCAGCTGAGAAACCCATATACGATTACCACCGGATTTGACCGGCCTAATCTCAGCTTTGAGGTTGTGCACCCGAAAAATAAAGATATACAGCTTTTAACAATAGTAAAAGAAAATGTTAATGACTGTGGTATTGTTTATTGCAATACACGCTCAAATGTTGAAAATGTATGTAATATATTAAAGGAAAATGGCGTCAATGCTCTTGCTTACCACGCAGGTATGCCTATGGAACAGCGTAAGAAAAATCAAGAGGAATTTATTTACGACAGGTGCAGGGTTATGGTGGCGACCAATGCTTTTGGTATGGGTATAGATAAGTCGGATGTTGCATACGTGGTTCACTATAATATGCCGCAGAATATAGAGAGCTATTACCAGGAGGCAGGCAGAGCAGGTCGTGACGGCAACAACGCACGCTGTATAGTTTTTTACAGCGGCAAGGATTATGCAACAAATAAATTTTTAATAGAAAAATCACGTGAAAATGAAGAGCTTGAACCTGAGCTTGCGGAAATAATTATAGAAAATAAAATAAGGCAGCTTAACACAATGGCAGGTTATTGTAACACAACCGACTGTTTAAGAGGCTATATATTAAAATATTTTGGTCAGCCACACAATGAATACTGTGGTAACTGCTCTAACTGCAAGGGCGAATTTGATGAAATAAATATAACCACCGACTCACAAAAGGTACTTTCCTGTGTTGCTAAAACAAGGCAACGATATGGTGTTAAAATGATAGCGGATATTTTACGCGGCAGTAAAAACCAAAGCATCATTAATTATGGGCTTGAAAACCAGTCAACCTACGGTTTGCTTAAAAATTACACAGAGGCTGAAATAAAAAGAATTATAAATTACTTGATTATTAAAGATTATGCACAGCGTACACAGGACAAGTTTCCTGTGGTAAAGCTTAACAGCAGCTCTATGAAAATTCTTAAAGGTCAGCAGCAGGTCATTATGAAGGTTAAAAAGGGTGCAGCTACTGTTAAGAAATCAGCACCACTGCCAACTGCTGAAAAATTCGATTATAATCAGGAAATGTATGACTATTTGCGTGATGTCACAGCCAAGCTTGCCGAAGAAGAAAGAGTACCTGCTTATATTATCTTCAGCAATAACTCATTAAAGGATATGTGTGTTAAAAAGCCTGCTACACTTTCTGAATTTCTGAACGTGAACGGTGTTGGCAATCACAAGATAGAACGCTATGGTTTAATATTTATAACAGCAATAGGACGTTATTTAGAATACGAAAACGGATTTTTTACGGAAGAGGAAATAGCACTTACCCCCACTCAGCTTAAAAATGTAGTCAATTCATATAAACAGGGATGTAAGGTACAGCACAAATATTTTGGCAATGGTACTGTAATTTCTGTAAGCGATGATGGTAGTGTTGTAAAAATAAAATTTGACAGTGGAGAAGAAAAAATGTTTTCTACTAATTACTTTGGAATGAAAATTGCTGAGTAAATTGTTTTATACCAATGGTGTGTTTTACACCCAAGCGATAATAAAAGAAAAGAAAGAGGTTGATAGCTTGGCAAAATGGAAAAATATGAAGCCTTTATACAAAGGGATAATTTTGATTATACTTTCGGCGTTTTTCTTTGCGTTAATGAATATGTTTGTACGGCTGTCAGGTGACCTGCCGTCAATACAAAAAAGCTTTTTCAGAAATCTGATTGCATTTATCTTTGCCGGGATAATTTTAATAAGGGAGCATAAAGCTGTACATTTGCCAAAGGGAACAGCAGTGCCACTTATGCTTAGGTCGCTGTTTGGAACAATAGGAATTTTATGTAATTTTTATGCGCTTGACCAGCTTGACCTTGCAGACGCTTCCATACTGAATAAGATGTCACCGTTTTTTGCTATAATATTCAGTATATTTTTGCTGAAAGAAAAAATAAAGCCTGTACAGTTTTTAATAGTAGTGGGTGCTCTGGTAGGCGCAATGTGTGTTGTAAAGCCCAGTTTTTTAAATGCTTCCACAGTGCCTGCACTTATTGCCTTGTGTGGCGGAATGTGTGCGGGCTTGGCTTATACATTAGTCAGAATGTTAGGACAAAGGGGGGTAAAGGGTGCAATAATAGTGTGCTTCTTCTCGGGCTTTTCCTGCGTGGTAACACTGCCGTTTTTAATTTTTGCCTTTGCACCAATGACAATTACACAGCTTATAATATTACTTCTGGCAGGACTTTCAGCTGCAGGAGGGCAGTTTACTATAACCTCTGCTTATTGCTATGCACCCGCAAAGGATGTTTCAGTTTACGATTACTCACAAATTATTTTTGCCGCATCCCTTGGTTTTTTAGTGTTCGGTCAAATCCCGGACTGGCTAAGCTGGGTTGGTTATGTAATAATTTGTACAATGGCAATTTTAATGTTTGTATATAATAAAAAAAGAGATGAAAGGGCCGGTAGCCTTAAGCTCTCTGAGGAGGATAAATAATGAAAAAAATAGCCAGTTTTACTATTAACCACGATACGCTGACAGAAGGGTTGTATACCTCAAGAATTGATAGTGATATCGTTACCTATGATATTCGTATGCGTAAGCCGAATAATGGTGACTTTCTAAACACAGGCGCTTTACACACAATAGAGCATTTGTTTGCAACATATGTACGTAACAGTTTTTATGCTGACAGCGTAGTATATTTTGGACCTATGGGTTGCAGAACGGGCTGTTACTTTATTGTAAGGGACAGTATTACACCGCAGCAGGTTATTAGTCTGGTACAGGATACCTTTGAATTTATTAAAAATTTTGAAGGTGAAATTCCCGGCAGTAGAAAAGAAGAATGCGGAAACTATCTTGACCACAATTTGCCGCTGGCAAAAAAAGAAGCGGCAAAAATGTGCAGTGTGCTTTTAAATTGGTCTGTTGAGGACCTTAAGTATGCAGACTGACATATATGTGAAAAGTTTGATAATGATAAATAAATGTAATAGATAGGTCAATGGAAAATTCTATTATCATATTAGGAGTGATGAGATGAATTTAAAGGAAAAGGCTATGACACCGCGAAACGAAACCCTGAGTATTGGCTTACTTATGGCAGCGGTAGGTGGTTTTGTTGATGCATATACCTACATAACAAGGGGTAATGTTTTTGCCTATGCACAAACAGGAAATATTATTTTTACAGGTATGAAGTTGGTTGAGGGGAATATTATGGAATGTCTTATGTACATATTCCCAATAATAGCTTATTTTTTAGGTGTATTTATTACTGATTATCTTAATTCAAAAATTATTCGTACTACTGTGGTAACTATACAAACGGTTGTTCTTACAGCTGAGGTGCTTTTGCTTTTGGCAGTGGGATTTTTACCACAGACTATACCAAACGTAAGCGTTACGGTTCTTATATCATTTTTGAGCGCCATACAGGTGCAAAGTTTTAGAGTGGTTTATAACACGCCCTATGCTTGTACAATGTGTACAGGAAATTTACGCAGCTCAGCTGAAAGACTGCACAAATTTTTTGCTACTAAGGACAAAGAGCATTTGATTCACTTTTTACGCTACACGTATATAAATATTTCGTTCTTTGCCGGTGCGGCTTTAGGTGCTTTGTTTAGTCAATTGCTTTATGAAAGGGCTGCTTTTATAGCTTGTATTCTTTTGTTTGCGGCACTTGTCATGATTGTTGCAGACAGACATAAAAAGTTGAGGCTTTCCCACTTTGAGGGTTAGAATATAAAAGCCGGCGGTTGTACCCAAAAAGTACAGTCGTCGGCTTTTGAATCTTATTAAATTAAAATACCACCGTTTACGCTGAGTACCTGACCCGTTATAAATTGTGATTTTTCATCAGCTAAAAATAATACCGCGTTGGCAATGTCTGTGCTGCTGCCAAGCTTGTTAAGAGGAGCTTCTTCTTTTAACTCATTAAGAGTATCCTGTGAAAATTCTGACATCATATCGGTCATAATTACACCGGGTGAAACACAGTTTACCCTTATTCCGCTTAATCCAACCTCTTTTGCAAGCGCCTTGGTTAAGCCTATAACACCTGCTTTTGCGGCAGAGTAGTGTACTTCGCAGCTTCCGCCGGTTTCACCCCACATTGAGGCTATGTTTATTATGTTCCCTGTGTGGCTGCTTATCATTTTAGGAAGTACGGCATTACAGCAGTTGTAAACACTTGTAAGGTTGGTGCTAATCATTTTATTCCAAATTCCGGGGGTAATGTCAGTGAATAAAATTTGTTGTGATATACCTGCATTGTTTACTAAAACATTAATAAACCCAAACAAATTATACACGCACTTAACCATGGTCGTTACAGCAGTGTAGTCGCTTACATCTGCTTTAAAAATTTCAGCATTGCTTCCCCTTGAGATAATTTCATTTTTAACAGCTTCCGCTGCAGCCTTACTGTTATTGTAGTTGATAGCTACATTGTAGCCGTTTTTACCAAATTGTTTTGCAATTTCAGCACCTATTCCCCGTGAGGCGCCTGTGACCAATACGGTTTTGTTCATATCATTTCTTTATAAGTACATTGACGATTTCGTTAATGTACATTTTGTGCCAGTCGGTTCCCTCTTGGTTGTAGTTGCTTGTTAATGATTTTTCAATAAGGCCTTCCTCACTTAGGTTTTGAGAATATAGCTTTTTGCAAATTAAAACGGTTTTTGACTCTGCAAAATAAGGTACACCGTTAATACGGTTTATGGTTAAGCCCGTTTCTTTTACCTTGTCAATATCACGACCACTTTTTGTACCGCATAGCTTAAGTACATCCCTATAGCTGTCGTCTAAAATGCAAAGTGAAAAAATATCACCATTCTCAAGCATACCAAAGGTATAGCGCTGTGGTCTGATAAATGTAAATGCTACAGGCTTATTCCACATTATACCTATACCGCCCCAGCTTGCTGTCATCATATTGCACCTTCCTTCTTGCTCAGCTGTTACAAGCATCCAGTCAGTGCCAATCATTTTAAAGGCATTCTCTGTTAGTTCAGTTGGTTTTATTTCTTTAAAGCTGCTCATAGTAAAACTCCTTTTTTTATTTTGCTCTGTACATAAATATGTAAAAAGAGCTGTTAAAATTATTATAGCATTACTTGTGTAAATATACAACTATTATGGAATATATGAATAAATATTCAAAAATATTTGAATATTGAATATTTGTTTTTTGATGTTTGATTACTTTGTGTGGAAAAACCTGTTTAAAATGTGGATAATTTTAAAATAAAATTTATTAGATGTTAAAATAAAATAGCTATTGCTACAAAAAATCAGGGTGTTGAATAAATATACAAAAAAATCTTGATTTTTTGCATAGAGTGAGTATAATATAACTTGTGATTGGAAAATCAAAGATTATTAAATATATTTTTACTATACAGGGGGTCATTACAATGGCAAAGAAGAAAAAAGAGATTAAAAAGGTTGTACTTGCTTACTCAGGCGGTTTGGATACATCCATAATTATTCCTTGGCTGAAAGAAAACTATAATAACTGTGAGGTTATTGCAGTTTCAGGCGATGTTGGTCAGGGTACAGAGCTTGACGGACTGGAAGAAAAGGCCATTGCTACTGGTGCCTCAAAGCTGTATATTGAGGATTTAAATAAAGAGTTTGTTGAGGAGTATGTATTCCCCACAATTAAAGCAGGTGCTGTTTATGAGGGTAAATATCTTCTTGGTACTTCATTTGCAAGACCAATTATAGCAAAAAGACTTGTAGAAATTGCCAAGGCAGAGGGTGCCGACGCCATTTGCCACGGCTGCACAGGTAAGGGTAATGACCAGGTTCGTTTTGAGCTTGCAATTAAAGCATATGCACCTGATATGACAATTATTGCACCATGGAGAACATGGGAGTTTAAATCAAGGGAAGAGGAAATTGCTTACGCTGAGGCTAAGCAAATTCCGCTTAAAATTAATAGAGAAACAAATTATTCAAAGGACAAGAACCTATGGCACCTGTCGCACGAGGGTCTTGATCTTGAGGACCCTGCAAATGAACCAATGTACAATAAAGAGGGCTTTCTAGAGTTAGGAGTATCTCCTGAACAGGCTCCTGACAAGCCCACATATGTTACAATTTCCTTTGAAAAGGGTATTCCTGTAGCTGTTGACGGAGAGAAGCTGGACGGAGTTTCTATCATTAAAAAGCTGAATAAAATTGGCGGTGAAAACGGCATTGGTATTACTGACATTGTAGAAAACAGACTTGTTGGTATGAAGGCAAGAGGTGTATATGAAACACCTGGCGGTACAATTCTGTATGCCGCACACTCAAAGCTTGAGGAAATTTGCCTTGACAGAGATACACAGCACTATAAAGAGGTTGTTGCAAACCGTTTTGCAGAGCTTGTATATTACGGACAGTGGTATACCCCTCTGAGAGAAGCAATTTCTGCGTTTGTTGACAGCACACAGCAAACGGTAACAGGCGATGTTAAATTTAAGCTGTACAAGGGCAATATTATTGACGCAGGTGTGACTTCTCCGTATTCATTATATGACGAAGAAATTGCTACATTTGACGAAGACGAAGTTTACAACCAGAACGACTCAGAGGGCTTTATTAACCTGTTTGGATTGCCAATAGAGGTAAGAGCAAAGAAGGGCTTGATTAAGTAATATTGCTGAATTAACCATTGTATTAAATAGCAATTTGATGTAAAGGGACGGGTGCTTTTGTCGCTCGTCCCATATACTAATTTATGAGGTGAAAACAAATGAAGCTGTGGACGGGTAGATTTCAGAAGGAAATAAGCAAAACAACAAACGATTTTAATTCATCTATATCATTTGACAGCAGAATGTATAAAGAGGACATTACCGGTAGTATTGCTCACGCAACAATGCTGGGTGAATGTGGAATTATTGCTAAAGGTCAGTCGGAAATTATATGCAAGGGCTTGCAGGAAATTCTTGAGGATATTGAAAGCGGCAAGCTTGAAATTGATATGGAGGCAGAGGATATTCACACATTTATTGAGGGTGAATTAACCAGAAGATTGGGTGACGCAGGTAAAAGACTCCACACAGCACGCAGCCGCAACGACCAGGTTGCACTAGATGTAAGACTTTACCTGCGTAATCAAATAGATGAATTGAAGGCTCTTGTTGAGGGATTGATTGAGGTTATTTGCAATAAAGCGGAGGACTATGCCACAGCAGTTATGCCGGGCTATACACATTTGCAAAGAGCACAGCCTATTACTTTTGGTCACCATCTGATGGCTTATGCTGAAATGTTGCTTCGCGACCTTTCAAGACTTGAGGATACACAAAAGAGAATGAATGTAAATCCACTGGGCAGCGGTGCACTTGCCTGTACAACCTACCCTATTGACAGAAGCATTACAACAAAGCTGTTGGGCTTTGACAGTATGACGCGTAACAGCTTAGACGGTGTTTCTGACCGTGATTTCTGTTTAGAACTTGCGTCCGATTTGTCAATTATTATGGTTCACCTGTCAAGATTTTCTGAAGAAATCATTATGTGGTGCTCATGGGAGTTTAAGTTTATTGAGCTTGACGACGCTTTTTCAACAGGCTCATCAATTATGCCGCAGAAGAAAAACCCGGACATTGCAGAGCTTGTCCGTGGTAAATCAGGCAGAGTTTTCGGTGACCTGCAGGGCTTGCTTACGGCAATGAAGGGTATAGCGCTTGCTTATAATAAAGATATGCAGGAGGATAAAGAGGCTATTTTTGATGCAGTTGATACTGTTAAAATGTGCATTACAGCCTTTACACCAATGCTTGACACAATGACAGTTATTCCGCAAAATATGCGTAAGGCTGCAGCAGGTGGATTTATTAACGCTACAGACTGTGCTGACTATCTTGTTAAGAAGGGCTTACCTTTCAGAGATGCCTATAAGGCAACAGGTTCACTTGTAGCTATTTGCATAGAAAAGGGAGCAACACTTGAAACCTTGCCGATAGAAGAATATAAAGCTGTTTGCGATATGTTTGACGAGGGCGTTTATGATGCTATTTCTCTTGAAAAATGCGTAAAAGAAAGAAGTCCTTACGGCGGCCCGGCAAATGTTATTAATACTGTTAAAGAGGTTAGGAAGCTGATAAATAGTTGAAAGCAGTACATTTGATTGATTATGTGGCTCGAATTTAAGAGGTAATTATAGATGAAAATAAGAAAGATGACTATAGATGATTATGACCAAGTATATAATCTGTGTTTATCTTGTGAAGGAATGGGCTTAAATAATATTGACGATACATACGAGGGCATAAACCGATTTTTATTAAGAAATCCAGATACCTGCTTTGTGGCAGAAAATAATGGGAAAATAGTAGGTGTAATTTTAACCGGCAATGACGGAAGAAGAGGATATATTTATCACACAGCGGTTTTGCCTTTGTACTGCCGTAAAGGGATTGCAACAAAGTTAGTTAATACGGCACTTGAGTCGTTAAAAGAGCAGGGAATAATTAAAGTTGCTTTACTTGTATTTGACCGAAATCAAACAGGAAATGCATTTTGGGAAAATCTTGGTTTTACAAAACGGGATGATATAATATACCGCAATAAATCTCTTACAAATATTGTAAGAATTGATACATAATTGGTAGTTAACTATTGCGTTTTGGCAATTAGTTTTTATGCTATTATGTTTTTGCATGACTCCTGAAACTTGATTTTGCATTCTTAAAAAATTGAGTTGAATTTAAAAATTTAGGTCAAGCCTTTAAAAGACTTGGGAAAGAGATGATAAAATGATAAAGATTGGTATTATAGGTGCAACAGGCTATGCGGGCGCTGAGCTTGTACGACTGCTTATGACGCACCCACAGGCTGAGCTTACGGCAATCAGCTCAGTAAGCTTTGAGGGCAAGACTATTAGTGAGGTTTACCCTGCTTATTACAACCTGAACGATATGGTTTGCCAAAATGCGGATGAGGTTGTAGAAAAAAGTGAGGTTATCTTTGCAGCACTGCCGCACGGACTGTCACAGGAGCTTGCTAAGACTTGCTTTGACAAAGACAAAATTTTTATTGACCTTGGTGCAGACTTTAGACTTGAAAGTGAAGATGATTATAAAGAATGGTACGGCGGCGAATACACTGACAAGGAACTGCATAAAAATTCAGTTTATGCCCTGCCTGAGTTCTTCAGGGATAATATAAAGGGCAAAAAAACCATTGCTAATCCGGGTTGTTACACAACAGGCGTACCGTTGGCTATTGGTCCTGCTGTTGCAAAGGGTTTGGTGGAAACAAAGGGTATTATTGCAGACTGTAAAAGCGGTGCCACAGGTGCAGGCAGAGGTCTTTCGCAAAATACTCATTTTACTGACCTTAACGAGGGATTTCATCCTTATAAGGTGGCTTGCCACCGCCATACTCCTGAGATAGAGCAAACTCTTTCTCACCTGGCAGAAAAGCCTGTAAAAATAACATTTGTTCCTCATTTGCTACCTGTAAACAGGGGTATTCTGTCAACAGTTTATGCACCGCTAAAGGGTGGTGTTACAGAGGAAAAGATAAGGAAGGTATATGAGGATTTTTACGCTGATGAATATTTTGTAAGACTCCTTCCAAAAGGACAGGTTGCAGATATTCATAATATTAAATATTCAAATTTTGGCGATGTTTCACTGCATATTGATAACCGCACCGGCACGCTTGTTGCTGTTTCTGCCATAGATAATATGGTAAAGGGTGCAGCAGGACAGGCTATTCAGAATATGAACATTGTTTGCGGTTTAGACGAAAAAACAGGACTGGAAATTATACCGCCCGCTTTCTAAGCTTTCCAGATAATTTTTAGGAAATTTACTAAAAATAACCATAGTGCACATATTGGTAACTAATAAATATGTTTTACAAATGGCATTGCATAATACGTCTAAAAATTTTGGAGGATTATAATGAAATACATAATACGAGAAATAATGGAATCTGAATATCCATTGCTGAGCGACTTTTTGTATGAGGCTATTTTTATTCCACAGAGTGTAGAGAAACCGCCAAAATCAATAATAAATTCTCCTGAATTGCAGATTTATATTTCCGATTTTGGTACTGAAAGAGATGACCGATGCTTAGTTGCAGAAGTTGAGGGTAAAGTTGTGGGTGCTGTTTGGGTTAGAATTATGAATGACTATGGCCATATTGATAATAAAACTCCGTCATTTGCAATCTCCTTATATAAAGAGTACCGTGGTTATGGTATAGGAACAAATATGATGAGAGCAATGCTTTTAGCGCTGAAGGAAAGCGGATATAAACAAGCTTCACTTGCTGTTCAAAAAGCAAACTATGCTGTAAAGATGTATAAAAATGTCGGTTTTGAAATTGTAGATGAAAACGAAGAAGAGTATATAATGGTAAATTTATTGCAGCCATGAAATTTAACTTGAAATATTATGAACATAGAGGGGAAATAAAAAATGGACATTTCTAACGAAGAAAGAGCCAATGTGCTTGTACAGGCTTTGCCATATATTCAGAAATATGCAGGACAAACCATTGTAGTAAAGTATGGCGGCAATGCTATGATAAGCCCTGAGCTAAAAAGTGCCGTTATGAGTGACATTGTACTTATGCGTTTAGTGGGGGTAAATGTTGTTCTGGTGCATGGCGGAGGACCTGAAATTAGCCAAATGCTTAAAAAGACTGGCAAAGAAAGTAAGTTTATTAATGGTATGCGTGTAACTGACGGCGAAACAATGGATATTGTACAGATGGTGCTTGCAGGCAAGGTGAATAAGAGCCTTGTTCAGTGCCTTAGTGACCATAGCGGTAAGGCCATTGGATTGTGCGGACTTGACGGCAAAATGCTAATGGCGGACAAGCTTGTTACTGCTGAGGATTTGGGCTTTGTAGGTGAAATTCGGGAGGTTAACCCAAAGGTTATTAACGATGCAATTTCAAGTGGCTATGTGCCCATTATATCTACAGTTGCAGGAGGTTATGACGGTAATGTCTACAATATTAATGCTGATGTTGCCGCTGCGCAAATTGCCGCAAAGCTTGGTGCCTGTAAGCTTATTTTAATGACGGATATTCGTGGCTTGCTTAGGGACAAGGACGACGAGGAAACCCTGATACCCGTTGTAAATGTAAGCGAGGTGCCTATGCTGAAAAAAGAG
>Ga0153961_1000186_pt1 | contig 19457 bp, 16 predicted proteins | sample TSFL045MetaG_FD_104748 | JGI IMG/M metagenome (GOLD analysis project Ga0153961, IMG submission 104748) | Attine ant fungus gardens microbial communities from Florida, USA - TSFL045 MetaG | ecosystem: Host-associated > Fungi > Mycelium > Unclassified | place: USA: Florida, Withalacochee...
CAAAGAGCTGGGCAAGATTTACCCTGTAGATTCCTGCAGCTTATCTGCAGGCACAGGCTTACTTGCAATGGAAGCTGCTGAAATGGCACAGCAAGGCATGAGCGGTGCTGAAATTGCAGAAAAATTGCAAGCAGCCACAGGTAAACTTCACTGTCATTTTATTGTTGATAAGTTAAATTATCTGCACGCAGGCGGAAGATGCTCATCTGTAGCACTATTGGGGGCAAATCTGCTCAACATTAAGCCTTGCATAGAAGTCAGCAATGCAGACGGCAGTATGACTGTAGGCAAAAAATACCGTGGCAAGCTTTCTAAGGTGCTTAATCAGTACGTAAACGAAAAGTTTGACGAATGTAAAAATATAAATAAAAAGCGTGCGTTTGTTGTACACGCAGGTATTCCGGAAGAAACCTTCCAAGAGCTTTACAACCTTGTAGAAAGTAAAAATTATTTTGATGAGGTTCTTACAGCAAGGGCAAGCTGTACAATTTCTTCTCACTGCGGACCATACACCATGGGATTTATATTTATGGAAAATTAAATTTACAAATTGGCTCTCCTATCCTATATTGTGAACTGCACAGTAATTATATTATCAGCTGTAAAAAGACAGTGTCTATTTTTGTGACTGTTTATTGTGCATTTTCACGATTTGATAAAAATATAACAAATGCACTGGATTTTTGAAATTCTTTGTAGTAGAATATAGTTACAGTAAGGTGAGTTAAAAAATTAACATACTTTCTTTATTAACCTTGAATATTTTGTCTTATATAAATCCACAAAGGTAAAGGCAGCTGTACGGAGCGAGGTACAGCTGCCTTTTACCTTTTTAATCAACTAATAAGTATTTGCCTTGCTTTTTCTTATCAGTACGAAATTTCTAATAAGGTTAATAACTGCAATTAATATTATCAGTCTAATATTATCAGTCCGCCGCCAATGTATATAATGGCATTAACAACGGTAACCACCACTGACACACTTTTTATAGGGTCAGTGCCATTCACCGTACTCATGGCATATACCTTTTCAGGATTATAAGGATCAACTACAATACTAGCTTATCGCCAACCTCCTTTTGGGTTTGCCTGTAGCCTGTATTTGCGGAAGCTGAGTACTCTTGTCCGTCTGTAGTGTATTCAAACGTTAATTTATAGCTATAATTTATTACATCTTGTGAATCTCTGGTGATTTCCATCTCTGCACATTCGTCATGGTTGCAGTTACATATTTCGCATCATCAGGAACGCTCCCCCATATATTCATCAAACCCTGATAGAATGTTATTTTAACCAAACATAAATATTATCACAGTAATAACCGCAACAATACATAAGCTTTAGCTCAGGCGGTTTCCCGTTCTGCCCTTACTTTTCAACATAATTCTTCCCTTCCATTTATAATTACAGCTTTAAAAAACATATTTAACACAGCAATGTAAATATGAAATTACTTAAGGCATTACATCAATATCCTCTAACTGCTTTTGCCATAGTGCCACAGCAGCGTCACTAGGCATACGGAAGTCTCCTCTTGGAGAAAGCGTTACTGAGCCTACCTTTGGACCATCCGGCAGGCATGAACGTTTAAACTGCTGCATAAAAAATCTTCTTATAAAAACCTTTAGCCACTTCATTATAATTTGCGGTGAATAGATATTATTAAAGGCTTGCTGTGCTAGGTAGAATATCTTGACAGGTGTAAAGCCAAAACGCACAAAATAGTACAGGAAGAAGTCGTGAAGCTCATATGGACCCACTAAATCTTCTGTTTTTTGCGAAATTTCACCCCCTGTCGGCGGCAAAAGCTCCGGACTTACAGGGGTAGCCAGAACATCCTGTAAAACCTCCTTTAGTGTACCGCTGGATTTTTCCGCCTCGTAGGCAGTAAGATAACGCACTAATGTTTTCGGAACAGACGCATTAACAGCGTACATACTCATATGGTCACCATTGTAGGTTGCCCAACCTAATGCAAGCTCGCTTAAATCACCTGTACCTATAACCAAACCGTTATTTTGGTTAGCTATATCCATAAGCACCTGTGTACGTTCGCGCGCCTGCGAATTTTCATAGGTTACATCCAAAACGGCACTGTCATGTTGAATGTCAGCAAAATGTTGGTTGACTGCTTTGGTAATGTCTACCTCCTTAAAGCTGACGTCATATGCCTCGGCAAGCTTTTCAGCATTTGATTTTGTCCTTTTAGTTGTACCAAAGCAAGGCATTGTAACAGCAGTAATATTACGTCGGGATATACCAAGTCTGTCGAATGCGTGCACTGTTATTATTAATGCCAGTGTAGAGTCAAGTCCGCCTGACAATCCTATAACAGCATTTTCAATACCTGTATGCTTTAGCCTGGTTGCTAAACCCACTGACTGAATAGAAATAATTTCCTGACAACGCTCGTCAATGTCACTTTTGCTGACAGGTACAAAAGGTGTGCGCGGATATGTTCTGTTTAGGGTAAAATCCTTTGCACCCACACTAAAGCTGTACTTTTTGCAATTTGTGTGTAACTTATAGGTTGTCATTCTTCTGCGTTCACCCGACAGCTTTTCAACATCAATATCAGAGTAAATCAAGCCTGTTGTATAGCGGACAGCCTGCTGAAGAGTCACACCGTTTTCTGCAATAATATTATTACCTGAAAATACCATATCAGTGGTAGATTCACCCAAGCTTGCATCGGCAAAAACATAGCCGCAGATTAACATTGCAGAGGTCATTTCAATTAAAGATTTGCGGTACTTTGGCTTTCCGATTACCTCATCGCTAGCCGAAAGATTTGCTATAATATTAGCGCCTCCTGTGGCAAGATTAATAGAGGGAGAGCTTGCCACCCACAAATCCTCGCATACTTCTACACCAAAAGTGAAGTCAGAGAATTCTGTGTCCTCAAATATTACATCAGTAGCTACGTCAACCTCTCCAAGCTCACTAAAGCTTATCTTTTGGCACATATAATTAGTTGCAGGGGTAAAGTGGCGCATCTCATAAAATTCTGAATAGTTTGGTATATTAATCTTAGGTACAAGACATAACAGCTTTCCTTTGCTGATAACCGCACCGCAGTTGTAAAGACTGCCCGATACAGCAACAGGCAGACCTACCACCGAAACTATGTCAAGGTGTGCTGTTGATTTTACAATATCAACAAGTGCATTTTCAGCACCATCAATAAGGGTTTTCTGCAAAAACAAATCTCCACAGGTATAGCCTGTTATGCAAAGCTCCGGAAAAACCACAAGTGATGCATTATTTTTATCAGCCTCAATAATTAATTTAATAATTTCATCTTTATTGCGGTCACAGTCAGCCACACGGATTTCCGGTGTGGCTGCCGCAACCCTTACAAAACCTAGATTCATAAATAATCGCTCCATTTAAGAATATGGTGTTATTATACCCTATACAGGTAAATTTTACAATGCAACAATTTTTACAATATAGTAATATTAACTTTTTGTTAAGGATATAAATTTTAAAGATTTTCAATAAATCTTCAAGGTTGGCAGAATATTATACAGACATTCCAAAGAAAGTTTTAGCCAAAAATATAAAATTCAATAAATCTTCAAGGAACTAAGGTTATTATAAAATTATTCCAAAGAAGGATGAAGCAAAAATGCGATTAACAAAAAACATATTATAATAATTGCAATTTTCAATAAAACTTCAAGGAATAAGGATTATTATGATAACATAGAACATACTAAACAGACTTTTTGAAAGGATGAGTACTTTATGAACAACAACTATAATGATAAGTACAACAACCCATATAGCGGTAATAACAGCAATAGCAATAACAATGTATATTCAAGCTCGGAATACAGTAATAATTCAGATTATAATAACAATTCTGCTTACAAAAACCCATATCAAGATTCATACGGTCAGCAAAGCTACACCTCTGCATCAAATTCGGACAATGAAAATATTTACTCAGACAGTACACCACAGCAGAATGTTAATTTTAACAATAATTACAACACACCACAGCATGCCAAGCCTAAAAAGAAAAGCGGCGGCAAGGCTTTACTAAAAATAATAGCTGCTGCACTTTGCTTTGGTATTATAGCCGGCGGTACAATGTTTGGCGTGAATTATGCAGGCAATAATCTGATAGGCACAACCTCTACCTCTGCCAGCCAGTCATCAAGCAATAACAAAACCGCATCTACTGTCAAGAATACATCCGGCGGAGAGGTTGGCACAACATACGATGTTGCCTCAGTTGTACAAAACGTTATGCCTGCAATGGTTTCAATAAATATTAAGGCTACCACAGAGGTAGAAAACCCTTACAGTAAGTATTTTAACTTTGGCTATGGCGATGACACCTATCAGTATGAGGTAGAAGGCAGTGGTTCAGGAATTATTATTTCTGAAAACAGCACAGAGCTTTTAATAGTTACAAATAACCACGTTGTAGAGGATGCTACCGAAATAAGTGTAAATTTTGTTGACGAAAGCTCCTGCTCAGCAACTATTAAGGGTACAGACCCTGACCACGACTTAGCTGTTATTTCTGTTAAGCTTTCTGACATTCCACAAGAAACCAAAGATGCTATCGCCATTGCAACACTGGGCGACTCTACTACACTACAGCTTGGCCAGCCTGCTATCGCCATAGGTAATGCATTAGGTTATGGTCAGTCAGTAACAGTTGGTTACATCAGTGCACTGGAGCGCGAGGTTCAGATGACAGATAACACAATGTCCCTAATTCAGACAGATGCAGCTATAAACCCGGGTAACAGCGGTGGTGCATTACTGGATATGAACGGCAATGTAATAGGCATTAATTCAGCTAAATACAGCGACACAGACGTTGAAGGTATGGGCTATGCTATACCAATATCTGTTGCCAGCCCTATAATAGATGACCTTATCAATAATACTGTAGCATCTGAAGACCAACAGGCTTATCTGGGCATTGTAGGAACAGACGTAACTACAAGCTATTCACAGTCGTTCGGCTTACCAACAGGTGTTTATATTTCTAAAGTAAACAGCAGCTCACCTGCTGCTAAGGCTGGTATTCAAGCCGGTGACATTATTACTAAGTTTGACGGCATTGAGGTTAGCACAATGGATGGACTACAGGCTAAGCTAAAGAACAAAAAAGCCGGCGACACAGTAGAAATTACCCTACAGCGACAGAAAGCAAATGGTGACTTCGAGGAAAAAACTGTCACAGTAACACTTGGAGCAAAATCTGAAGCACCACAGAATGATAATTCCGGTCAGTCAGGCAGCTACAGTGATCAAAACAGCAATAGCCGACGCTAAAAACATCTGCGGCTTGATTTTGATTTCACAAAATTATTTTGATTATAACTTTTTATATACCTCATATTATCTCCCGGAGATAATTACCTACTGTGGCTACGGTATACCTCTCTCAAAAAATAAAACCGTAGCCACCTCTCCAAATGATAACTTCTTTAATTCCCCCTTGGCTACAGCTTACCTCCTTTTATCAGCTGTAGCCTACCGCTAATAAATTTTTCTCTTTCTTCTTGTAAACACAGGTCAAGCACATATTATTACGTGCTTGACCTGTGTTTTTTGTAATTGGTAAACAAATCAAACTAATTCTAAACATAAAACATTTTATTTATCATAAGGAGATTTGATACAGGATATGGTTGCGAATAAAATGCGAATTCCTTTTTAAAAAAACTATAGCTAATATTCAACGCCTGCCAAAATGGTATCTCCCACTAATAGTTACTATCTTAACGCTCAAGAAATATCCTCTTTATTTTCCGTAGCTTCTTCGGTGCTTGCAGTTTTTGCATGTCTTTTACCCATAAAATAGCTGCATACAATAACTGATACTACAGCCAGTACAAATATTCCGCCTGCTACAAACAACAGTACACCATTTGTATCTGACAAAGCGTTCACTGTTTTATGCTGTGAGGCGGTAGCATTGTCCCCAGCATCATCAACAGCTTCTGCTGCATTATTCTGAACACCTGAAGTTGTAACCCGTTCTTTAGCGGTACTGCTGTTGGTCTTGCTGCTATTCTTATTTTTTGACACATTAGAAGAACTGCTGCCATTACTATTCACACGTGTACCCGTTGCCGGCGGCGGATCGTTAACAGCTTTTTCTACAATTTCAATATCATATATAGTACCGTTGCTGTCGGATAATTCTTCCTCGTTAATGTTAGTGGAGTATGACGTATGTATCTCTATGTAACCATTGCCGACAGCATCATCTGAAACAAACGTAATCTCCACAAGGGTATGTACATCACTGATATTTATCCCGGCGGTATTGATATACATTATTTTCAACATACTGTCTGACTGTACGATTTCAATATACCCACTACTACCATCATTTACCTTACAACTTTTATACTTTATGTTGTCACTATTAGTTACCGTAAACATAACCACTCCGATTTTTTCATTACATTGTGCCTGTAACTCCGCTGTAAAGCTTTTATTTTTAGTAACCTGTGATGGCACATTCACGCTTCCGCTTAAGCTTACTGCAAAACAAGGCACAAAAGACATCATTGCAACCATAATAGTAATTAACACACAACCAATTAAATTTACTACCCTTTTCATAAACACCTACCTACTTATAATTTAATATTATACAGCCTACAAGCATTTTCAGTGGTAATTCGTAAAACCTCGTCCACTGTAATGTCCTTTATATCTGCAATTTTCATTGCCACAAATTTAATCATAGATGAGTCATTTCTTTTTCCCCTGAACGGCACCGGTGTAAGATACGGTGCATCGGTTTCAAGCAAAAGCCTATCTATAGGAATATATCTTGCAACCTCTACACTGTGTCTTGCATTTTTAAAGGTAACAACACCTCCTAAACTGATTGACATTCCCAGCTTAACTACCTCTTTACACATTTCTACACTGCCCGAAAAGCAGTGTACTAATCCCTTTGGCTTATACTGTCTTAAAATGTCCATAGTATCACCATGGGCATCTCTATCGTGTATAACTACAGGCAGGTTAAGTTTTTTGGCAAGCTCTATTTGCTGTATAAAAACCTTTTTCTGCACATCCCGTGGTACTTCGTCCCAATAGTAGTCCAAGCCGATTTCACCTATAGCTACCACCTTATTCTGCTTAGCCAGTTCTTCCAATCGGCTAATGTAATCCTGTGGAGCTTCGTTGGCGCATTCCGGGTGAATACCCACCGTAGCATACATAAAGCTGTATTTATCGGCATAATTAATTGCCCAACTTGAGGTTTCCAAATCTACAGCGGCATTAACAATGCAGCCCACGTTCTTATCTTTCATAGAGCATAAAAGCTCCTCCCTATCTTGGTCAAATTTATCATCATCATAATGTGCATGTGCATCAAAAATAACTGCCATATTATTACTCCTCATTTTTTCTTATTGTCTATTTGTACTTACGATGTTATTATAACAAATATATATCAAAAACTATAGTACAGCAAAAAAATATCATTTATACCAAACACGACTACATCAATAAAACTACAAAAGGTCAGTAGGCATATGCCGCTGACCTTTTTAGTGAAATTTGTTTTTGTTTATTCTGCTGCACCATAGGCTGCAAGATAGTCTTTCATTGAACCTAAATATTCCTTACCCTCAATAACGCCTTCCTCAATCGCCTTGATAATATCCTTAATTGTGACAATGGAATAAACCTTCACGCCAAATTCTTCGTAAGCCGACTGTACAGCGCTTTTGTCACTGTCAAGAGCCTTCTCCATACGGTCAACAGTAATAATCATACCTGTTACATTAACATCTGCGGCTGACTTAAGCTTAGGCAGAACTTCTCTTAATGCTTTACCGGATGTCATAACATCGTCAATAATTACTACCTTTTCATTATCTGTCAATGCTCTGCCTACAAAGGAGCCGCCCTCGCCGTGGTCCTTAACCTCTTTCCTGTCAAAGCAGTAGTTTACACTGGTGCCGAACTTATTAAACAAAGCAACAGTAGCGCTTACTGCAAGGGGAATACCCTTATATGCAGGTCCAAACAGTGTGTCAATATCAATATTATTATCCTTAATACATTCAGCGTAATATTCGCCCAATTTAGCCAGCTGTGCACCTGTCTTATAATTGCCTGCATTAATAAAGTACGGTGCTTTCCTACCGCTTTTTAACGTAAACTCGCCGAAGGTGAGCACACCGCTTTCAACCATAAATTTAATAAAGCTTTCTTTATAAGTCATTGTGTGTAACATCCTTTCATTTATATCTATACATAAGAACTTTATCACATTATATCACAGCACATAGTATAATTTCAAGGCATGGTATTCAGGTCATCATAATTATAAACTGCCCTTGACCATGTCTGAATTTATCACTGGGATTAATTTAATATAATATAAAATTATGGAAATGCTGTAAGAAAGTTTAAAGAACCTGCAGGATTTTCAGTACCCTTTTCTAACAGAGAAACAAGACCGATAATTGTTTCTTCAATTTCTTCCTGCGTAGATGGAACGATTGTATTATCAAGCTTTACCGCTAAAACAATCAGTACAATTTCAGACAGTGCGGCAGGGTGATCAAAGTGGATTTCCCCTGCGTCTATCCCCTGCTTTATAATTTCAGTCAGCTCCGGCTTTAGCTCCGAAATTAAATAATTAAGGTACTTGTGATGTAACAACGATTTCTCTTGTACACTTGTCGACGTTTCGGTGGTATTTTGACCACGCAATTCTGATGACGAGCTTTTACAGGCCTGAAAAATCATTGCCATTCGCGTAAAAGGAGATACGTTTGTTTGCTTTGCGAGTTTTTTAGCTGTTTCAATCGGCTGCTCGTAATTCCTCTTAATTAGTGTTTCAAGAATTACATCCTTAGACGGGAAATAATAGTATATGCTTCCCTTTCCAATTCCTGCCTTCTTTGCAATTTCACTTACAGAAATTGTCTGTATATCCTTACTTTTCAAAAGCTCTTGTAAAGCGTCAAGAATTTTATTGTATTTTGTTTGATCAGGCATTTTTACCGCCTCCAAAAAAAGAACATTTTTACTGCCCCATATTTTAACCTAAATTTACCAAGAATAAATATGACCAAATTATTATACCATAAAATTGCAAAATAAGGCAATAAAATGAATTTTAAAAAAATATCAAATCAATTATTGACTAACGGTCGAAATGGTGTTATTTTATTAATATAAATTAATCGACTAGCAGTCGAAATACGGAGGTTATCAAAATGACATACGCAGAACTGTTCTCGAATATAAAAGGAAAGTTTATTGGTGCAGACGTAAGTGATATTTCAGAACACCTTGCTTTTCAGTTTAATATTACAGGCGAGGGCGCAGGCATATTTTATGTTGAGGTAAAGGATGGACAACTCAGCATTGAACCGTATGAGTATTTTAATAGGGATGCTGTTTTTATATGCAGCGCCGATGTTTTGCTTAAAATTTCAGAGGGTAAGCTGGACCCGGTGCTTGCGTTTACTCTTCAAAAGCTTAAGATTGAAGGTAACATTGAAAAAGCACTTAAGTTTAAAAATATTGTTGACAGTAAGAAGAAATCATCCCAAAACAGCTTGGGATAATACGAAAAGGAAGGTTTTATGAACTTTTTAATTGCAGGTATAGCTGCCTTAGTAGGGGTTATAATAATTTCTGTTATTGTTGAGTGCATTTATTTTTACCGCCGTACTATGAAGCGCAGCAAAGTAAAAACTGAACGTACTATGAAGATGTCAGGAACAGACTGGAACAACTATAAACCTTTTATTGAAAAAAGAAAGCAATATATGCTGGCACAGCCACACAAGGATATTTTTCTGAAATCAAAGGATGGGCTTAAGCTGCACGCTACATATTTTCCGGTAGGGGATGAAAAAAAGGTAGTAATTTGTTTTCACGGCTACACAAGTCAGGGCACAAAGGATTACATAGCACTATCCGGCTATTATATAAAAAGAGGCTATAGTATGCTACTGGTAGATGAAAGAGCCCACGGACAAAGTGAGGGTGAATACATAGGCTTTGGCTGTCTTGACAGGGTTGACGCTCTTGAATGGATTAAGTTTATAATCAACCAATGCAAACAGGATGTGCAGATACTATTGCATGGTACCTCAATGGGCGGAGCAACCGTGCTTATGGCAAGCGGTCTTAAGCTTCCTGAACAGGTAAAAGGCATAATTTCAGACTGTGGTTTTACCTCTCCTAAGTATGTGTTTACGCACGTTCTTCATTCTATGTACCATTTACCTGCGTTTCCTGTAATTCCTGTTGCTGACTATTTAAACAGAAAAAAGGCAGGCTACGGAATGGACGAATGTAACGCAGCAAGAGAAGTGAAAAATGCTACGGTACCTATTCTTCTGATTCACGGAGAGACAGATAACTTTGTGCCCTGCAGTATGTGTAATGAAATTTATGAAAATTGCGCTTCACCAAAAAAAATGTTGATTGTAAAGGGAGCAAGCCACGCAGAAAGCTATTATAAAGCAACGTCAGATTATGAGGCGACGCTTGATGATTTTATTGGAGGTATTATAAAATGATGAAAACAAGAAAAGGATATACGGTATATCCGCTTACCGTAGCACAAAAGTTCCACCGTTTCTACTTAGACCGTTGTCCTAAAAAGCAGGTTGTAAATATTGGAACAAGTCTGACGATTGAAACAGAAATTGATTTTGAAGTGCTAAAGCAGTCGATTTACAAGGCATATGAACGCTGCGAAGCAATGCGTATCCGTTTTGCTCAAGATAAGGACGGAACGTGGTACCAATACATAATTGATAAAGAAGAACGTGACATTGAATTTGTTGATTTTTCTGAAAAAACTATGGAAGAAGCCGAGGCTATAATGAAAGGCTGGACAGAGGTACCTTTCAGCCGCTGGGATTCTCCACAGAATCGAATTGTAATGATTAAAACATCTGACGGCTATAGCGGCATTTACCTGCTTGTAGACCATTTTACTATGGACGCTCAGTCACTAATATGTTTTCTAAAGGATATTATAGAGCTATATTGTAACCAAATGTATGAAAACGTGCCATATCCTAAGGAAATGGCGTCATACATTGAACAGTTAAAAAAAGACCTTGCCTATGAGGCAGGCTGTAAGGCAAAGGAAAGAGATATTGCGTTTTTTGAAAAGCTGATTGAGTCATCTGAGCCTGTTTATGCCGGAATTGACGGTACAAAAATGCTTGACGAAGAAAAAGAGAGAACAGGCAACCCAAATGCAAGAACGGTAATTAATGTTTCAGATTCGGTTGACTCTGCACTTGATGTTTTTCATCTGGAAGGAGAACCTACAAAGCGTCTTATGGATTTCTGTGAGGAGCATCATGTGTCACTTGCTTGTCTGCTTATTATGGGATTACACACATATTTTCATAAGATGAACAATTACAATGACGTTTCTATTAATACTGCCATTGCAAGAAGAGCAACCCTTAAAGAGAAGAAGTCGGGTGGAACCAGAATACATTCCTTCCCGTTCCGCACAATAATTACAGAAGATAAGACATTCTTAGATGGTATCTACCAAATACGTGATTTACAGAACAAAATGTTCCGCCACGCAAATTACGACCCGGTAGCATATTTTGCATATAGAGGAAAAATCTATCATAATCAACCGGGACATACCTATGAGCCTATGTCTTTAACATATCAGCCTTTAACATTGAAACAAAACGGGCTTGAAAAGTTAGGTAATATTAAGTATAAAACCAAGTGGTATGCAAACGGAGCAACTACCCAGGCTATGTACCTTACAGTTATGCATCGTCCAAATGATAACGGGCTTGACTTTAACTTTGAGCATCAAATAAAAGCCGTTTCAAGAGAACAGCTGGAGTTTTTGTATTACTATCTTTGTAAAATTATGTTCAAGGGTGCAGAAAATCCGAATTTGACTGTAGGCGACATAATGAAGCTTGTATAACATGGAGGATAAAATATGTTTAATAAATTGGTAGAAATAATATGCAATTATGTTGAGGTTGAGCCCGACGCAGTAAAGGCTGACTCACGTTTTATGGAGGATTTAGGCTTTACTTCATTTGATTTTATGAGTATGCTGGGCGAAATAGAAGACGAATTTGACATAGAAATTGACCAGCAGAAGGTAGTTGACGTACACACCGTAGGTGAAGCGGTTTCTTATATAGAAAATCTGGTTGGTGAAGAATAACAGGGAGGTAAAAATATGGTTTGCAGTACCATTCGGGATATTTTGATTCAGTCAGAGCAAAAATTCGGTTGCGAAGACGCCATAAGGTTTAAGCTGAAAAAGGACGAAATCGGGGCAAAAACATACACACAGCTTAAAAAGGACAGCGAAAGCTTTTCAAGAGCTCTTGAGGGTCTTAGCGAACAGGGCAAGCATATTGCCATAACAGGAATGACATCGTATGAGTGGATTATTGCATACCTTGGAACTGTAAACAGCGGAAGCGTGGCAGTACCCCTTGACGTTTCGTTTCCTACGTCAGAAATATGCGAGCTGATTAACCGTGCAGATGTTACCGTGCTTGTTTTTGATGAAATCCGCAAGGATGTAGCGGCAGTTGTAAAGCAGCAGTGCCCTAAGCTTAAGCATCTTATATCTATACAAAAGGAGGAGAGTGATAAAAATTCACTATCGTTTTGGCAGCTGCTAAAGGAATACGATGGTAAGTACAGCTTTCAGCCTAATTCCGACGACCTTTGTACAATTATGTTTACCTCCGGCACTACCGGAAAAAGTAAGGGTGTTATGCTTACCCATAGAAATATGGCCGAGAATGCCACCTGCCTTGATATGAAAATTCCGCCAAGAACTGTTTTGTTATCTGTTCTGCCCATTCATCATGCATACTGTCTGAGTATGGATATTCTTAAGGGCTTTTCTCTTGGCAGCACGGTGTGCATTAATGATTCATTAATGCGTGTTGCAAAAAACATTAAATTATTCAAGCCTAATATGATTCTTATGGTTCCGCTTATGATTGAAACACTTGCCAAAAAGCTGGAGGCCACAGCTGCTCTTCCTGCTTCACTTATAAAATTTAAGGTGTTCGGTAAACAGCTGCATACAATATGCAGTGGAGGGGCATATTTAAATCCTGCATATATTGATATGTTTGAAAAATATGGCATAACCATACTACAGGGCTACGGTATGACCGAATGTTCGCCTGTAATCAGTACTAACCTGAGTTGGAAGATAAAGAAAAATTCTGTAGGACGTTTAATGCCTAACTGCGAAGCTAAGGTTGTAGACGAAGAGCTTTGGATTAAGGGCAGTAGCGTAATGCAGGGCTATTACAATATGCCAAGTGAAACCCAATCAGCCTTACAGGACGGCTGGCTTAAGACAGGAGATTTGGGATATGTAGACGAGGACGGATATGTATTCCTAACCGGCAGAAAGAAAAATTTGATTATTACTAAAAACGGAGAAAATGTGTCACCTGAAGAGATTGAAAATAAAATCGGTGAAAACCGCCTTGTGCAGGAAATTCTTGTCCGTGAAAACGAAGGTGTTATTGAAGCGGTAATCTTCCCTGACTATGAATACGCAAAGAAAAAGAGAATTAAGAATATTCCTACAGATTTACAGCAGATTATAGATAAGTACAACCTGTCTGTACCGGCATACAAAAAGGTTTATCGCCTGACTGTTCGTGAAACAGAATTTGATAAAACTCAAACCAAAAAGATTAAGCGTTATTAAAAGGAAATAAATTTTGTGTTTCACCCCTTGTCATTCTTGATACTAAATAGCCATTAAACATTATATCTTGTGTTCAGTGTTTAAATAGTGCTGAGTATTACACAACAACATAGTTACATAAAATGCAAATTTTAAAGTCAGAGCACCAAAGTGCTCTGACTTTTTGCTATTACAGGACTATATTGTAAGATAATAAATATTTAGTCATCTTTTATTTTTGAACAAGACATAATCCAATTGCGAGGTGTTAAGCTTGTACTCATATTCCTCCAGTTCATCATAATATCCTTTTACTTCATTTATTTTCCTATCTATTTCATCATCTTTGGTATGACCAAGTGCGTAAACAGACAGAAGGTTCGTAACAATTTCACGTTCTTCGTCAGTAAGCTGACAATTTTTTAACATTGTACCATCGCAAAGCCTCATCGTCATAGTTTTCACCCGCTGAGATAAGACCTGTTATGCCTGTCTTTTCAGAAACCATATCCAGCACAGCTTAATCTTTTGCATATTCTGCGTCTACCCTCTTGCCTTCTTCACAAAAGGCTTCAGCCTGAGTTGCCTCATCTTCCGGGCTTAACTTAGGAACCTCATCAAGTCCTTGTGGACTTACACCGTTTTTAAAATCATTGTTTGCGATGTTCCATTTTAAACGTCCGGTCACCAGATGCTGTTATTATGATTCACATTGGTAGTAAAAAAATAATATCAAAAAAAGCTTTCTTTCATAGTGCCCTATATAAATTATAATACTTTTTAACTTTATATTATCATATTTCAAAGCAAAAGAAAGGAAATCCACATAATTTTATGCAGCAAAAATATATTAAAGTATTTGTAAGCATTGTATAATAGTGCTTTATCTTAACAATATAGAATTGTATATGCAAAAGTCCGGCTTTCGCCGAGCTTCTTCTAAAAACTAAAAGCACCAACCTGAAATATTATAACGGTTGGTGCTTTTTGTAATACTTGTAATATTGTTATGTGTGTAGTTATATGGATTGTATAAAATTATAGCTGAACCTTTAAAAACTCATTCTGCATATAGTCGTAAACATCCTGTGGAAGGTCAGAGAAGGTGTAGCACTTGCTTAAATATTCGTCAGATGGGTAAATCAACTCATTATTTTTTACTTCATCGTCCAATAATTCATATGCCGCCTGGTTAGGTGTGGAGTAGCCCAAGTATTCAGCATTAGCTTTAGCCACCTCTGCATCCAGCATATAGTTTATAAATTTCTCGGCAAGCTCCTTGTTCTGTGTAGTTTTTGGAATACACATTGAATCAATAAACAGGTTAGAGCCTTCCTCAGGCAGTACATAATCAAGATTTTCGTTATTAGTCATCATAACAGCAATATCACCTGCGTAGTAAGGGGCAAGCGCAGCTTGGTCCCCCTCCATTTCAGTAAATACTTGATCCATAACGTACTTTTTAAGCAACGGTTTTTGCTCTGACAAATACTTAGTAGCAACGTCAATGTCGTCCTTAGTAACTGTTGTTGGTGTAATACCCTTCAACTTCATTGCAATAGCCATAGCGTCTCTTGAGTTGTTAAACATCAGTATGTTGCCGCTGTAGTCTTTGTCCCAGAGTACATCAAAGCCGGTTGGCTTCTCCTCTACCATAGTTTTGTTGTAGCAAAGCGCTACAACGCCCCATGAATAAGGCACAGAATATTCACCGTTGGGGTCAAAATCTGTGGTTTTGTATTTATCCATTATATTTTTATAATTAGGTACATTGTCAAAATTTATTTTTTCGAGCATATCTTCTTCAATCAGCTTGCTTATCATATAATCTGAAGGAATAATAACGTCATAAGATGAATTGCTCTCTTTAAGCAGATTATACATTTCTTCATTGGACTCGTAGTTTGTATAGTTCACCTTTACGTTGTAACGCTCTTCAAACTCGGCTATTGTGTCCAGTGTGCCGTCCTCGCCGTTAGAAACATACTCGCCCCAATTAAATACATTAATCTCTTCCTTTGGTTGTGAATCACAGCCGGTACATGCTAAAGCCGCTGTACCTGCCATAACTGCACTCAGGGCAATACTCAATATTTTTTTCATAATCCTCTCTCCTTAAGAAAAACTTGGTTAATCTGTCATACGCTCCTTTTCTGTTTTGCGTTCACGAATATTAACAATAATAAGTATAGCAATAGTTATCACAAAAAGCAATGTTGAAAGTGCATTTATAGTTGGAGAAATTCGCCTTTTCAGCATTGTATATATTTCAATAGGCAAAGTTTGAAACTTTGGTCCTCGTGTGAAATATGTAATAACAAAATCGTCAAGTGAATATGTAAATGACATCAACAATCCTGATATTACACCGGGCATAATCTCAGGCATAATTGTTTTGAAGAACGCCTGACGCTGATTGCAGCCAAGATCCAGTGCCGCCTCATAAATGCTGTAATCCATTTGCCTGAGCTTTGGCATAACATTAAGTATTACATATGGTGTACAAAAGCTTATGTGTGCAATAAGCACGGTGGCAAAGCCCATTTCAAAATTGAAAAGCGTACCTAAAAATGTAAACAACAGCATAAACGAAACGCCTGTTACGATTTCAGGATTAATAATAGGAATATTAGAAACAGTGGTTACCAGGCTTCTGACAGGCTTTTTCATATTGTAAATACCAATAGCAGCAAATGTGCCAAGCAAAGTGGAAATCACTGCGGCAAGCACTGCTATAATAAGTGTATTATAAAGGGAATTCATTATGGCGCTATTATTAAAAAGCTCGTAGTACCATTTAAGGGTAAAGCCTTTCCACACTGATGTTTTGCCATCATTAAAGGAATAAAGAATAAGCACTGCAATGGGAATATAAAGGAAAACCATAACCAAAGCAACATATATCTTAGAACCGATTTTTCTTCTGCTCCTCACGCTACAGCCGCCTCCTCATCTCCAAACTTATTCATAACGATTATAAAAATCAGGATAATGACCATAAGCGCCAATGAAATGGCTGAGCCCACGTTTTTATCACGCTGGAATATATTTTCAATCACGTCGCCAATCATCTTATCTCCTGTACCTCCAAGATACTGTGCAACTAAAAAGGTGCTGGCTGTTGGCACAAACACCATTGTAATACCGCTGATTATACCTGGTACGCTTAGCGGAAAAACTACCTTACTGAATATCCGTACTTTGTTGGCACCTAAGTCTTCTGCCGCTTCTATAAGTCGGTTGTCGATTTTCAGCATAACGGAGTGTATCGGAAGCACCATAAATGGTAAAAAGTTGTAAACCATACCAAGGACCACCGCACCTGTAGTGCCAAGCAAAGGAACATCCAACCCCAAAAGCTTCACAGCAATATCAACAAGTCCATCGTTTTGCAGCAGCAGGACCCAAGCATATATTCTTAATATAAAGTTCATCCACATTGGCAGCATTATAAGCATAGTTATAACATTGCGTGTGCTTGACTTTGCCCGCGACATTATGTAGCTAAGCGGATAAGCTATTAACAGACATATTGCCGTTGATAACAGAGCAATCCACAGCGAACGCACAAAAACGTCAGTGTAAAATAAGCTGTCGGCAAACGATTGCAAAGTAAAATTACCACTCTTGTCAGTAAAAGCGTAATATATAACCATTGCCAGCGGAATAATGGTAAAAATTATCATCCATAGTAAGTATGGGCAGGACGGTGCCTTGGATTTCATTTGCTGTCACCCCCTGAACCGCTGCAAAGGGTAAAGTGGGCATTGTCAAATTTAAAGCATATCGGTGCAGTAGTCGCCACCTGCTCGTCCTGCAGGCTGGTCATTAACCATGTGTGGTTTTCGGTTTCCATAATAATTTCATTATACTCACCCTTGTAAATAACAGAAACTATATATGCTTCGAGCGCCCCGTTGCCATCACCTGCAATGTAAATATCAGACGGAGGTAAAGAAATTTCCAATTCACTTCCCTCCGGGTAGCAGTAGCCGTCAACCTTTATTACGCTGTCCTCAATGTCAATTTCCATTGAGTTTTCATAACTGTTGCTGCTGACAACTGTTACCTTGAATATATTGTTCTCAGTAGGAAACAGCTTATTCATAATATGAATGTTATTCGGTATAAACCGCATACCTATTTTTGTACCAACTGACTCACACTCTGTACTGTGAATAATCCACAAGCAGCCGTCACAGTCAATTTCCATCTCGTAGTGTACACCTTTAAATACAACACTCGTAACTGTACCGGCAAGCAGTCCCTCCTCAGGCTTACAAACCTCAATATCCTCCGGGCGAATAACTACATCAACAGGTTGGAATGTACCAAAGCCTTTGTCGCTGCATTCAATTTCCTTACCCTGAATTATAACCCTGTAGTCCTCCTTCATGATTCCATTAAGAATATTAGCTTCGCCAATAAAGTCGGCTACAAAGGCATTTGCAGGTTCGTTATAAATATCAATAGGAGTACCAATCTGCTCTATTTTACCGTTATTCATTACTACAACACGATCAGACATGGTCAGCGCCTCTTCCTGGTCGTGAGTAACAAAAACAAAGGTTGTTTTTAGCTGGTTCTGCAGCTGCTTAAGTTCAATTTGCATATCCTTACGCAACTTAAGGTCAAGTGCACCCAATGGCTCATCCAAAAGCAGAACCTTAGGGTCGCACACCAATGCCCGGGCTATGGCTACACGCTGCTGTTGACCGCCCGAAAGCTTTGATATAGGTCTTTTTTCATAGCCTTTAAGGTCAACCACAGCAAGCATTTTTTTAACTGCCCTATCTATTTCATCTTTCGGCTTTTTCTTTAGCTTTAAGCCAAAAGCAATATTTTCATAAACATTCAGGTGTGGGAACAGTGCGTATTTCTGGAATACGGTATTTACGTTCCTCTTATTAGGCGGAACATTATTAATACGCTCACCGTCAAAGTAAACGTCGCCGCTGTCCGGCTCTAAAAATCCGCCAATAATTCTCAGCGTGGTTGTTTTTCCACAACCACTGGGACCCAAAAGTGTAATAAACTCTCTGTCTTTAATGTCAAGATTAATTTTGTCGAGTATTACCTCTCCGTCAAAGGATAACTCAATATCCTTCAAAGAAATAATAGTCTTTTCGCTCAATTTATGCACCTCCAAATCAATATGCGATAAATAAATGCAGAATTTATCATTTTAAAGTATAACAATAATTATACTTTTGTCAATTACTTAGTAAGGAATATTTCAGAAAAATATTCAGTTATTATACAGTCTTGTTCCTATTTTACAGGCATAAGAAAAACTATAAGGGCGACAGGCTGAAACACCCACCGAATATGCTGAACGCTTGTTATAGTGTAACGCATCGCAGTTTGGTAACTGTGTAATTGCAAAATTGACATTTGTTAATGACCTGCACAGAAAAATAGTTTATAATTTTAGTATCAAAGAAATGGAGGAAAATTATGAATTCCGAGTCTATTATAAATGAAATAAATTCAATATCACAAAATGCTCTGGGAATTAAATTAGAAAAATATGAAGCCGAACAAATTATGGCAATGGCAGAGATTAAAGTTATAAAAAAGGGCAGTATTATATGCGGCATAAAAGAAAAAATCACCAAAACCGGTATGGTACTTGATGGCATTATACGCAGCTACTACTTTGATGCTGACGGCTGTGAGGTTACACGAAATTTTCATAGCAAGGGCAGTTCTTTTATGGACGAGGGTATGCTTGGCTACAGCGAAACCCTTTGTGC
>Ga0153961_1000187_pt1 | contig 19318 bp, 16 predicted proteins | sample TSFL045MetaG_FD_104748 | JGI IMG/M metagenome (GOLD analysis project Ga0153961, IMG submission 104748) | Attine ant fungus gardens microbial communities from Florida, USA - TSFL045 MetaG | ecosystem: Host-associated > Fungi > Mycelium > Unclassified | place: USA: Florida, Withalacochee...
GGCAGGGCTGCTCTGTTCGGTGCGCTGGCACACCGTGGTCGGTGGCTCTGTCATGCTGGATATGCCTGGCTCAACGAAAGTCGAGTTGTCTTCTGGCGGCGTGGTATTTCTGCCGCAGAATGCCGCGCACCGTCTTTACCAGCAGCACAGGTTGCCAACGCAGCTGGTATGCGGAGTGCTGGAATTACCCGCGTCGGCTCAGGCTTTTCTTACGGCGCTGCCGGAAGTGCTGATGCTGGCGCCAGCCGCCGAGAGTAATGAAGCGCGCTGGCTGGCCGCCGCCCTGCCTTTACTTACCCAGAGTCATACCGATGATGCGCCGGGCGACGAGGCGCTGCGCAGCCATCAAATCAGCGCGATGTTTACCCTTGCCGTTCGCAACGGCCTTTCTGAGGCGTTGCAGAACAGAAGTTTGCTGACCCTGGCACTTCATCCTCGGGTTGGCACGCTTATCACCCAGCTTTGCGAGGCACCGGAACGGCCCTGGACCGTGGAGGAAATGGCGCAGCGTGTTTTCATGTCGCGCGCATCTTTTGCGCAACTGTTCCGCCAGCTGAGCGCAACCACGCCGCTTGCCGTGCTGACCTCTATTCGCCTGCAGCTGGCCGCTCAGCAACTGGCGCGCGATTCCGCACCGGTAATCAATATTGCCTTGGCTGTGGGCTATGCCAGTGAGTCCTCATTTCATAAAGCTTTTCTGCGGGAGTTTGACTGCACACCGGGCGAGTACCGCCGGCGAACAGAAATGCTGGCGAAAGAGGATGTGATGCTTTTTCGGGCATAATGCTTAAAGCTTTTCAGAGGCTGTTAGCCCACGGCGTTGAGTTTTATGCTGTAATACTGAGATTAATTCGCGGTGGTACATCCTCAGTACAGCCTGGTGAATGTCGAAGACAATTCATTCGGCATCACGGTAAGCTGTAACGTCATTATGATGGGTCAGTTAATGAGCGCTCCGCCTTCAATATCAATAACCGTGCCGGTGACAAACGGGTTATCCAGCAAAAACAGATAGCCTTTAGCGATGTCCTGCGCGCGGCCGTATGCTTTCACCGGCAGATTTGCAGCCGCCGTCTGGAGCATGTTTTCACGTGCAACGGGGTCCATACCTGCGTACGCCTCCGTATCGGTCAGTCCCGGACTTACCACGTTCACGCGCAGCGGAGAGAGTTCTTTTGCCAGTACCTTTGCGGCTGATTCAATGGCAGCATTCATCGTTGATTTAACAATGGTTCCGCTCAGAGTTCGTCGTGCCACAAAGCCGCTGGTCAGCGTAAGCGTTCCACGGGGCCGGATATTTCTGCTGAGATGCCTGGCGGTATAGATGCTGCCCCAGAATTTGGTATCAAAAGCCAGACGCGCCGCGCTGAGATCCATTTCAGAAAGTAATCCACCGGGTGCATGTGAGCCTGCCGTAAACACAATATTATCTACATCACCCAGCGAACTACTCAGCGCAACGACTTCTGCTTCGTTACTGACATCCAGTTTTAATGTCCTGACATCTGCTGGCCTTAGATTAAGCAACTGGCGTGCGGCTTCCAGCTTCTCATTATTTCGTCCTGCCAGGATAAGTTCGTTTTCATGCTCCGCCAGTGCGCTGGCCACAGCAAAACCAATGCCTGACGCGCCGCCAATAATTAACGTTTTACTCATCAGATTTACTCCTCGTCTTATAAAGGATGGATGTTTGTATACAGGTTCCGAAAAAGGGTGTTGAAAGCACTTTACTTACTAAGCCCTTTTTTGATAATGACAGCAAAAGTGCAATTACTTTTCGGAAAAGATGAAAGATGGGAAAGCTTGAGGACATGGCGCTTATCGTCGAAGTGGCCGAGACTGGCGGACTATCGGCGGCCGGGCGACGTCTTTCGCTCTCGCCGGCTTCAATGACGGCAAGACTGAAAGCGATTGAAGAGCGCTACCAGACCCGGCTCTTTCATCGTTCCACACGCGCCATCACACTGACAAAGGTCGGAGAGGATTTTTACCATGCCGCTCTTCGGGTACTGAATGAGGCACGACACGCAGAATCGCTTCTGATGCAGAAAGAGGGAGTACTTAGCGGAAACATTCGCATTTCTGCTCCATCTGATTTCGGTAGACAATATCTCAGCCCTGCGATACTGGATTTTTCCCGCCTCCATCCTGATGTAAATACGTCGCTGTATCTGGGGGAGCGCGTTGAGGACCTGATTGCTAACCGATTAGACATGAGCATCCGTTTCGGTAATTTGCCGGACAGCAGCCTGATCGTCAGAAATATCGCCCCTAACCACAGGGTGCTGGTCGCATCAGATACATATCTTCAGACCTATGGGATGCCCTCTACGCCTGACAATCTTCACGATCACAGGAGCCTGGCCCTGGAGTCACACGGGGTTGTCATCAATGAATGGCGCTTTGAGGAAGGAGGCGTCAGCAGAAGTATTCGCGTGAATCCTGCCATGGTATGTAACGATGGCGCACTTATCCGTCAGTGGGTTCTTGATGGCGCGGGTATTGCTTGCAAATCCTGGTGGGATGTAAAAAAAGATGTAGAACAGGGAAGGCTTTGTGTCCTGTTTGCAGAAAGCTTTATTGGGTTCAGCCGCTTCGATCGCAAAGATGTTGGGCTGCAGTTTGTATACCCACAGCGTAAGCTTCAGCCTTTACAGGTGACTGTATTCAGTGATTTTTTTATCGACTGGCTGAAAAAAGAATGAGCTGCATTGTTATACGTCCGCTTCTGGCACAGAGCGGAAGTGTGGTGCACATCAGCTTTAGGGCGGACAGGAATAACCTGGCCAGCATCTGTAAAAAATTAATTGAACAAGACCCAGCGATTTTTCATCCGTTGCTCAATGTAAACTCATAGCGTTCGGGGCGAATGAAGAAACGCGAGTTTTCCGCACACTGACCGTTTTCAAACCAGGATGTGCGCTCCAGCAGGAAGAGAGGCGAATTTTTAGCAATGGTCAGCACCTCAGCAAGCGCTTTGTCGGCAAAGTCCAGTCGGATGGCAATATCAGAACGGCTGATCACGCTATGGGTGGCTTTTTCCAGCAAAGCCCAGGTGGGTTCCTGCTCAGTCTCTTCCCAGCTCAGCGCATGAGGGAAAGCCAGGAAATAGCTGTAACCCACGGCAATCGGCTCGTTATCCACCAGATGCAACCGTGAAACAAATGTCAGTGACCGGGCCATCTCAAACAGGGAGAGTAACGACTCGGGTGTGGAAATTGGCTCTTTAGCCAGTAAACGCATACTCGCGTTCAGTCCCTGCTGCTTAAGGGATTCATGAAAGCTGCGCATAACGTTGATGCCGTGCGCCACTTTTTTGCCTGAAACGTATGTGCCTTTCCCCTGTTTTCGCTCAACAATGCCCCGCTCAGTAAGAGATTTTAGCGCGAGCCGAACTGTGACCCTGCTAACAGAGAAGCGCGCTTCAAGCGCAGATTCAGAGGGCAGCTTTCCGCTTGGCTGATAGTGACCGGCTGCAATTTCCTGCTGCAGCGTATCGGCAATCTGCCGGTAAAGCGATGTCATGTTCTCACGCACTAGTGTCATTCAGGTTTTGTCTCTCGTATTCCGTTCGGATCTAGTTTAGTCAGAAGCGTTCTTAGGCAAACTTGTATTAATACGTATTATAACCAGATATCAACTTACTTACACGTGATGCCCAGTATGACAACTTCTGCGTCATCCGCACTGGCGGTAGACAATATCACTTTCCGTTACCCTGGCGGTGCCCTGGTGTTTCGCAATTTCAGTTTCCATGCACGGCGGGGCGAATTTGTTGTGTTACTGGGGCCTTCGGGCTGCGGCAAGAGCACCTTGCTCAACCTGCTGGCGGGATTTACCGATCCGGATGAGGGGGCCGTTAAAATTAGCGGGCAGCGGACCACGCCTGAGAACAACCAGCTGGGTTACGTTTTTCAGCAGCCGCAACTCTTTGGCTGGCTGAGCGCGCTGGAGAACGTCCGGTTCGGCTTGCGCATGCAGAAACGTGAAGATGTCGCTTCCCAGCGCGATCGCGCGATGTCTTATTTGCGGCGGGTGGGGCTGGCGCATGTCGCCCATCAGTTTCCGCATCAGATGTCCGGGGGAATGCAGCAGCGCGTATCGCTGGCGCGTGCGCTGGCACTGGAGCCTGAAGTTTTACTGATGGATGAGCCGTTCGCTGCCCTTGATGCCATAACCCGCGGCGATATGAACGAAGAAACGCTGCACCTCTGGTCTGCCATCGGCCAGACTACCTTATTTATCACGCACGACATCGAAGAAGCCGTCTTTCTGGCCGATCGCGTCATCGTCCTGAATCGTGCTCCAGGCGGCGTGCACAGCGAACTCATCGTTTCTCTGCCGCGTCCGCGCAGCAATCTGGAGACGCGGCAGCTTCCGGCTTTTGCTGCTTATCGCAATGAATTACTGAAGCGCATTACTGACGTGATGCAGCAGACCCACAGTCACTCACTCTAATAAAATGGATCGCCAAATGGGTAAATCATTTCTTGCTGTGCTGATATCAGGGGTTTTAATTAACGCGGCTAACGCAGCGGATTCGCAACCGTTACGCATTGGCTGGGTTTATGCGCTGGCAAACGCACCGGCGCTCATTGCGGAAAAAGAAGGTTTTTATAAGCAGGAAGGTCTGAACGTCGAGTTGAAGTCCTTTGGTGACGGGCCGGTTATTAGTCAGGCGCTTGCTGCACACGAGCTGGATGCGGCTTACATCGGTGCAACACCGGTATTTCAGTGGTTCTCTCGTGGGCTGAAGGGGCAAATCATTGCCAAAGTGAACAGCGGGCAGGCCGCGCTGATCGTTCCGGCAAAAAGTGGCATTTCAACGCTGGCTGACCTGAAAGGCAAACGTATTGCCGGGGTGAAAAAGGGCAGCGGGATGGATGTCTTACTGCGCGGAGTCGTGCTGCAGCCAGCCGGGTTGAGGGCGGATAAAGACGTGCAGGTACTGAGTATGCCTCCCGGCAACATGACCGCTGCATTGCAGCAGGGTATTGTGGATGCTGCCTTTACCTGGGAGCCTTTTATCAGCGAATCGCTGCTGCGCGGTGATGCAAAAGTATTGCTTGACGTGAATAAGGTTCAGCCGGGTTATCCGTGGTATGTGCTGATGGCGCTCCCGGAGACGTTAAAAGATCGTCCTGACGACGCGGTGAAACTCATCCGCGCCCATCAAAATGCGGTGGATTTTATCAACCAGCATCCGGCAGAAGCTGATCGCATTATAGCCGACGCGTTTAAGTTGCGGTCCATAAAAACCGTAGACGGCAAAACGCTGCCGCCGGAGGCACTGATAGAGGAGGCGCGTAATCGCATCCAGTGGTCAGTGTCACTGACGCAGAAGGACGGGGCGTTCTTTGAACAGTTGATGCAGGATTCCCGGTCGCTCGGCTACATGCAGAAAGCCCCTGCACTGAATGAATTTGTTGATACGCAGTGGCTGAAAAAAGCAGGGATCCCGCAGTGAAGTTAACGCCAAACTGGGGCTGGGCGTCGCTGCCCGCACTGCTGGTGGTCTGGATGATTGTAGCCAGTCACTATCCCTCTTACGTGCTCCCGCAACCCTGGGATGTCTGGCGTGAAGCCGTGCGCTGGTTCAGTGACGGCTCGATATGGTCTCAGCTGGGCGCGAGCCTGCTGGAGGAGTTCTCCGGGTTCGTTCTCGCCGGAGTGCTGGCGCTGAGCCTTGGCGTCAGCGCCGGGTTGTCCGACCGATTCAGGGATTTTCTCTCGCCGCTGAACAGCCTTTTTATGGCCATCCCGCCCATTGCATGGGCTCCGCTTATGCTACTTATTTTTGGCCTGGGCATCGTCTCTATTGTGGTGGTGATTGTCATCGCCGCGCTCTTCCCAATGTGCCTGACTATTCAGGAAGGGATCCGGGGCATTCGCGGCGGAGAAGTGCGTGCAGCGCGCACACTGGGTGCTCGTCCGGTTCAGTTGTTGCTTCATGTCTATCTGCCGAGTTCATTACCGTTTATCACTGCCGCGTTGCGTATTGGATTCAGTCAGGCGTGGCGCGCGCTGGTTGCGGCAGAAATGCTGGGGGCCTCCCAGGGCATTGGCTGGATGGTGGCAATGGGTGGTCAGACGGGCAACAGCAGTCAGGTATTGCTGGGGATTTGCCTGATTGGACTCATTGCATGGCTGATGGAAAATCTCGTGTTTCGTCGCATCGAGCAGCGCTACCAGCGCTGGCGTGTTCAATAATTGTGTGAGGTTGATGTGAGTCAGTTTGATATTCGTGATGCAGGCGATTACATCGCGCCAAAAGGTTTGTATGAGCAGAATAAAGCGCGCCCGTTTCTGGGCAGTGTGACCAGTTCACACCGTCAGCTAACAGCAGGTGCCTGGGAAGAGATCCAGCTGGTTTATACCGTGGGAGCCAGCGGCCTCGCAGATGGCGCATGGCTGAAGCTTGCCTTTAAATTTTACTCAGACTGGGCGCTCTTTCAGACCAGCGACCCCGCTGCAGCGAACTATGTTAGCGCCGAGTATCAGGCAGGTCTCCTGTTGCCGGGGCAGAGCCCAGCCACGGTGCAGTACCTGAAAGTGCGCTTCGACCAGAAAGGGCATGAGCGGCCGTTCCAGAAGGCAATTCTGATTGATATCGTCGATGGCTACATTAATCCTGGGGATAAAATCATTATTCGTCTGGGCGACCGCCGCAGGGGCGGAGGCGGGACCCGCGTACAGAGTTTTGTCGAGAAAGATTTTCGTTTCCGCCTGTTTGTCGACCCACTGGGCAGCTCAAAATTTGCTGAAGTGCCGGGAGATACGCTGCTGGATATCGTACCCGGGGCCCCGGCGTTACTTTCCGTCATTGCTCCCCGGCTCCTGGCTCCCCGCACACCTTTCTCAGCCATCATCCGGCTGGATGACGGCTGGGGAAATACCTGCCGGGAACTGCCGCTGTCAGGACGGCTGGCACTGACCTCCATGGAAGGAGAAACGCAATATCATGACTTCCAGCTGGCCGCACAGGGCTGGGCGATCGCGCGCATCGAAAATTTGCAGCTTTCTACTGGAGAGTGGTCACTCAGCGCGACGCTGGATGCACTCCCTCTGCTGGAGGGCAAAGCGTGGGTTACGGCCGAAGAGACCACGACGGGCCTGCGCCCACTGTATGCAGATCTCCATGTGCATTCTGATGACACCGTTGGCACGAATGACACCCTGTATAACCTGAGTTACGGACGTGACGTCGCCGGTCTCGATGTCCTGGGATATACCGCAAATGATTTTAACGTCACCGAAGCTCGCTGGAAACAAGCAGTAAAGCTGATTAATGAGCTGAACAAGCCAGAGAGTTTTGTCTGCTATTCCGGTACCGAGTGGTGCGGCAATACCTGTGCTGGTGGCGACCACAATGTGGTGTTTCTTGAAGATGATGAACCCCAGTTTCCCTTTGATAATCAGGGCCGGCTGGTGCGCTCTTTCGAGTGGAACGAGTTTACCGCCGGCACCATTAAGCCGGGGACGTGGCCGCTGGACGAGCTTTATGCCGCCTATGCACGTGAGCCGCACAAGCATCTGCTTATCCCGCACGTCGGCGGGCGGCGCTGTAACCTCGACTGGCACCATCCTGAACTGGAGAGACTGATTGAAGTCGGCTCTGCGTGGGGACAGTTTCACTGGGTCTACGCTGAAGCGCTGGAGCGCGGTTACCGGCTGGGCGCCACTGCTAACAGTGATGAGCATCAGGGACGCTGCGGTGGGGGAGTACCCGCCACCGCAGTATTCGGTTCACGTGGAGGACTGACGGGCGTTCTGGCTGAACGTTTTGACCGTAAGGGCGTGGCTACTGCACTACGGGCCCGCCATACTTTTGCCACCACGGGTGAACGCAGTTATGCCGAACTGCGGGCCGGAAATGCGCTTATGGGCGATGTGGCTGCATACAGTACCACCGAAGCACTGAGCTACCGCCTGTTAGGCGATGCCGGCTGGGAGTCAATAACGCTTTATGACGGTAAAAAAGAGGTATGGCACCGGGATTTACACGCGGAGCTGGGCCGTTCTCAGCGGCAGTTCCGTGTGCGCCTGAGTGGCGCACGTATCAAAGACCGCTATCGTGGGGCCTACTGGACAGGGCATATTAATGTCACCGGGACGCCCATAAATGGTTTCTCCCTGACCGGCGCTGACCACCCTGAGCAGACCGTGTGGCGCGAGAGCCTTACACAGATTGGCTTGCAGACAGACACCAATGGAGACAGCGATACAGTAACGGTCACCACGGGTGGGATGAAGGGGGCAAAGGTGCACGTGCATCTGGAAATCAGCAGCTACATCAAAGTAGGCGATCCGCTTACGCCTCAACCTCATTCATGGGCACCCGTTTTTGATGCGGAAATGGATGGCGAAGCCCTGCTGTTATCAGGTAAAGAGACGTTTACACTACCGGGCACCGAATTGCAGATTGAGATCGAGCTGGTGACAGAACAGACTCTGCCGCGCGACCTCCGGGGTGATGTACTGACTTCGGAACTCAATCTGCCTGAGAAGGCTGAACATGCTTTCTTTATCAGTGCAAGACAAATAGACCAGTCGCGGATCTGGACATCGGCTATTTTCCTCACTCGTTAATACTCTACGGCGACGTATAAGGCGTCGCTCTATTTATCTTTTAGTGTGCGAAGCCCGCATCTGGCACAAAGCGGACGTTAGTATCAAAAAACCTTATGGCCCCCTCCGGCTCTCCGGCGTTGCCGGGTCGTCAGCCCAACTCCGCTAACCGGCGGGGCCAGTAGCTCCTGCCACAATGCTACTTCCTCTTTTCGTTTTGCTTACATACTTTTTACTGGGAGTTAATTAGAATTCTCGCTGAGAATGAACGTTCATTACAAGGTGCCTCATGATAAATATTCAGCGCAGTATGATCGCCGGGCTGGTGATACTGGCAGCCGCTTGCGATCAAAACAGCCACTCGCATGCAGCAAACACTACAACAGAAGTTGGCGTGACAACTTTAAAAAGCGAACCGGTGACGCTGGATAGCCAGCTTGCCGGGCGCGTCACGGGCAGCATGACGTCAGAGGTGAGGCCGCAGGTCGATGGCATCATTCAGAAACGCCTGTTTACCGAAGGGGATGAAGTGAAGGCTGGGCAGGTGCTGTACCAGATTGATCCTGCCAGCTATCAGGCCAGCTACGATCAAGCGGTGGCGCAGCTAAAGAATGCACAGGCGCTGGTAAAAAGCAGTAAATTGAAAGCCGAACGTTATGCGGCGTTGGTAAAAGAAAACGGTGTGTCGCGTCAGGATGCGGATGATGCGCTGGCAACCTATCAACAGAACGTCGCCTCAGTGGATCAGTATCGCGCTGCGGTTGAAAGTGCGCGCATCAACCTTAATTACACCCAAGTCAAAGCGCCGATTAGCGGTCGGATCGGCATTTCGTCGGTGACGCCGGGTGCGTTGGTGACGGCCAGCCAGACGACGGCGTTGGCGACGATTCGTGCCCTTGACCCGATTTATGTCGATCTCACCCAGTCCAGCGTGCAGCTGCTAAAACTGAAGCGGCAGCAGGCATCGCTGCAGCAGACCACTGACGCTGTTCCGGTAACTGTGAAGCTGGAAGATGGCAGTACCTATGCTCACCCGGGTAAGCTGGAATTGGCTGAAGTATCAGTGGATGAAGCCACAGGTACCGTCACGCTGCGCGCTATTTTCCCCAATCCTCAACATGAACTGTTGCCCGGCATGTACGTGCGGGCCAGCGTCACCAACGGCGTAAAAAACGATGCCATCCTTGCACCGCAGCAGGGCATAACGCGTGATGCCAAGGGCAGCGCCACTGCCATGGTGGTAGATAAAGAGAACAAAGTCGAAAGCCGTGAGGTGGTGGCCGAGCGCGTCATTGGCAACAAATGGCTGATTAGCACCGGACTCAGCACCGGTGACAAGCTGATTGTTGAAGGCACCGGCAAAGTGCAGCCGGGCATGAGCGTCAAGGCGGTAGAGGTGACGCCAGACGATAAAGCCGCAACCAGCGAGGGCAACTAATATGTTGGCTCAGTTTTTTATTCGTCGGCCCGTTTTTGCCTGGGTAATCGCCATCTGTCTCATGATGTTCGGCATCCTGAGTATCAACAGCCTGCCGGTGGCGCAATATCCGGATGTGTCGCCGCCACAGATTAGCATCCAGGCGACTTATACCGGTGCATCAGCAGAGACTCTGGAGAGCAGTGTTACGCAGGTCATTGAGCAGCAGCTTACCGGACTGGATGGTTTACTCTATTTTAATTCCACCAGTACTGCATCCACGGGCCAGGTAAAAATCACGGTCACTTTCCAGCAGGGCACCGACCCTGATATTGCTCAGGTACAGGTGCAGAACAAGGTTCAGCAGGCTGAGAGTCGCTTGCCGAGTGCCGTAACGGCACAGGGTGTGACCGTAGAGAAAGCGCAAAGCGACTTTCTGCTGATCCTTGCGTTATACGATAAAACCAATAAAAGCAGTTCATCCGATGTTGCCGACTATATGGTCAGCAATATGGAAGATACCCTGGCACGCGTGCCGGGCGTAGGGAGCGTGCAGGTATTCGGTGCTGAATATGCGATGCGCATCTGGCTCGACCCAAGCAAGCTGGCCTCCTTTTCCCTGATGCCCTCCGATGTCACAACGGCACTTGAAAGCCAGAACACCCAGGTCTCTTCCGGACAGCTGGGGGCGCAACCGGCCAGTAAAGAACAGCAGCTGGTGGCGACAGTGCGCTCGCGCTCGCGTCTGCAAACACCTGAGCAGTTCCGCAATATCGTGCTGAAAAGCCAGGCCGATGGTTCTGTGGTGCGTTTGAGCGATGTCGCCCGCGTAGAGATGGGTGATGAAGACTACAGCGCGAACGTACTGGCGAATGGTCATCCGGCATCGGGTATTGCCGTCCAGCTGGCTTCGGGTGCCAATGCGCTCTCCACCGCGGAACAGGTGAAAGCTACCATCAATGAATTTCGCAGCAGCATGCCCGCTGGCTATGAAATCGCTTATCCGCTCGACAGCACCGACTTTGTCAAAGTCTCGATTGAAGAAGTGGTGAAAACACTGATCGAAGCGGTAATTTTAGTGGTCATTGTGATGTTTGTGTTCCTGCAGAACATCCGTACCACGCTCATCCCGGCGATAGCGGTCCCGGTGGTGCTGCTGGGCACTTTTGGCGTGTTGTCACTCTTCGGCTACTCGATCAATACCCTGACTATGTTCGGTATGGTGCTCGCTATCGGCTTGTTAGTAGATGATGCGATCGTGGTGGTTGAGAACGTCGAGCGAGTGATGCGCGAAGAGGAGTTACCGCCGCGTCAGGCGACCGAAAAATCGATGAAAGAGATTACCGGCGCGTTGATTGGTATTGCGCTGGTGCTCTCGGCCGTGTTCCTGCCGATGACCTTCTTCAGCGGTTCCACTGGCGTGATCTATCGTCAGTTCTCTATCACTATCGTGTCGTCTATGGTGTTGTCGGTGATCGTGGCGCTGACGCTGACCCCAGCGCTCTGTGCCACTTTGCTTAAGCCGCATAATCATGAAAGTGGCGGTAAAGGTTTCTTCGGCTGGTTTAACCGCAGCTATGAAAAGGTTCAGGCGCGCTATCAAAACGGGGTCGGTCATGTGGTGCACAGCTCAGTGCGTTATCTGCTGCTTTACGGCGTGCTGTTGATCGGTTGCGCGGTGCTTTATATGCGGCTGCCGACCGGCTTTTTGCCAACCGAAGACCAGGGATACATTATGGTGCAATATCAGCTGGCGCCAGGGGCCACAGAAAATCGCACCAGCGACGTGCGTCGTCAGGTACAGCAGTACTTTGCCATCCATGAGAAAGATAATGTAAACGTCAGCATGCTGGTGGACGGCTTCAGCTTTGCTGGCAGCGGTCAGAACGCCGGTATTGGTTTCATCGCGCTGAAAAACTGGGGCGAACGTAAAGGCAGCGAGAACAGCGCCGATGCCATTGCTGGCCGCGCGATGGCGGCACTGTCTGGTATCCGAGACGCGCAGATTTTTGTGCTGTCGCCACCGGCGGTTTCCGGCCTTGGCCAGTCCAATGGTTTCACCTTTGAACTGCAGGCGCGCGGTGCAACCGACCGTGACCAGCTGCTGAAAATGCGCAATCAGCTGATTGCCCAAGCAAATCAGGATCCGATACTCAGTGCTGTGCGCGCCAACACGCTGCCGGACCTGCCGCAGCTGGATGTCACTATCGATGATGCCAAAGCACAGTCGCTGGGCCTGACCATCAGTGATATTAACGATACCCTCAGTGCAGCCATTGGGGGCAGCTACGTGAATGACTTCACCGATCGCGGTCGCGTAAAAAAAGTCTACATCCAGGGCGATCAACCATTCCGCAGCAAGCCAGAGGATATTGATCAGTGGTACGTACGCGGGACTGACAGCAGCAGTAACACCACCATGGTGCCATTCTCGTCATTTGCCTCGTCAAAATGGGCGTATGGCCCTGATGTGCTGTCACGCTATAACGGGCTTGCGTCCTATGAGATTGAAGGTTCCGCCGCGTCCGGCAAAAGTTCGGGAGATGCCATCACCGCCATGGAAAAACTGGCGGCGAAGCTGCCTGCGGGTACGACCTTTGCGTGGAGCGGGCTTTCCTATCAGGAGAAACTTTCTGGCAACCAGGCGATGTCGCTGTACGGCATCTCACTGATTGTGGTGTTTCTCTGTCTTGCCGCCTTATACGAGAGCTGGTCAGTTCCCTTCTCCGTCATGATGGTGGTGCCGTTAGGTGTGATTGGTTCGCTGCTGGCGATTACTCTGCGCGGGCTGGAAAACGATGTTTACTTCCAGGTGGCGCTGCTCACCATCATCGGACTGTCGGCGAAAAACGCCATTTTGATCGTGGAGTTTGCTGAAGAGCACTACCGCAGAGGAGAAACCTTGATCAAAGCGGCGATTCATGCGGCAACCCTGCGTTTGCGACCCATCATCATGACCTCGCTGGCGTTTACCGCTGGGGTGCTGCCGCTGGCGATCTCAACCGGCGCGGGAGCAAACAGCCGTATCGCCATAGGTACCGGCATTATCGGCGGGACCTTAACAGCGACATTGCTGGCTATCTTCTTTGTGCCGCTGTTCTTTGTGCTGGTGCGCCGCGTCTTTCCGGCAATTCCGCATAGCGATGCACAGTCAACCGAATCAGCTGTGAAGGCGGAGACGTAATGACCATGTCTGTAAAACTTTTAGCGGTATTTTTGCCCTGTTTCCTGGCGGGATGTGTCTCGCTGGACCCACATTACGAGCGTCCCAGGGATGCGGTCAATGCGGCGATGCCTGGCGGCGATGCTTACCGCAACCTACAAGGAAAAGCAGCCAGTTATCGCGATATTAGCTGGCAGGATTATGTGCTGGATGCCCGGCTCCGTCAGGTTGTCGCGATGGCGCTGGACAGTAGCCGTGACCTGCGTGAAGCGGTAGCGAGTGTGAAATCGGCGCATGCCCAGTATGGTGAGCAGCGTGCCGATCTCTTCCCCACCCTCAGCGCCGGCGTAAGCGGCACGCGCTCACGCGCGCTGACAGGGGAGGGCAACCAGACGGCGCTAAGCAATACCTACTCCGCCGAAGGCAGTATCAGTTCATTTGAGCTGGATCTGTTTGGTAAAAACCAGAGCCTGTCGCGCCAGCAATATGAAACTTATCTCGGCTCGCTGGAGGGCGCACGCAGTACGCGCCTGACGGTGCTCTATAACACCGTTGATTACTGGCTGCAGCTGGCGGCCGATCGCAGCAATCTAGCGATAGCGAAAGAGACGGCAGAGAGCGCGCGCCAGTCACTGGACGTGACGAGAAAACGTATGCAAAAAGGGGTTGATTCATTGGTGGATGTCGCTTCAGCGGAAACCACCTATCAGTCTGCGCAGGCGGACGTGGCCAGCTATACCACCAGTGTGGCGCAGGATAAGAATGCACTGGATCTGGTGGTGGGTAAAAGCGTGCCGGATACTCTGCTGCCGCAGAGTATCGAGTCGATTGGCCATGCATTGCGTGACGTACCGGCCGGCGTTTCATCGGCAGCATTGAATAATCGTCCCGATGTCCTGCAGGCTGAGCACAATCTGAAAGCGGCGAATGCCAGCATCGGCGCGGCGCGAGCCAATTTCTTCCCGAGCATTTCACTCACCGCCAGCGGTGGCGTAGGAAGTTCCGATTTATCAACGTTATTCAAGAATGGAGCGGGCATCTGGTCCTTTACGCCAGGTATTTCGCTGCCAATTTTTTCAGGGGGCTATAACGTTTCTTATCTGAACTATACCAAAGCGCAGAAAGAGTATTACGTCGCTGTGTATGAGAAGGCGGTGCAAACGGCTTTCCAGGAAGTGGCAGATGCCCTGGCCCGGCGCGGCACTATCAATGATCAGTTGGCCAGTCAGCGTAACAATGTGGCCGCCTCCCAGACTTATTACCGTCTGGCAGATCTGCGCTATCAGAATGGAGTCGATACCTATTTGAATACGTTAACCGCTCAGCGTACGCTTTACACCGCACGCACCAGCCTGGTCAGCGTTGAGCAGGCGTACTATCAAAATCTGAATACCTTCTACAAGGTAATGGGAGGCGGTACGGCGTTGCCGGAGTCAAAACTCAGCATGTAGGTTGATGAGGTAATGTGGTTCGCAGGGATGCGAACCTTCCGTGCCATGAAACAGCAGGGGTGCCCATTATGACGAACGTAGCAGGCATTATTAGTAAGGTTTTAGGGGTATTGTCTGACTGCGATTCCCTCGCACTGTCGCCTCGCGTACCATACAAAAATCAGATAAAAATGGTCACGTAGCGTTGGTTTTTAGGAGAATGTTTTGAGCGAGTCAGATCATGATAATTTTTTAGCGCAGCGGCGGCAGTTGATCATTTCGGCGGCGAAAAAATGTTTCAGTCGTTCCGGTTTTCACGGAGCAAGTATGGCTGATATAAGCCGCGAATCGGGTTTGGGAGCGGGCCAGATATATCGCTATTTTAGCAGCAAAGAAGCGATCGTCAGTGAAACCGTAAAAAGCATTGCCGTAAGCTGGCGGGTATTTTTACAGGCTAATTTGCCACAGCAAAGCAGTACCGAGTCTATTATCGACGCTGAATCGCCTTTCTGGCAGGACTGGTCATTTCAGGACCGTTGTTTATTGCTTGAAATGTATTCGGAGGCATCACGCGATCTCTCTGTGCGTGAAATGCTCGCACATGAAGAACGGCTATTGATTGAAGTGCTGGACCGGGCCTTTAAGCAGAAAATGCCAGCAGCGAGCCCGCAGCAGCGCAGCAACCGTATCCAGTTTTTACTGATGCTTGTCGATGGGATAGCTTGTCGCGCGTTCGAGGACAAAAATGTGGACCAACAGGAGCTCACCAGGATTAACGGCATTCTCAGTGGCCAGCTGTTTTCCTGAATTACGCTGGGCCGTGCAGGTTAACGTCATGAATAATCGCATCGAAGAATGGCATGAAACTCGCGGGCACGTCGCGTTGTTTCATACAGCGGCGAATGATCATACCGTCTATGATCAATGACATTACGTAAAGTCGCGTGTGAATTACCCTGGCATCTAGAGAAGGATTAAGCCCATGCTCCTGGACCACAAAATTGTTTTTCAGAACCTGCCACGCCTCTTGCATAATGTGATGAATGCGTTCATTGCGCGTGGCCTCTGACGATATTTCCATCAGCAGTACGATACTGTTTTCAACCTCAGGCGGCACAATATCCTGAGCCGAATAGGTGGCTTTTCCGGCATCTGTAATTTTTTCGAAGTCGGCATTGAGTAGGGCAATCATACGCTGCACCACATTCGTGACCAGCGCTTCAATGATCGCATCTTTATTTTTGTAATATTTATAAATCAAACCAATGCTTACATTCGCCTGGCTAGCAATATTTTGGATTGACGTTTGATGGAAGCCTTTCTGCCGCATACATTGTTCGGCCGCCTCAAGAATTTGTTCGCTACGATCCATGATAATCCTCACCAGGCAAAAGAGCATTTTACTACTTGTTGTGTGCTGAAGCTATTCTAATCGCTTAGAAAAATTTGGACTGCAATGGTTTTAATCGAAAACATTAAATTATTGGGTTGGTATATTGGCGTGAAAATTCACTATGTGTTTATAAAAATATGGTAGATTTACGCTGAGCCAAGTCCTGAGTAATGTACTTCTAATCTTTCACGATGAAGCTACATGCGATACCGCTGGAAAGCACCGATAAGAAGATATGAATAGTGTCTTTTCCCCATCGTCCTTGTTGCCATAGGATGTATTGTGTTTCGTTAGTCAAATATGCTGGACTTGTTTATGATAAGGTAAGGCGCCTTTAACCGCTCTGTTGAGTACTGCTGTAGTACAAAAAACTGGCGTTGTTAAAGCATCAGCAGTACAGGCAAAGGCCGGGGTCAGCTTGATACGGTCAATTATTCATTATCGGATGTATTCCGACGCATATCCGGGAAATGAGTTCCGGTATTAACTGACCGTTCCGATACCAGGTGTTCAGGTAAGAATTGAAAATAGGGTAAATTTTTCTCCTCAGTATACTTTTGCGAACCATAAATCCCGGCTTAAATTTGCAAAGCCGCACCGGCCGCCGTTTTAATGAATAATACTGTGAGATGATAAGTAAATTCGGCAGAACTTCCGTTTCTTAAAAAGCATGAATAGTGAAATGGGGAAAGCAGAGGCAGGGTATCAGGGAGGCAATTTTCATTATGCCAGACGAGAAAGGAAGCTAAGCCGGAGCCATTCAGTCTCCGGCCATCACGCTTAAGCCGCGCCTGCATCAGCAGCGTTTTTTTTACCCGCGCTTTTCAGTGCATCAAAATCTTCATCATCAGCGGTGCGCATGCCCCGACGCTCAAGCCATTTCCTTCCCCATACGCTGAGCCCCATAATCAGATCGTAAAGGGTGCGCCCCTCATCTGTCAGCGCATACTCAACACGCGGGGGAACAACAGGAAAGACGGTGCGGGTAATCAGGCCATCCTCTTCCAGCTCACGCAGTTGTTTAGTCAGAAGACGCTGATTAACGCCTCTGAGCGTTCGATACAGTTCGCTGAACCGAAGTGTGCCGTCCGTAAAAAGATGGTAGAGGATTACTCCTTTCCATTTACCGCCCAGAATGTGAAGCGCGGCTTCCATCGAGCATCCGGGAGCACCATCGAAATTACGCATCTTCTTTAACATGATTAAACCTCCAGTAGTTCGCTTTAGGTAACTACCTTAAAAATTGCCTGTATAGCCCCATGTTACCCTTCTCTAAGAGAATGGGATACCTTTTGTACTTTTCAGAAAACGGGTGAAAGCTGAAAGGGCGCAAAAAAAAACCTCCCCATCTCCAGGGAGGTTTGACAAACAATTGCCAGAGCGGCGCAGATTTCCCGCCCGCAGCCGGGCAGGAAGGGTCACACTGTTACTATAATTTTACCCGTCTGTCCGTTAGCTTCGAGGTAGCGGTGAGCTTCAACGATATCCGCAAACGGGAACACGCGATCGATGACCGGGCGTAACGAACCTCTGTTAAGCCCATCACTGATAAACTGTTTTGCGCGTTCAAGCTTTACATCGTCCAGAGTGATCTCAAACAATTCATATCCGCGAAGGGTCAGGTGCTTACCCAGCAGATCCATAACCGGCACGGACAGATTTCCGCTATCAAGCGCACCGTACTGGAAATATGTCCCCTCAAACGCCATGCCACGAATAATGTCTGCCGCACCTTCACCACCTACCGGGTCAAAAACAATGTGCGCGCCCTGACCGGCGGTAGCCTCGTTAAGCGCGCCCAGTACGTCACACTCATCGGTAGCAATAACGACTGCTGCGCCTGCATTCAGAAGCATTTCACGCTTCGCGTTGGTTCGGGTCAGTGCGATGGGACAGGCACCAATCTGATTAGCGATCTGAATAGCAGCAATACCCACGCTGCTGGAGGCTGCACGGATAACCACATTCTGACCGGCGGACAGGTGGCCCAGCTCAATCAGTGCCCCCCATGCAGTAACAAACATCATCCAGCTGGCGGCGGCGTCTTCAAATGAAAGCTGCTGTGGGTGTTTCACAACTGCACGCGCAGGTGCATTTACCAGTTCCCCATACAGACCGTATTCCGAGAAGGCAAAGGCCGGGATTACGCTGACTGCATCACCAGGAGCAAAGTCAGTCACATCCTTGCCAACGGCCTCAACCACTCCCGCAGCTTCATACCCGAGCTTTGCCGGATACTCAGGCTCAATAAGGTAAGCGCCGGAGCGATACATGGATTCAGCTCGGTTAAGGCCCAGTGCACGAACACGGATTTGGATTTCATCAGCGCCGGGAGCTGGTACATCGGCAGAAATGATCTCAAGAACTTCCGGACCACCGGTTTGTTTAAAAATGACGATATTAGACATATTTTTTCCTTACTTTACTCGGGAGCCATCTGCGGGAACGCATGCTCCCTGTTTCGTTGCATTTTTGGTTCAAAACGAAGCATGCGATTTAATTATCCGCCGGACAGGCTGGTTATTTAACTGTTGGGCTAAAAGTATCATTATTTTTCAGATGGTATATACCGGATAATTTACCCCTAAGTTACCTTTGTTTCCCTATAGGATTAAAAGGTAACCGGCATGTTTATTTGCGCCGTAACAATCTTGCCTGACAGCTCATTTTTTTGATTTATATATATTTTATTTAAATGCCGGCTTCATCTGACCCGGCAGATTGCAATAAGCATGAATTGTTAAGTGACTAGAAATAATGTCTGTGTTAATTTGATTGCTGCATCAACATGCTTCCCTGAACAGGTAATTTAACTTAGCCAAAGTGATGCTGTGAAATTTACTATATTATTCCAGGTGATTCATATTAGATGCGCGCTTTATTGAATTCTTCCAGCAGCATGCTATTTAGTTACCCTTGCAAAAAGGAGACGGCCTTTTCTTCGATCCCGCTCTTTTCCACGCCGCCGGCAATAACGTCACGCAGGATCACGTGCGTATCGCCAATCTGCTACAGGTCTCATCTGCCTTTGGCAAAACAATGGAGAAAGTGAACCACGTAAAAGTGATGGAGGCTGTTTATCCTTCACTGTTGCGTAAATTATTGAGCGATGAGGAGTTAAATGCAGTTCTTGCAGCATCCGGTGAAGGATATTCCTTTCCGACCAATCTTGACACCGATCCGCCGCTGGGTAGTCTGGTGCCAAAAACGCAACAGCAGTTGTTTGAAGGTTACAACAACGTTGTTAGGTTTTGTCCAGCAACTCGAAAATCACGAGAATAGAGAAAAGCCTGGCAGCCCCTATGAGACAAGCATGACGTAACGCCAGGACATAGGGCGTTACGTCA
>Ga0153961_1000188_pt1 | contig 19263 bp, 7 predicted proteins | sample TSFL045MetaG_FD_104748 | JGI IMG/M metagenome (GOLD analysis project Ga0153961, IMG submission 104748) | Attine ant fungus gardens microbial communities from Florida, USA - TSFL045 MetaG | ecosystem: Host-associated > Fungi > Mycelium > Unclassified | place: USA: Florida, Withalacochee...
ATCCTCGGCAAAACCATGGCCGAACACCTGCGTTTCGCCGTCTGCTACTGGCATACCTTCTGCTGGAACGGCGCCGATATGTTCGGCGTCGGCGCCTTCGACCGCCCGTGGCAAAAGAGCGGCGACGCGCTGCAGCTGGCGAAGCTGAAAGCGGACGTGGCGTTTGAGTTTTTTCACAAGCTGAACGTGCCTTACTACTGCTTCCACGACGTCGACGTCGCGCCGGAAGGGGACTCGCTGCGCAGCTATCAGGAAAATGTCGCGGTGATGACCGACAAGCTGCTGGAAAAACAGCAGGAGAGCGGCGTGAAGCTGCTGTGGGGCACCGCTAACTGCTTTACCCATCCGCGCTACGGCGCCGGCGCGGCGACCAGCCCCGATCCAGAAATCTTCGCCTGGGCGGCGAGCCAGGTGTGCAGCGCCATGCAGGCGACGCAGACGCTGGGCGGCGAAAACTACGTGCTGTGGGGCGGCCGGGAAGGCTATGAAACTCTGCTGAATACCGATCTGCGTCAGGAGCGCGAGCAGATTGGCCGCTTTATGCAAATGGTGGTGGAGCATAAGCATAAAATCGGCTTCCAGGGCATGCTGCTGATTGAGCCGAAGCCACAGGAGCCGACCAAACATCAGTATGATTATGACGTGGCGACGGTGTACGGCTTCCTGAAGCAGTTCGGGCTGGAGAAAGAGATCAAGGTTAACGTCGAGGCGAACCACGCCACGCTGGCGGGTCACTCGTTTCATCATGAGATCGCCACCGCCATCGCCTTAGGCATTTTCGGCTCGGTGGACGCTAACCGCGGCGACGTTCAGTGCGGCTGGGATACCGATCAGTTCCCAGTCAGCGTCGAAGAGAACGCGCTGGTGCTCTACGAGATTATTAAAGCGGGCGGCTTCACCACCGGCGGTCTGAACTTCGACGCCAAAGTGCGTCGCCAGAGCACCGACAAATATGACCTTTTTTACGGCCATATCGGCGCGATGGATACCATGGCGCTGGCGCTGAAAGCGGCGGCGCGCATGGTGGAAGCGGGCGAGCTTGATAAGCGCGTGGCGCAGCGCTACAGCGGCTGGAATGGTGAGTTCGGCCAGCAGATCCTGAAAGGGGAGTTTTCCCTCGCCTCGCTGGCGGCGCATGCTCAGCAGAGGCAGTTCAATCCGCAGCATCACAGCGGCCGCCAGGAGCAGCTGGAGAACCTGGTGAACCACTATCTTTATGACTTCTGAGATAAGCGGGAGCAAGGCATGTATATCGGGATCGATTTAGGCACGTCCGGGGTGAAGGTGGCGCTGCTGAATGCGCAGGGCGAGGTGGCGGCGATCGGCAGCGCGCCGCTGCAGGTGTCGCGTCCGCACGCGCTCTGGAGCGAGCAGGATCCCGAAAGCTGGTGGCTGGCGACCGACCTGGCGATGCAGGCGCTGGCGCAGCAGCATGCGCTCAGCGAGGTGAAGGCCATCGGCCTGAGCGGTCAGATGCACGGCGCGACGCTGCTGGACAGCGCGCATCGCGTGCTGCGTCCGGCCATTTTATGGAACGACGGGCGCAGCGGCGAACAGTGCCGCGAGCTGGAGCAGCGCGTGCCCGCGTCGCGCCAGATCACCGGCAATCTGATGATGCCCGGCTTTACCGCGCCCAAACTGCTGTGGGTGCGGCAGCATGAGCCCGCTATTTTTCAGCGGGTGGCGAAGGTGCTGCTGCCGAAAGACTACCTGCGCTGGCGGCTGAGCGGCGACTTCGCCAGCGACATGTCCGATGCGTCAGGCACGATGTGGCTGGACGTGGCGCGCCGCGACTGGAGCGATGCGATGCTCGACGCCTGCGGCCTGACGCGTGACCAGATGCCGCGGCTGTTCGAAGGCAACGCCGTTACCGGTTCGCTGAGCAAAGAGATCGCGGCGCGCTGGGGCATGCCGCCGGTGCCACTGGTGGCGGGCGGCGGCGACAATGCCGCAGGCGCGGTGGGCGTCGGCATGACCGAGCCGGGGCAGGGCATGCTGTCGCTCGGCACCTCCGGCGTCTATTTTGTGGTCAGCGACGGCTACATGAGCAATCCACAGCGCGCGGTGCACAGCTTCTGCCATGCGCTGCCGCAGCGCTGGCATCTGATGTCGGTTATTCTCAGCGCCGCCGCCTGTCTCGACTGGGCGGCGGCGCTGACCGGCTGCGCCGACGTGCCGCAGCTGCTGGCGGAAGCGGAGCGCGCCAGTGAAAACGCGGCGCCGCTGTGGTTTCTGCCCTATCTCTCCGGCGAGCGCACGCCGCACAATAACCCGCAGGCGACAGGCGTCTTTTTCGGCCTGACGCACCAGCACGGTCGGCCGGAGCTGGCGCGCGCGGTGCTGGAAGGCGTCGGCTACGCGCTGGCGCAGGGTATGGACGCGGTGCACGAGTGCGGCGTCGCGCCCTCCAGCATTATGCTGATCGGCGGCGGCGCGCGCAGCGCGCTGTGGCGGCAGATGCTGGCGGATATCAGCGGCCAGACGCTTGATTACTGTCAGGGCGGCGAGGTCGGCCCGGCGCTGGGCGCGGCGCGTCTGGCGCAGCTGGCGCTCGAACCGCAGACGACGCTGCCCGGGCTGAAGCGGGTGCAGCGCCATCAGCCCGATGCGGCGCGCCATCAGCGCTATCAGCCGCTGCGCGCTACCTTTGCTCGCCTCTACGCGCAGCTGGCGCCGCTGATGGGGTAAGCTTGTCCCGCACTGTCGCTATCTTGTCCCGATTTGGCCTTCTTCCTGCGCGTCAGGCCCGTCATGATGGGCCTGAATTCATTTCTCAGGAGGCCGAAAATGGCACAGGCAGCGCTGTTGGTAATAGACGTTCAGCAATCTTTTTTGCACCGCGAGTTCTGGCAGGAAGCCGATCTCCCGGCGTTTCAGCGCAATATCAGCGCGCTGATCGAAGGCTGTCAGGCGCAAGGGATACCGGTGGTGGACGTGTTTCACGTCGCGCCGCAGGGCCCCTTTTCGCTGGCGTCCGGCTGGGTGAAGCGAATGGACTTTTTGCGGCACGAGGCGACCTTCAGCGTGCAGAAACACGTACATAACGCCCTGACCGAATCGGGGCTGCTGCCCTGGCTACAGGAACGCGCAATCGATACTCTGATTATCAGCGGTATCCGCACCGAGCAGTGCTGCGAAACCACCGCGCGCGTGGCGTCCGATCTCGGTTTTAAGGTACTGTTTGTCTCTGAGGCGACGCTGACCTTTCCGATGACGCACAACGGCGTCACCCTCAGCAGCGCCGAACTGATTCACCGTACCGAAACCGTACTGGTTAACCGCTTTGCCGAAGTGGTGAGCGTGGAAGCGTGCCTGGCGCGCGTTTAAGCACAAGGAGTGGCGCGATGCCGCAAACCGTCCTGTTTCTTACCCTGCCCGGCGTGATGGCGCTCGACCTGACTGGCCCGGCGGAGACGCTGCGGCTGGCGGGGGATCGCTTCGCGCTGCGCTATATCGGGCCGCAAGCGTCGGTTTTAAGCTCCACGCAGATGACCATCGCCAACATTGAGCCGCTGCCGGACAGCCTGCCGCCCGACTGCCTGCTGGTGGTGCCGGGCGTCTGCGACTCCGCTATCTGGTTCGCCACGCCGCAGGCGGAAGCGGCGCGGCGCTGGCTGCAGCGCCAGCAGCCGCTGCTGCGCGCGCGACGGCTCTCCCTGATCTGCGTCTGTTCCGGCGCCCTGCTGGCGGCGCAGGCGGGTTTGCTCGACGGCGTGCAGTGCACCACCCATCACGAGGTGCTCTCGCGCCTGAAAGCCGCCGCACCCGCCGCGCTGGTGAAGGAGAATCGCGTCTTCGTCGACGACGGCAATATCTGGACCAGCGCAGGCATCACCGCCGGAATCGACCTCTCGCTGCACCTGATTAACCGGCTGTGCGGCGCGCAGACCGCGCTGGAGGTGGCGCGGGACATGGTGGTGTGGTTTCGCCGCTCCGGCGACGATCCGCAGCTGTCGCCCTGGCTGCGCTACCGCAATCATCTGCATCCGGCGATACATCGCGCGCAGGACGCGATGATCGCCCATCCCGAGCACGGCTGGTCGCTGGAGGATCTCGCCGCGCGCGTCCACGTCAGCGGCCGCCATCTGGCGCGGCTGTTTCGTCAGCATCTGGGCATCAGCGTGCGCGACTATCACGAACAGCTGCGGCTGGGTATCGCGCGCCAGCGCCAGCAGCAGGGCGAAGGCGCGGAAAAAGCGGCGCTGGCGGCGGGGTTCTCTTCGGCGCGCCAGCTGCGGCGCGCCCGCGATCGCTGGCGCGATCAGCTTACCCAGTGACGCCTGTCGAGGCGCTGCAGGCCCATCGCCAGCAGCAGGCTGCCCGCCAGCGTTACGCCGAACACCCAGGGCAGATCGAGCAGCGGCCGCGACATATCGTCATAGTGCCGCGTGCGCAGGAAATGAATAAAGAGCGCGTGAAAGCCGTAGATTGGCAGCGAGTAGCGTGAAAGCGTGCCGAGCACCGGCAGCGTGCGGGCGTTCAGCGCGTTCTTGAACAGCACCAGCAGGCTGATGGCGGCGATAAATACCAGCGGGCCGCAGTAGAGATACCAGCGGTCGTTGAAGGCGCCGTTAGCAATCAGCGCCTGTTTCGTGCCGAGGGTTATGCCGATAACGCAGGCGGCGAACAGCCCCGCCGCCAGCGGCGTCACGCCGCGCTTTGCCGTCTCCATGGTGCCGATGGCGCGGCCCAGCAGGGCATAGAGCAGATAATAGATAGTGTCGCCGCTAACGTAGAGATTCACCGGCAGCCAGTGAAAGGGCCCTACCGCCTGATCCACCGTGTTCGGATTCGCCAGCACCGCCAGCACGACCACCAGCAGCGCCACATAGCGCGCCTGCACCGCTTTCACCTGAATCAGCGGCGACAGCAGATAAATGCCGATCAGCGCAAAGAAAAACCACAGATGATAAAACACCGGCTTCTGCAGCATTTTCAGCAGCGAGCGCCCTTCGCTGATGGGCGTCAGCCAGGTGATGTAGGCCAGCGCCACCGCGCTGTAAAACAGCAGACAGAGCACCAGCCGCAGCAGATGGCGCGGCTGCGCGCTGCGTTCGCCGAAGAACAGGTAGCCGGAAATCATAAAAAAGAGCGGCACGCAGACGCGCGACGCGGAATTCAGCAGGTTGGCGATATCCCACCAGTGTCCGGTCACCGCCATCGGGCCGGTGATATACCAGGTGGTGGTGTGGATGACGATCACCATCAAACAGGCGACCGCGCGTAAATTGTCGATCCAGCAAATCTTGTGCGACATCGGGTCCTCTTGCACATCACGATAGTGCGAAGAAGGGTAGACAGTCGCGATGCGCGCGACAACTTTTCGCGGCAGGATTCGGAGCCGTCTGGCACGCCCGCGCCCGGCAGGATTTCCGGCTGCACATCGCGCGGTCAAAGGGTATACTGGCGCACTCTTTTTTCATCTACCCGAATCGCGTGCGAAATCATCATGCAAAAGTTTGATACCAAAACCTTTCAGGGCCTGATCCTGACATTGCAGGATTACTGGGCGCGTCAGGGCTGCACCATCGTTCAGCCGCTGGACATGGAAGTGGGCGCTGGCACTTCACACCCTATGACCTGCCTGCGCGCACTCGGACCTGAGCCGATTGCCGCAGCCTACGTGCAGCCGTCGCGTCGCCCGACCGACGGGCGCTACGGCGAAAACCCGAACCGCCTACAGCACTATTATCAGTTCCAGGTGATTATCAAGCCGTCGCCGGATAACATTCAGGAGCTGTATCTCGGATCGCTGAAAGAGTTGGGCATCGATCCCACCGTGCATGATATCCGCTTCGTGGAAGATAACTGGGAAAACCCGACGCTCGGCGCGTGGGGCCTCGGCTGGGAAGTGTGGCTCAACGGCATGGAAGTGACGCAGTTCACCTACTTCCAGCAGGTAGGCGGCCTGGAGTGCAAGCCGGTGACCGGCGAGATCACCTACGGCCTTGAGCGCCTGGCGATGTACATTCAGAGCGTCGACAGCGTTTACGATCTGGTCTGGAGCGACGGCCCGCTGGGTAAAACCACCTACGGCGACGTGTTCCATCAGAACGAAGTCGAGCAGTCTACCTACAACTTCGAATACGCCGACGTCGACTTCCTCTTTACCTGCTTTGAGCAGTATGAGAAAGAGGCGCAGCAGCTGCTGGCGCTGGAAAAACCGCTGCCGCTGCCGGCCTATGAGCGCATCCTGAAAGCCGCGCACAGCTTTAACCTGCTGGACGCGCGCAAGGCGATCTCCGTGACCGAGCGCCAGCGCTATATTCTGCGCATTCGCACCCTGACCAAAGCCGTGGCTGAAGCCTACTACGCCTCCCGCGAGGCGCTGGGCTTCCCGATGTGCAATAACAAAAAGTAAGAGGCAGCCATGACTGAAAAAACGTTTCTGGTGGAAATTGGCACCGAAGAGCTGCCGCCGAAAGCATTGCGCAGCCTGGCCGAAGCCTTTGCCGCGCAGGTTACCGCCGAGCTGGACAGCGCCGGTCTGGCGCACGGCGAAGTACGCTGGTACGCCGCGCCGCGCCGTCTGGCGCTAAAAGTCGACGCGCTGAGCGCCGCGCAGCCCGATCGCGAAGTTGAAAAACGCGGTCCGGCCGTCTCCGCCGCCTTTGACGCCGACGGCAAACCGACCAAAGCGGCGGAAGGCTGGGCGCGCGGCAACGGCATTACCGTCGATCAGGCCGAGCGCCTGAGCACCGACAAAGGCGAGTGGCTGGTTTACCGCGCGCAGGTGAAAGGCGAGTCCGCCCAGACCCTGCTGCCCGGCATGATCGCCACCGCGCTCGGCAAGCTGCCGATCCCGAAACTGATGCGCTGGGGCGCGAGCGACGTGCAGTTTGTGCGTCCGGTGCATACCGTGACGCTGCTGCTGGGCGACGAGCTGATCCCGGCGACTATTCTCGGCATTGCGTCAGGACGCACCATTCGCGGCCACCGCTTTATGGGCGAGCCTGAATTCACTATCGATCATGCTGACCAGTATCCGGAGATTCTGGAAACGCGCGGCAAGGTTATCGCCGACTACGCCGTACGTAAGGCGCAGATCAAAGCCGATGCCGAAGCGGCGGCGCGCCAGCTGGGCGGCAACGCCGACCTGAGCGACAGCCTGCTGGAAGAGGTCGCCTCGCTGGTGGAGTGGCCGGTGGTGCTGACGGCGACCTTCGAAGAGAAATTCCTCAAGGTGCCGGCCGAAGCGCTGGTCTACACCATGAAGGGCGACCAGAAATATTTCCCGGTTTACGATGACGCAGGCAAGCTGCTGCCGAACTTTATCTTCGTCACCAATATCGAATCCAGCGATCCGCAGCAGATTATCGCCGGTAACGAGAAGGTGGTGCGTCCGCGCCTGGCGGACGCCGAATTCTTCTTTAATACCGACCGCAAAAAGCGGCTGGAAGATCATTTGCCGCGTCTTGAAACCGTGCTGTTCCAGAAAGATCTCGGCACGCTGCGTGACAAGACCGACCGCATTCAGGCGCTGGCCGGCTGGATCGCCGCGCAGATCGGCGCGGACGTGAATCACGCGACACGCGCCGGGCTGCTCTCCAAGTGCGACCTGATGACCAATATGGTGTTTGAGTTTACCGACACCCAGGGCGTGATGGGCATGCACTACGCGCGTCACGACGGCGAAGCCGAAGATGTGGCGGTGGCGCTCAACGAGCAGTATCAGCCGCGCTACGCCGGCGACGATCTGCCCTCTAATCCAGTGGCCTGCGCGCTGGCGATCGCCGACAAGATGGATACCCTTGCGGGCATCTTCGGCATCGGTCAGCATCCAAAGGGCGACAAAGATCCGTTTGCGCTGCGCCGCGCCGCGCTGGGCGTGCTGCGCATCATCGTTGAGAAGAACCTGCCGCTCGATCTGCAGACCCTGACGGAAGAAGCGGTGCGCCTGTACGGCAGCAAGCTGAGCAACGGCAACGTGGTCGATGACGTGATCGACTTTATGCTGGGCCGCTTCCGCAGCTGGTATCAGGAAGAGGGCCACAGCGTCGATACGCTGCAGGCGGTGCTGGCGCGTCGTCCGACTCGTCCGGCTGATTTCGACGCGCGTATGAAGGCGGTCTCGCACTTCCGCACGCTCGACGCAGCGGCGGCGCTGGCAGCGGCGAACAAGCGCGTCTCCAACATTCTGGCGAAATCGACCGAAACGCTGAACGACAGCGTGCAGGCGTCGCTGCTGAAAGAGAACGAAGAGATCCAGCTGGCGACCTTCGTGACCGCGCTCGGCGATAAACTGCAGCCCTACTTCGCAGAGGGCCGCTATCAGGATGCGCTGATCGAACTGGCGCAGCTGCGCGAGGCGGTCGATAACTTCTTCGACAAGGTGATGGTCAACGCCGACGACGCTGAAGTGCGCGTCAACCGCCTGACGCTGCTGGCGAAGCTGCGCGAGCTGTTCCTGCAGGTGGCGGATATTTCGCTGCTGCAGTAATGCGCAGGCAATGAAAAAAGGGACGAGCTATCGTCCCTTTTTTATGCGCTTTTTTCTCATTATCCCCTCTTCCCTCGGATGTTATCGCATGATGCACGCCGCATTGTCTCGCGTCGCCGCTGCATGGTCAGGTGACATTCCAGATTGCTGCCACGAAATCTGATTTAAGAAACCGCCTGAAAAACAGACTGCTGACTTGTTTTTTTCTCTTTCCGCTGGATAATTCGCCAGAAATTTACATGTAGTTACATTTGCTGAAGCGGATATTTCATGACAGGGATGCTGTTTTTACACAGGCAGAGGTCGTCAATCTGCCGGTGCGCTATGCTCGTTTGGCTTTTACTCATCAGTACCTGCCCGCTGCTGGCGGCCATGCCGGGCAGCGATCTACGCGAGGTGGGTCAGGCGATCGATACCCGCGAGCAACTTCGCCAGCAGGCGCGCGAACGCGAGCTGCAACAGCAGAATGCGCCGCAGGCCAGTGAACGGCTGCCGCGCCCCGACAGGCTTTTGCCCGATTATCCTGCCAGCGAGCGCCCCTGCTTCACCATCAACCGGTTCGTTCTGACCGGCAAGTCCGCCAGCCAGTTTCAGTGGGCGCTTGACGCTGTCGCCGATGCGGTGGGCCGCTGTCTGGGCGGCCAGGGCATCGTACTGGCGATAAACAAGGTGCAGAACGTTATTCTCGCCAGAGGGTATGTCACCACCCGCGTGATGGCGCAGGAGCAGGATCTCACCACCGGCGTATTAACCCTGACCTTGCAGCCGGGGCGTATCGGGCAGATCGCTTTTCGTGAGCCGGTTTCCTGGCGCGGACGGCTATGGAATGCAATCCCCGCCTCATCTGGCGACATTCTCAACCTGCGGGATATCGAGCAGGGGCTAGAAAACGTTAAGCGGGTCCCAAGCGCCAGCGCCGACATCAGCATTGTACCGGGCGAGCAGGAGGCCACCAGCGATCTGCTGGTCAACTGGCACGAAGGCCGGCCGGTGCGGCTCAGTATGGGGCTGGATGACAGCGGATCCAAAAGCACCGGACGCTATCTCGGTTCCGCCACGCTGGCCGTGGACGCGCCTTTTGCCCAGAACGATCTGTTTTACGCCAGCATCGGCAAAAATCTGTTTGAGCAAGGTCCGTTCGGTAATCGTTCCCATACCCTGAATTACTTTTTCCCGATCGGTTACTGGGCTGTTTCCGCCAACTACAACGATTACACCTATTACCAGAACATCCCCAATGCTAATGAGGTGCTGCGCTACAGCGGCAAGAGCGACAATGTTCAGCTCACGGTCTCCCGCTTGCTCTACCGCGACCAGTCGAACAAAACCACGCTTAATCTACGAGGCTACCGCAAACACTCCACCAACGCCGTCAACGATATCGATATTGAGCAGCAAAAGCGGCGCACCGCGGGCTGGGAGCTGGGCCTGAATCAGCACAGTTATTTCGGCAGCAGTACGCTGGAGGCGAATATCGCCTGGCGGCGCGGTACCGGTGCGTTCAATGCATTACCTGCACCGGAGGAGTCGCGCCATCAGGGCAGCGCGCGTACCGGCATACTGCTAGGCGATCTCGGCATCAACCATCCTTTGGCCGTGGGCGAGCAGCTCTGGCGGGTTTATAGCAGCCTGCGGGGGCAATGGAGTCCGAATGCCCTGACGCCGCAGGAACGCATGGCGATCGCCGGGCGTTATACGGTTCGCGGCTTCGACGGTGAGCAGATGCTGTCAGGGGAAAAAGGCCTGCTTTGGCGCAACGAAATTGGCTGGGATCTTTTCTCACGCGGGCATGAGCTCTATCTGGCCGCCGACTATGGCCGGGTAAGCGGACCCGCGACGCGGGACCTGGTCGGACAGCAGCTGGCAGGCAGTGCCATCGGTGTACGCGGCTCACTCTGGAGTCGCTTCAGCTACGACCTGTTTGCGGGCGTGCCGCTCTATAAACCTGCGGGTTTTCATACCTCAGGCGCGACGGCGGGTTTCAGCGTTAACCTGGAAATCTGACCAACAAAGCGGGCGATCGCCGCTATCTGAACTTCTGACTTTCACACGGATGTGACCCATGAATAAACATTGCTATCGCATTATCTTCAGCCGCACCCATGGTGAACTCCGGGTGGTGTCAGAACTTGCCCGCAGTTGCAGCACGGAACCCGGTCAGAGCCGTGGCAACGGCGCGCCGCGTCTCTGGGTTACTTTACGCCGCACGGCATGGCTGCTTGGAATGGCGCTGTTTGCCGGGCCCGCGCAGGCGAACGGCATTGTGGCGGATGGCAACGCTACGCCAGGTCAGCGGCCGGACGTCATCGCTACTCAGAACGGGCTGCCGCAGGTCAATATTACCGCGCCCAATCAGGCAGGAATTTCACACAACCAGTATCAGCAGTTCGACGTCGCGCAGAACGGCGCCATTCTGAATAACTCCGCAGTGATGACCTCAACGCAACTGGCCGGAATGATTCAGGGCAACCCCAACCTCAAGCCCGGCGCTGCGCCTGCGCGGGTGATCCTCAACGAAGTGAACAGCAACAATCCCAGCCAGCTGCGCGGGTATATGGAAGTGGCAGGCGGACGGGCGCAGGTGATCGTTGCCAACCCGGCCGGAATTGTCTGCAACGGCTGCGGCACCATCAACGCCGGACGGATGACGCTGACTACCGGCAAACCGCAGCTCAACGCCGACGGCAGCCTGGCGGGTTACCAGGTTGAACGCGGCGTGGTACGCGTTGAGGGCGGCGGACTTAATGGCGATCCCCGCCATGATACTGAATATGTTGACGTGCTGGCGCGCGCGGTGGAGATCAATGCGGGCGTCTGGGCCAAAAAGGAGCTGGCGGTGGTGGCCGGTCGCAACCGCATCAGTGCCGACACGCAGACGGTCACACCGTTGGCTGACGACGGCAGCGCCAGACCTGAACTGGCGATCGACATGGGGCAGATGGGCGGCATGTACAGCGGCCAGATCCGCATGATTGGCACCGAAGCGGGCGTCGGCGTGCGGAATCAGAACGCTCAGGTACAGGCGGGCAAAACGCTGGTGGTGAGCAGCGAAGGTAAACTTGTCTGGCAATCGGCGGCACAGGATGGCGTCACGCAGGCCGGAGGCGACATCAGCCTGGCGGCCAGAGACAGCGTTGATTATCAGGGCAAACTGCACAGTGGCGGTCAGCTGACGGTTCAGAGCCGCGAAGGCGGGATTAACCAGTCCGGCACCCTCGCGGCGGCTGGCGACGTACGGCTGACAGCAGCCCGCAGCATTCAGAGCAGTGGACACCTGCTGGCAGGCAGCGACGCCAGCAGCCAGATTGTGCAGGAAGCCAGTCTGCATCTTGAGAGCCAGGATGCCATTCGCGCCAGCGGCAGCCTGCTGAGTAAAAAAGAGGTCAGCGCGCGCGGACGCCGGGTGGATCTCAGTGGCGCTCAGGTCGCCGCCAGCCGTGCAACCCTGACTGCTCAGGAAGACGGTGTTGCCGTGCGTCAGGCGGTGATTAATGGCACAGAGCTGGTGATTAACACCTCAGGTGATATTGACGCGCAGCAGGCACAGATTAGCGCCGGACGCTGGCAGATTGATGGACGCAGCCTGTTCAGCCAGCAGGCTGGCTGGTCGCAGACCGGCAGCGGCGAAAGTCGCTTCATGCTGAGTGGCGGGCTGGACAACAGCGACGGCTCGATTGAGAGCCAGCAGCTCAGTTTCCGGGCGGCCTCGCTAAATAACCAGCGTGGCCGGATAGTTGCGCTTGATAACGCGGCGCAGCACTGGCGGGTTGATGGACTGCTCGATAACACCTCGGGTGAACTGGGCAGCAACGGCGATCTGACGCTTGAGACCGACAGTCTGAATAACCAGGGCGGCTCCGTCAAAACCCAGGCGTCGCTGGCTATCACTGCCCGCGACGCGGTTAACAACAGTCAGGGTAATCTGCTGGCCGGTAATGCGCTCACGCTTAACGTGGGCGGCGATCTGGATAATCACGCGGGCACCCTGAACGGCGGTCAGTTGTCGCTGACCGCGCAGCATCTGAACAATGCGCAGGGCGAGATTACCAGCCAGCGTGATCTGAGCCTGACGGCAAGCGGGCTGGATAACACAGAGGGCAAAGTGATTGCGCTGCACGATCTGAGCCTGACGACAACACAGGGCCTGGACAACAGCGATGGCTGGATCGAAGCGGGTCATCATCTCTCGCTCAACAGCGGCGGAATCTGGCAAAACCGCGAGGGCACTGCGCAGGGCGGTGAGCGGGTCACGGCGACGGCAGATCAACTCAATAACGCCAACGGCCGGTTGCAGTCTGGCGGTGATCTGGCCCTGACCAGCCGTGGCGATATCCTCAACCAGAGCGGCAAACTCACGGCGCAAAACGCCCTCGCGATCCATGGCACCTCCGCGACGCTGTTTGATAACGATGGCGGATCGCTGCAAAGCGGCGGCGATCTGCTCCTGCAGGGCGGCGCGCTAAAAAATCGCCAGTCAGGACAGATTCTTAGCCAGCAGTCGCTGACGCTCAGCCTGGCAGGCGACTGGGACAATCAGGGCGGCACTCTGACCGGCAATGGCCGCACGCAGGCCAGCGCCGCAAATCTGTTCAATAGCCAGGGCGCGATCAATGCGCTGGACGCGCTGGATATGCAGTTCACGGGTCGTCTGGATAACAGTAATGGCCGCATCTTCAGTCGGCTAAGCCAGACGCTCCATGCGCAGGAAATTGGCAACGCCCAGGGCTGGATGGGTAGCCAGGGGAGCTGGACTGCCACGACTGCCGGTTTCGATAACACGGCGGGCAGCGTGCAAAGTCAGCAGAATGCAGGACTGACAGCGCGCTGGCTCAGCAACGCCAGCGGCGTATTGCAGTCGGCTGCCGCGCTGGCGTTGCGCGTTGCGCAGGATATCAACAACCTGGCGGGTAGGGTCTCTGCCCAGCAGCAGTTGACCGTTCAGGGTCAGACTGAAGGCAGCCGCACCGGTAACATTAACAATGCGGGTGGCCAGTGGCTGGCTGGTGAGGGGTTGACCATCACCGCTGCACGTCTTGATAACACGCAGGGTGGACTGCTCTACAGCCAGCGGCAGTTACGGCTCAATCTGGACGGAGACCTGGATAACCGGGCCGGTAAAGTGCAGAGCGGCGACGCGCTCCAGCTTGATGCACAGACGCTGAACAACGCGGGCGGCAACATCGACAGCCAGCAACAGCTCAACCTGCAGCTGTCAGGACAGATGGATAACAGCGGCGGCGCGGTACGCAGCAACAGTGAACTGCAGGTTAATGCCGCGACGATCGATGACCGTCAGGGCGTGTTCAGCAGCCGCGAGACGCTAAACCTGTCCACCGGACAGCTGGACAATACCGGCGGCACGCTGATCAGCCAGGGCGCGGGTCTCTACACCATCAATCTGCTTAACAACCAGCAGGGCAAAGTCCACAGCGGCGCTGCGCTGACGCTGGCGGCCGCGCAGCTGAATAACCAGGGCGGACAGCTGGTTGCCACCCAGGATCTCGTTCTGAACGCCACGGCGATCGATAACAGCACACAGGGTGTGCTCAGCAGCCAGGCGGGACTCGCTCTGCAGGCCGATCGTCTGAGTAACCGCGACGGCGGCCTGTTACTCGGCACGACTTTTACCGACATAGCTGCCCGTGACATCGATAACAGCAGCGGACGGCTGCAGAGCGCCGGAACGCTCCTGCTTCGGGGTATTGCACAGCTGGATAACCGGCAGGGACGGATGCTGGCGAATGGCGATCTCACCCTCAACGCCGATCTCTCACCGACTGATTCACCGCTGGTACTGCTCAATCAGAGCGGACGGCTGGAGAGTGCTGGCGCATTGAACATCCATGCACACGCTGTCGATAATCAGGGCGGCACCCTGTTGGGACTGCAGGCTCTGACGCTGACCGCGCAGCAGGACTACACCCGCCAGGCGGGTGAAACCATCAGCAGTAACGGCACGGTGACTGTCTCTCTGAGCGGGGCGTTTACTAACCTGGTGGACTGGCTGCTGCCGGGTAATCTTGTGCTGAATGCCACGGCTATGACCAACCCGGCGATGCTGGTGGGTAAAACCGTTCAGCTCACGACCGGTGCGCTGCTGAACAGCGGGCGGCTTGAAGCCGACAACCTGACGCTGAATGTCGACTCGCTGGATAACAGCGCGACCGTGATGGGCGATGAGATCAGCGTGCTGGGACGGGTGATCGACAACCACGGCCAGCCTGCGGTCGTCGCGGCCACCCAAAGCCTGACGCTGCAGGCCCGCGAGCGGCTGAGCAACAAAGATGGCGCATTGCTTTACAGCGGCGATCGTCTGTCCCTGCACAGCGATGACCTGATCGAGAACCGGGCGAGCTTTATTGAAGCAGACGGTGACATGACGCTGGAGGCGAGGCGGCTCGACAACCTGCGTGAAGGGCTGGTGATTGAGCGCGAGGCGGAGAGCAGCGACTACAGCTGGCATCGTTATAACTATTACTGGCGCTCGTTTGGCACCACGATTATGCCTGATAAGAGCGACATGGCTCCGACCACTCAGCAACTGACTTTTCAGGATGAGACTGCGGCACAGAGTAATCCTTACGGCACGCTGCTGGCGATTGATGCCGCAGGCAAACGCGCCCAGGTGCGGGTCATGAACAATCAGGGTGTGCTGACCGATCTGTGGGTTAACTATCTGGCGCTCAGTCCCGGCGCTGATGGCACTTATGCCATGACGTTCTATGAAACCCGCGGATTTAAGCAGAAAAATGTGCCCACTCCTTACCAGAACACCGTGTGGCGAGAACATGATCGTGGTCGTATCGAACAGTGGGACCCTGAACAACATATTGATATCGACAGCGCTCTCTTTATCAGCGACTACAGCGCTTTGCGTGAGCGTAGCGTCACCGGCACGGTGACGCGTGATCGGCTGGTCAGTGAAGGCAGTGGCGCGCGCATTCTGGCAGGCGGCGACATGGTGCTGCACATTACCGGCGCGTTACTCAATGACGCCAGCGCGATCGCGGCCAACGGCAATCTGACCGTGGACGGCGGCGGAAACATCGACAACCGGGGTTATTCGGTCAACGAGCGGCGTCAGGAGGTTATCGTCGATCACTATGACAGAAGCACGCGCCACTGGTATCCAACTTTTAATTCTGACGAGACCACTGCCCTGGCTACCATTGACGGCATCATAACCGGCAACGGTAACGTCAGTATCAGCGGGGCGAGCATCAGTAACACCACCGTTAATCAGGCGCAGGTCAGCCAACTTGAAGCGGCGCTGCAGGCGGTGGACGCCGAGCGCGCGGAGTATGAACGCAACCCGCTGGCCTTTAGCGTGGACGGCGTTGCCCACCATGACGGCGACACAGAACTTGCGACGGACAACCACGGTCGCCCGCTGTTACCGGCTGAGCTGGCCCTGACGGCGCTGCAACAGCTGGAGAAAGTCGCCACGATGATCCCCAATAACGGCCTGTTCAGCCAGCATACCGCAGCGGGCAGTCCGTTCCTGGTTGTCACTGACGAGCGCTTCACCAGCCAGAGCAAATTTATCAGCAGCGACTATCTGCTCGAACGGGTGGGTTATGATCCGTCACAGGTGCATAAACGGCTGGGCGACGGTTTTTATGAGCAGCGTCTGGTGCGCGAGCAGGTCCTGAAACTGACCGGCAGGCCTTCCGTTAACGGCTGGGATGCAATGGCGCAGTATCAGGCGCTGATGAACAACGGCTCAAAAGTGGCGCAGGATTTCCATCTGGTGCCGGGTGTAGCGCTAACGCCGCAACAGATTGCGGCGCTGCAGCAGGATATCGTCTGGCTGGTCAGCGAAACAGTGGAGACGGCGGACGGCCCGCAAACGGTGTGGGTGCCGAAAGTCTATCTGGCTCAGACTACGCTGCGCCTGACCGGTGATGGCGCGTTGATTGGCGGCGGCAATCTGCAGCTCTCGGCGGACAGCGTGACCAATGCCGGTAACCTGTTTGCGGACCAGGCGCTCTCCATAGACAGCGGGCAGTTTCAGCACCTGGGCGGTGATATCAAGGCAGGCAGCATAGATGTGAAGGCGGAGACGCTGACGATCAGCACCGATCTGCAGAATGCCCTGCGCCGGGCAACCATGAGCGCTGACGATATTAGCCTCAGCGGCACCGATATCCGGCTGCAGGGCGCGAAGCTCAATGCCACCGATAATCTCAGCCTGGGCGCACGCAACAACCTTGAGATCGGTACCGCAAAAAGCCGCCGCCGCGGCAGCCTGAACGTTATCGCCGGTGCGATGGGTAACCGTACCAGCGACGGCATGGAAGAGGCAGGCAAGCGCATGGCGCAGGTCAGCGGCGAGTGGCAGCAGGCGCAGGGCAGTGAGCTTAACGCCAGCGGCAACCTCCTGCTCTCGGCGGGACGTGATCTGACGCTGACCGGCAGCCAGGCCAGCGCCTCCGGCTCAGCCCGGGTTGAGGCTGGCGGCGATATTCGCATCGGGGCGGAGACCACCACCAATACTACCCATCTTGAGGCCAACAGCCGGACTTCATCGGTCAGCAACAGCCGTCAGGAAGATCGTCTGCTGCTCAGTTCCCTGAGCGGCGATCAGGGCGTGACGCTGGTGGCAGGCAATAATCTGCTGGCCGAAGGCGCGCAGGTTGACAGTTCACAGGGCCAAATTGGCGTCAGCGCGAAGAACGTTACCATCATGGACGCACGCGCCAGCCTGTTAGCTCAGGACAGCGAGAACAAGCGCGAGGGCAATACCCGCAGCCACCGCGAAGAGGAAAGCTCGCGTGAGAGCAGCACCGGCAGTACCTTCAGCGGACAGCAGGGCGTAACGGTGGTCGGGCGTGAGGGTGACGTGACGGTCACCGGCAGCACGCTGCACAGCGAACAGGGCGCGGTCGGACTGCAGGCGAAGCAGGACGTGGTGCTGAATACGGCCACCGAACGGGAGTCGTTCTACAGCGAGGAGCGCTCAGAGAATAAAGGTCTGCTGAACAAAAGCAGCGGCCACAGCGTAACGCAGGACGTTACCACCCGCGAGAACGGCAGCCTGCTGAGCGGCGAAAGCGTCACGGTTATCGCCGGGCGCGACCTGGCGGTGACCGGCTCGGCGGTAGCGGCCGACCGGGACGTAAACCTGCGTGCCGGGCGCGACGTGGAGATCGGGGCGGCGACGGAGAGCGACAGCCACTATCAGCTGCAGGAAAACAAAAAAAGCGGCCTGCTGGGCAGCGGCGGCATCGGCTTTACGGTCGGCAAACAGTCGACCCGCCATGAAATTGATGAGAAGGACACCATCCAGAGCCAGAGCGTCAGCACCGTCGGCAGCAGCCAGGGCAGCGTAAACATTACGGCGGGCAACCGTCTGCACGTCGGCGGCGCGGACTTGGTGGCGGGGAAAGACCTGAACCTGACCGGCGACAGCGTGAGCATCGATCCGGGCTTTGACCAGCGGACGCGCACCGAGAAAACCGAGACGAAGCAGAGCGGACTGAGCATCGCCCTGTCAGGCACGGCGGGCAGCGCGCTCAACACGGCGGTGAGCACCGCGCAGCAGGCCAGGAAGTCGGGCGACGGACGGATCAGCGCGCTGCAGAACACCCAGGCGGCGCTGAACGGGGCGCAGGCGGCGCAGGCGGTTCAGATGGACGGGCTGAACACGGCCGCCGCGGACGCACACAATGCCGCCGGCAACCTGAAGCCGGGGCAGGACGGCTATCAGGCGGGGTCGACCAACACCGTCGGCGTCAGCGCCTCGTACGGCAGCCAGTCGTCGAAAAACGAAACGCGCACCGAGAGCAGCCGGTCGCAGGGCAGCACGCTGACGGCGGGCCGGAACCTTAACGTCACGGCGACCGGCAAAAACGGCACGGACGGAAGCGGCGACATCAGCATCACCGGCAGCCAGCTGAAGGCGGGCGGCGACCTGAGTCTGGACGCGGCGCGGGACATTAACCTGCAGTCGGCGCAGAACACGCAGCGCACCGACAGCACCAGCAGCAGCAAAGGCGGCAGCGCCGGGGTGGGCATCGGCGCAGGGTCGGGCGGCTACGGCATCAGCGTGTCGGCGGGCGTCAACGCGGCGAAGGGCAGTGAAAAAGGCAACGGTCTGACGCACAGTGAGACCACGCTGGACGCGGGCAACCGGCTCAGCCTGACCAGCGGGCGCGACACGACGCTCACGGGCGCACAGGTGAGCGGCAACAGCGTGAAGGTGGACGCGGGCCGCAACCTGCTGCTGACCTCGGAGCAGGACAGCGACCGCTACGACAGTAAGCAGCAGAGCGCCAGCGCGGGCGGCAGCTTCACCTTCGGCTCGATGACCGGCTCAGCGAGCGTGAACGTGAGCCGGGATAAGATGCACAGCACCTGGCAGAGCGTGGCGGAGCAGACCGGGATTTTTGCCGGTCAGGGCGGCTTTGACGTGACCGTCGGTGAGCACACGCAGCTGAACGGCGCGGTCATCGGTTCCACTGCCACCCCTGATAAGAACCGGCTCGACACCGGCACGCTGGGCTTCGGCGACATAGAGAACCACGCGGACTACAAGGTGGAGCACCAGAGTGCGGGCATGAGCACCGGCGGCAGCGTGGGCGGTCAGTTCGCCGGGAACATGGCGAACGGGATGCTGGCGGGGCTGAACGGGTCGGACAGTGCCAGCTCGGTGACGAAGTCGGCGGTGAGCGAAGGCACTATCGTTATCCGCGACACAGCGAAGCAGAAGCAGGACGTGGCGGACCTCAGCCGCGACGTGGCGAACGCGAATCCGGGGCTGGACGTCATCTTCGACAAGGAGAAGGAGCAGAACCGGCTGAAGGCGGCGCAGCTTATTGGTG
>Ga0153961_1000189_pt1 | contig 19244 bp, 21 predicted proteins | sample TSFL045MetaG_FD_104748 | JGI IMG/M metagenome (GOLD analysis project Ga0153961, IMG submission 104748) | Attine ant fungus gardens microbial communities from Florida, USA - TSFL045 MetaG | ecosystem: Host-associated > Fungi > Mycelium > Unclassified | place: USA: Florida, Withalacochee...
AATTTTAATCAGACTTCCAGGACATACAGTGCGGCACTCACCACAGCCAATACATTTGCTCCTATCAATTTCTATGCTCATAGACTGTACCTCCTTTCACCAAATCACGAAGAATAATTTTGATTTTTCCTTCCTCAAGGCGGGAATTTACATACTTTAGGAAATTTTGATTATCCTTATCAGGGTAATCAAGGTTTTCAGCAAAGCTATGCCAGCGTGTTTCATGCCTTGCCCTAAGGTGAGCAATTACACTTCTGCACACCACAAGTCTTTCACGCAGTTCGTATATGTACATAAGCTCTTGAAAATCATCTGCGTGTAAGCCCTCAGAAAGCTTTTGAAGGTTTGCAATTTTTCCATCAGCAATATCAAGCTGCTTTTCATTAAAACGATAGTTGGTCTTTATACCGCCTGCATAAGAATCCATAACAGTTTGCATTGCCTCTTCAATCTGTTCGGTTGAAAAGCGAGAATTATTACCCGAAAGAAATCTTTTTACTTCATGGATGTGCCTATCAGCGTCGACATTATCAATCTCCACTACGTAATTTTCCTTTACAAAATCAACTGCTGAAAGAGCGGCAATTTCGCCCTCTGCCAAAGCACCTGTTACATATTTTTGCGGACATCCTCCTGCAACATCTACGGCAGCGAACAAGCCTTTAATTGTAGTGGCACGCTTAGTATCAACCCAATATCCACTTGCTGTATGTCCACCCACAATGTACGGTTCTGTGCCTTCAATTTCCACATTCTGCTCAGATGGATTTTTTCCGCTTTCTATCCACTTAAGTGTTTGAGAAGGAGCCATATTAAGGTATGCTTTTTTAAGTGCGTCATCCTGCTCAGTGGTAATCCCTTCTGTTTTTAAATAACAAGGACCCCTTCCCTCTTGATTCTCATTAACAGTTCCATAAACACGCTCAGAGGTAGTAAGTCCGTATTTCATTTCATAAACCTCTCCAAGAGAATTTATCTGCTTTGCCCCTACACCCTGTGCAAGAGTACCTGTAGGAGCTATTGTATCCTTACATCTAAGGGCAATAAAACGCATCTCAAATGTAGTCATTTCCGCTCCGGCATTAATTCCCATTGCATAGCCTGCACCGGTATTAAAAGGAGGATACCACATTTTATGACGTGAAAAGCCCGGATTATTGGGCTTATAAAGCCCTGCCGCACCACCTGTAGCAACTATAACGGCATTTGCCTCAATTATATAAAAGGTGTCATTCTCAATTCCAATCCCAAAGGCGCCTCTTATTCGGTTATTACTAACAGAAAAGTCAGTAATATTTACACGGTTAAGTATGGTTACATTGGACAGATTTTTAACTGCACCTGCCAAAATCGGCTTGATATTTTCACCGTTAATTTTCAGATTTCGGTTTCCACGGGTGACATACTTTCCGTTATTGTCCTTAAGAATTACAAGACCAAGCTGTTCAAGCCGCTCGGTCACAGAATTCAGCCTTTGCGACATAGTAAGCAGCAAATCCTCTCTTACGATGCCATCAGCATCTTTTTTAGCATAATCTACATAATCCTGCGGAGTTTTTCCGTCAACTATGTAGGCATTAAGCGCATTTACACCTGCTGCAAGACAGCCGCTGCGCTTTATGTGTGCTTTTTCACAAATAAGCACCTTAGCATTGGATTTTTCAGAAATTGTCAAAGCAGCATAACAGCCTGCTGTTCCGCCGCCGATAATAAGAATATCGGTTTTTAATTTTTCTGTTTTCATACCATCACCCGTTTGTTTTTGCAATATATTTTTCAACAGACTGAACGCAATTTGCACCGTCTGAAACAGCGGTAACTACCTGCCTGAGTTGTTTTGTTCTGACATCTCCCGCCGCAAAAATTCCCCTTGCAGAGGTTGTGCCGTCCTCACCTGCTAAAACATAGTTATTACCGTCAAGCTCGACAATTCCCTTCAATATACGAGAATTCGGAGTAGTTCCTATTGCAACAAAAGCTCCGTCAACTGCTAAAAGCTCTTCACAATCGTTATGCATTATTCTGATTGAATTTACATTTTTACCGCCAACAATTTCAACAGGAATTGCACTATAAACAGGCTTTATGTTTTCTATATTCCTTACTGTTTTCTGCAAAGCCTTATTTGCCCTGAATTCACCCCTGCGGTGAATAATATAAACAGTTTTTGCTATTTTAGAAAGCAGAACTGCATCCTGCAAAGCAGTATCTCCTCCGCCTATGACGGCAACAATTTTATTTTTATAAAACGAACCGTCACACACTGCACAATATGATACTCCCTTGCCCAAAAAGTCTGCTTCACCTTTTATTTCAAGCTTTCTGGGGTTTGCACCTGCGGCATAAATTATTGTCCTTGTTTCAAGAACCTTATTGTCAGAAAACACTATATTATAAGCATTTTCTGACGGAACAATTTTAACTGCCTCGCCCTCATAAAATTCAACTCCAAGCGAAACAGCATGCTGACGGAATTTTTCGCCTAAGTCAAATCCGCTTTCTCCATACAAGCCAAGATAATTATCCACTCTCTCGCTTTCAGCAATTTGACCTGTACCCATATAATCCTTTTCAACAACAACAGCACTCAGCTGCGCACGCTTGGCATAAACTGCTGCAGACAACCCCGCAGGACCGCTGCCGATTATTAATGTATCGTACATTTCTTACCCCTCAAAGGTATATCAAATAATTTTTTACTCAACCACAAGATTTTCTTTCTCTGCCGTGTCTCCCTGAATTTTAAAGGAATTAAGCACAGGCTTTTCTTTGTCCATAAGTGATAAAATAAGATAGCTTGCCTTGCTGTCGTATGCAAGTCTTTTATCCTCATCTGATGGTCTTGACGGCGATTCCGGATGGGAATGCCAATTACCCAGTGGAATATAACCCAGTGAACGCATATCCTTAATTGCTGCAAGCTGTTCCTTAGGGTCAAGTGAAAAATGCTCGTTTGAATGGTCAATATTCGTAAGAAGATATACCTTTTTTATTATTTTATCATTACCGTTAATCTCACCTGCAATAAGTCCGCATGCCTCATTTGGAAGCTCGCTTATGGCATATTCGAGAATTATGTTATAATCAGTTTTTTTTAAAGAAATCATAAAGCACCGTCACATTCTGCCTGTTCATAGTCAATAAGCTCTGTAATAGTCGGATGTGTTCCGCAAACATCGCAGTTTTCTGTGTGTACAGGAAGCTTAATCTTGCGAAATTCCATTGTCAATGCATCATAGGTAAGCAGGTAACCTGTAAGAAGCTCACCTACGCCCAAAATATATTTAACAGCCTCCATAGCCTGCAAGCTGCCGATTACACCGCCCATTGCGCCTATGACACCTGCCTGCTTACAGGTAGGAACTGCATCCTTTGGCGGAGGATTTTTGAACACACATCTATAACATGGCCCTTCTCCCGGAACATATGTCATAAGCTGCCCCTTAAAACGAATGATACCAGCATGAGAGAACGGCTTTTTTGCCATTACACAGGCATCATTTATAAGAAATTTCGCAGGGAAATTATCAGTGCCATCAATAACAAAGTCATAATCCTTTATTAAATCCATAATATTTTCACTCGTAACAAACGTACGGTAGGTGTTTACGGTAACGTCTGGATTCATAGCCTCCATAGTTTCCTTTGCAGAAAGAACCTTTGCCTTACCTACATCCTTTGTTGCATGGATAATCTGTCTTTGCAAATTTGAAAGGTCAACCTCGTCAGCATCGGCAATTCCTATTGTACCAACGCCTGCTGCAGCAAGATACATTGCGGCCGGCGCTCCAAGTCCGCCTGCACCAATAATAAGAACCTTTGCATTAAGAAGCTTTTTCTGCCCCTTTGCTCCTACCTCTTTTAAAATTATATGACGGGAATAACGTTCAATCTGTTCATTTGTAAAAGCCATTACTGACCGCCTCCCATAAAATATAAAAACTCAACGCTGTCGCCTTCGTTCAGCACTGTTTTCTCAAACGTACCGCTCTCGACGAACTCATCGTTAATTGATACCGTAACATACTGCGGTGTTTCAACATTTTCGTCAACAATAAGCTGAGCCACTGTCAAACCGTCTTTTACCTCTTTTTTCTCTCCTGCAACTGTAATATACATAATAATAATCTCCCTTATTTCAGATTTTGTAATAATTCGGTAATATCAGATTTTTTTATCGCACCTTTTAGACGTGCAATCTCCTGACCATTTTCAAAAAATAGCAGTGTAGGTGCTGCCTGAACCTCATATTTTTCTGTAAGTTCGGCATCAAAGTTTATGTTAATCTTTGCAACCTTTAAGCGGTCTGCATACTGTTCCTCAATATCAGCCAAAACAGGTGATAAACGCTTGCAGGGTACACAGCTGTCTGAATAAAAATCCGCAAGCACCGGCACAGCTGATTTTAAAACCTCAGTTTCAAAGCTTTTCTCATTTACACGAACAGACATTTAATCACCAACCTTTTTTACAATAAGGCTATATGTACCATCCTCATTATTAACAAGCCTTAAAATTTGATGCCCCTCTTCCTTTATGCTCCTGGGAACATTCTGAACAGGTTCGCCGTCATTCATCTTTACTGACAGAATCTGTCCGTCATCAAGCTCCTCAAGAGCAATTTTTGCCTTAACAAATGTTGTAGGGCAAACCACATCGGTAATATCTACCATATCATCAATAATATAATCAGCCATTGTACGCCTCCAAAATTACTTTCTCAAATTTTTCTTTGCCTATTCTGTCAATGGTAAACTTAAATCGCTCACCGGCATTTGCATTATCCTCAAAGAAGTGTATTGCCGCATCGCATATATCCAATAGCTTATCTTTATCTTCAATAAACGGAATTATTGCCTCACCTTTGTTAATACTGTTGCCAAACAAACCTCCAAACGAAACAATATAACCATGAACAGTGTCCCATGCCTCTGTAGGACAGGCTTTGTAGCAACGACCGCAGAAGTTACATTTTGTGCTGTCAACCTCAATCTTACCGTCTGTTATACTAATTGCCCCGCTTCTGCAAGCCTTTTCACATACGCCACAGCCAATACAGTCATCCTCTCTCCATTTAACCTTTATTCCACCCTTGATACCCAAGTCGTTTTCCTCTGCCTTAAGACAGTTGTTCTGACATCCAGTAATGCCAAATTTAAACTTATGAGGCAGCTCCCGTGCAAAATAGCGGTCGTCAAGCTCCTTTGCCAATGCATATGTATCAATACATCCGCTTGGGCAAATTTCTCTGCCCTGACAGGCTGTAATTGTACGAACCCTGGGACCACACACACCCGGCTGAACATCACCTTCGGCAAGTGCGTTCTTTACTTCTTCAATATCATCCAGCTTTATAAATGGTATCTCAACGCTCTGGCGAGATGTAAGGTGAACGTGTCCGTCGCCAAACCTGTCTGCAACCTCCGCTATTTTTGCAAGCTGTACAGCAGTGAGGTTTCCGCCTACCACCCTAAGTCTTAATGAAAAATTGTTTTTCTGCTTTTGACGCATAAAGCCGCCTTTTTTTAAAGTTGCATAATTTACAGCCACTTAATTATCCTCCCTTAACTTATCTATTGCCCGACTGAAATCCTCCTTCAGGTCATCTATGTCCTCTATTCCAATGCTTATTCTGATTGTGTCGTTATATACCCCTGCGTTGATTTTTTGCTCATCGCTGCTGTGTGCATAAATTGTGCTTGCAGGATGAATAACCAAGGTTCTTACATCCCCTATATTAGTTGCTATGAGAGGTATTTTAAGATTATTCATAAGCTTAAACGCGCGTTGCTTACTTCCTGCTCTTATTGTAAGAATTGCCCCGCCCCTGCCGTTAAACAGCTCTTTTGCAAGGGAATAGTACGGGCTTTTGGGACAGGCAGGATAATTTACCTCTATGCCGTCAAAGGTATCAAGAAACTCCGCAAGCTGTAGGGCATTATCGCACAAGCGTTCCATTCTTAAACCCATTGTTTCAAGACCAACCGTATTTAAAAAGGCATTCATAGGTGCAAGGCAACAGCCCACATTGCGCCAAATCCCGTTTCGAAGCTTTGCAAGGTATGCAAGCTTACCGTACTTTTTATACTCATTAAAGAATTTGTAACGATTGGCATCCCACCTAAAATTACCACTGTCAATAATTATTCCGCTTATTGCATTTCCTCCGCCGTTAATATACTTTGACGAGGAATGAACAACTATGTCAGCGCCATGGTCTATTGGATGAATCAAACAGGGAGTTGCTGTAGTACTGTCGATAATCAGAGGAATGTTGTACCTGTGTGCCAGCTCTGAAACGCTCTTAACATCAACTATATCAAGTGCGGGATTACCAATAAGCTCTGCAAATATTGCCTTTGTATTTTCTGTAATAAGAGGTTCTATCTCATCTATGCAAACATGATTTACAAAGTGAGTCGTAATGCCAAATGACTGTAAATCACCAAATAAATCAATAGTACCGCCAAAAAGCCCCGCACTGGCTATGATTTCATCTCCGACTTGAAGTATATTTAAAAGTGACATTGTCACTGCTGCCATTCCGGATGAACAGGCTACAGCTCCTATCCCCTTTTCTAATGATGCCATACGCTTTTCAAACGAATCAACAGTCGGGTTGCTTATTCTTGTATAGGCAAAACCCGGCGCCCTGTTGTTAAATATTTTTTCAAGCTTTTCAGGAGATTCATGCGAGAAAGCACTAACCTGATAAATCGGTGTTACAGTGGCTCCTGTAGCCTCATCACCATCAAAATTACTGTGAAGCAATGCGGTATTGAATTTCATATTATCACCCCTTTATACTAATCTAAGCTACTATTTAATTAGTATGTGCTATTGATATTATATTCTACTTTACATACTAAATCAATAGGTTTTATATACTTTCGTTATATTGCATAGTATTTCGATAGGTTTATAGGGCAATTTTGGGATTTTATCAATATTGAGTTAAAAGTAAAAATGTGATATACTACAAATATGATATGTTTTATATGTAATAGAAGGAGCTAACACAATGAAAATTTCAACCAAAGTTGAATTTGGCATTATAGCTATGATTGATATAGCAATTCACTCAGAAAACAATGAGGCGGTAACCGTATATAGCATTGCCAACCGACAGAACATTTCAGGTAAATACCTGGAGCAAATACTAACCGTACTAAGGCAGGCACATTTAATTCGCGGACTAAAGGGTTCTAAGGGTGGCTATATAATTACAAGACCGGCTGAAAATATTACATTTAAGGAAATTATCAACGCACTGGATGTCACAGTATTAAGCGACGTTGATTTTTATGCACAAAATGAATCAGCTATAATCAGCATTGTAAATATTAATCTTTGGGATAAAATTACAAGCTTTATGCAAGACTTTACCGAAAATCTTACACTTGCTGATATCATCAACCAATATTACAAATCAATAGAACAGAACTCAGAACAAATAATGTATTATATATAAAGAAAGCGTCGGTTAAATTTCCGACGCTTTCTTTATATATTTTTATTTACATTTAAAACCGGATATTACATCACAGGTGTATTTAATATCTATATCACTGTGTGAAGTTGAAACAAACATAGCTTCAAATTGTGACGGTGCAGTGTAAATTCTATTATTCTGCAAATACGAAAAAAACTTCGCATATTTTTCTGTATCAGATGTTTTTGCAGTATCATAATCAACCACTTCTTTATCTGTAAAAAACGCCGTAAGCAATGAGCCTTCACGGTTCACGTTCAGCCCTGCACTTTTCATTGCGAGCTCAATTTTTTTCGATTTTTCATCAAGCTGAGTATACATATTTTCATAGCGCTCAATAATTTTCAATGTTGCAATACCTGCACTGACCGCCGCAGGATTACCGGATAATGTTCCCGCCTGATACACCGAACCTAGTGGTGCAACGCACTCCATTACCTCTCTTCTACCCCCGTAAACTGCAAGCGGCATTCCTCCCCCTACAATTTTACCCAGAGTCGTTAAATCGGGAACCACCCCGTAATATTCCTGTGCACCGCCAAGCGACAAGCGAAAACCTGTAATTACCTCATCAAAAATTAAAAGTGCACCATACCTTGCTGTAATATCACGCAGAAACTTTAAAAATCCTTTTTTCGGAGGGACTACACCCATATTTGCTGCGCACGGTTCAACAATTACACAAGCAATGTCATTACCATACTCTTCAAATAATTTTTCAACAGACAGCTCATTATTGTACACTGCAAGCAGGGTATTTTCAGTATACCCCTTTGGCACACCTGCACTGTCAGGGATGGAATTTGTAAGAAGCCCGGAGCCGGCTTTTACAAGAAGCCCGTCAGAATGGCCATGATAACAGCCTTCAAATTTTACGACCTTATTACGTCCGCTGTACCCCCTTGCGACACGAATTGCACTCATAACAGCCTCAGTACCTGAGTTTACCAGACGCAGCATTTCCATTGACGGAATATGCTTTTGTATCAGACAGGCAAGCTCAATTTCATCCTCATGGCAGGTGCCAAAGGTTAAGCCTTTTTCGCAGGCATTCTTAACAGCGTCAATCACTTCGGGGTTGCAGTGTCCAAGAATATTCGGTCCCCACGAGCAAACAAAGTCAATATATTCGTTGCCATCAACATCATATATTTTGTCGCCAGCCGCATGGTCAATAAACAGTGGAACCCGACCTACATTGCGGCAGGCACGCACAGGACTGTTTACACCTCCCGGCATAAAATTTAAGGCTTTGCTGTAAAGTCCTTCAGATTTTGTTGTGTTCATATATCTTCCTCCAGCCACTTGGCAACGTCAAGAGCATGATAGGTAATAATAATTTCTGCACCCGCACGTTTTATGGCAATCATATTTTCCATAACAATTCGCTTTTCGTCAATCCACCCGTTTTGCGCCGCCGCCTTTACCATTGAGTATTCACCGCTGACATTATATGCAGCCAGAGGATACTTATAAAGACTTGCCTCCCTGATAATGTCAAGATAAGCAAGTGCCGGCTTGACCATAACCATATCTGCCCCCTCTGAAATATCGTCGGCAATTTCACGCAATGCCTCTTTACCGTTTGCACAATCCATCTGGTAGGTTTTTCTGTCGCCAAAACAAGGTGCAGACTCTGCAGCATCACGAAACGGAGAATAATACCCAGAGGCAAATTTAGCACTGTAAGACATAATCGGAACATCAATAAATCCATTTTTGTCCAGCGCTTGTCTTATTGCCGCTACCCTGCCGTCCATCATATCAGACGGTGCTATAATATCAGCTCCTGATTTTGCAAGACTTACTGCCATTTTCGAAATCAAAGGAAGGGTTTCATCATTAAGAATTTTGTCGCCGCTAACAACCCCGCAATGGCCATGCGATGTGTACTCGCACAAGCAGACATCAGCAATAACAAGTAAACCGGGATATTCCTTTTTTATATAACGAATTGCCTGCTGTGTAACGCCGTTGTCATCGTAAGCAGAGCTTGCAGTTTCATCCTTGTGCTTTGGAATTCCAAAAATCAGCAGTCCGGTAATCTGACTTTCTTCTATCCGAGATAAAATTTCATCAAGCCTGTCAATAGAATACTGATATACTCCCGGCATTGAGTCCACAGGATTTTTTATATCCTCACCCTCCGCAACGAAAATCGGGTAAATAAAATCATCCTTACTTATATGTGTTTCACGCACCAGCCTGCGTATCTGCTTGTTTGCTCTAAGACGTCTGAATCTGTTCATTTTGTACCTCCCTTAGAATTGCATCTATAATTCCGTCAACATTACTTGTTTTTGAAATTTGAAAATCGTTTATATTATGCCTTATAAGTGCATTTGCAGTAATTTCACCTATGCAGATTATCTTTGTTTTGGGCGAAATTCTAAATCCGTTTTCAAAAAAAGCTCTTACTCCCGACGAGCTTGCAAATGTGATAAAGTCCGTATCAATCTCATTGTTATCAAAGCTTTTGCCATGGCTTAATACATTATAGGTTTTTATATCATCATAACCAATATTGTTTATATCAAGAATTTCTGACAACTCGGCAGAGCCTTGTTCTGCACGTAAAATAAGCAGCTTTTCGGTTTCAGAGATTATACCTGCAAGTCTGTTGCCAAGTGCTTTTGACGTGTAATACTCGGGTATGAGGTCGGCAAATATCCCATGTCTTTCAAGTACATCTGCCGTGCCGCTGCCTATTACGGCAAATTTAATTTTTACGAGCTTTCTTATGTCAATTTTTAGCCTGTTAAGTCTGTTAAAAAAGATTTCAGCACCATTAATGCTTGTAAGCACAACCCAACTATAATCTGATAAATTTAAAAGAGCGCTATCAAGCCGTGGATTGTCGCGGTATTCAATAACATTCAGGTAATCCTGCTTTTTTACATATGCTCCCAGCTTAATTAGCTGTGCAGAAAGCTTGCTTGAAAACTTCTTTGTGCCTGTTACCGTAACAGACCTATGCCGTAACGGCAGTGAAATTGTCTGCATAAAATCAAACCCTGCTACCAGCCCCACAACTATAATGGCAGGGGCGCTTAAATTTTGCTTTTCCACATCATTTGCTATATTATTTAACGTACTTCTGACAACACGTTGACCTGCGCCTGCACCATTTGAAATAACCGCAGCAGGTGTGTTCCCGTCTTTCCCGTTTTGTATAAGACTTTTTGAAATTTGTCCTATATTTCTCAGTCCCATTAAAAATACAAGGGTGCCGTCCAGTTTTGCATAAGCACTCATATTATCAGGCAGCATATCCTCAGCTGTATGCCCTGTTATTATATGAAAGCTGCGGCTTAGCCTGCGGTGTGTAACAGGTATTCCTGCAAGCTCAGGTACGGCTATAGCAGAGGATATTCCCGGAACAATTCCGTACTCAATATTGTGCTCTTGCAAGGCAGATACCTCTTCTCCTCCTCTGCCAAACACAAATGGGTCACCGCCCTTCAGCCGCACAACAAGCTTCCCCTCTGTTGCTTTTTGCACAAGTATTTGGTTTATATTTTCCTGTGATTCGCTGTGCTGACCTGCACGCTTGCCAACACAAAGCTTTTCGGCATTGTCAGGTACAAAATCCAGCAGCCGGCTGTCAATGAGGCTGTCATATACAATCACGTCGCACTGCTCAATTAAGCTTTTTCCACGCAGTGTTATTAAGTCATAATCACCACAGCCTGCACCAACAATATAAACCTTACCTAATGTATTCATAACTGCAACATCAGCTCCTTTGCAAGTTCAAAACGATTTGATATTTTACCTGTACCAAAAGCCGTTTTGTTCCCGTCCTTTGACAATATAATTGAAATTTTATCATTTTCAATAAAGGAATAAGCGCCTAACGGCATACCACAGTCCGCATTCAAAAGCTGTAATATATACCGCTCGGTTTCCAAGCAAAAAAAGGTTTTTTCATCACCTATAATTCTTATTATAGGTGTCACAAAATCATCTTTTCTGCTTTCAATAGCAATAATCCCTTGGCATGGCGCAGGCAAAAATTCAGTATATTCAAAGGGTGTAAAATCAAACCTTTCATCTGAATAACAGCCAAGTCTTTCAAGTCCTGCCGCCGCTAGTATTATACCGTTATATTCGCCACTGCCAAGCTTATTAAGGCGGGTATCAACATTGCCCCTTATGTCTTTAAAGCTGACATTAGTATAATTTTTTTGCAGGTTCAGCCTGCGTCTTAAGCTTCCTGTACCTATTACAAAATCAGGAGAATTTTCTATGAAACACCCTTTTTTTGTAACAAGCACGTCACGGTAATTTCCACGCTGCAATGTTCCTGAAATTTCAAGCCCCTGAGCAAGACCGGCAGGAATATCCTTGGCACTGTGCACCGCAAGGTCAATATCTCCGTTTTGCAATGCCCTTTCAATTTCAGATACAAAAACACCCTTACCTCCAATGGCAGTAAGCGGCTTGTCAAGTATCTTATCACCTGTTGTACCTATATGGACAATCTCAATTTTTATTCTTGGAAATATACTATGAATTGCATTCCCAACCATTTTAGTCTGGGCAAGTGCAAGCTTGCTTTTTCTGGTTCCAATTTTAATTTTCATTTATTTTAATTCCTCTATTATCCTTAAAATTTCTTCTTCATTAACACTATCTATGCTGTTTAAGCAGCCTTTAAGTATTCGCTCAAAGGCAATTCTTCGGTTTTCCTCTGAAGCGATCTCTCTTTTAATAAGCATGCGATATTCACTTAGAGTATCCACTATTTCATCACAATTTCGGTCTATTGAATTTTCAATTGTTTCACGCAGAAAGCGAGCATATAAAGGGCTTTTGCCCGATGTTGAAATTCCCACTGTAACATTGTCGCTTTTTACTAAAGCAGGAAAAATAAATCCGCACTTTTCCTTGTCATCCACAGTATTTATAAAAATATTTTTAGCTTTGCACAGCTCAAATATATGTGCGTTCAGCTCTTTATCATCAGTGGCGCTTATAACCATAAAAGCGCTGTAAATATCCTTATCCTCAAACTCTTTGTTACAAATTTTAACCTCTTTCATTTGACCTATCTCGTCACAAATTTCAGGCGCTATAACTGTTATGTCAGGGTTAAAGGGCAGCAGCTTTTCTATCTTTCTTAATGCAACAGTTCCGCCACCTATAATAACACACTTTTTATTTTCAATATCAATATAAAACGGAAAATATCCCATAACTACTCCTATTATTCAAAGGTTTTTAAAATATTTATAAATACAGAAAATTCACTAGCAGAGGCATCGGATTTCATTTTGTAAATAAGCTCCTCAAGGGGCTTGTCCGACAAGCTTTCCCTTACATTTTCAAGAGAAGGAAGAAAGGTATGAAAAATTAAATCCTTCTTCAGCTTGTCAATTTCATCGGCGATTATTTGCTTTGCCGCATCTACACTGTCAAGCTTAAGATCGTTATTGTTTTTTGCCAGCTGCTGAAAATAATCTATGTTTATAAGGTTAACTCCTCTCAGCTGAGTAATTGAGCTGTCAATATCAGGTGGAACAGCCAAATCCATAAAAAGCCTTTTTCTGTCATCAAGCAAATTTTCTTTTAAATCGCAAAGGGTAATTGTATAGTGGGGGCTTGCCGTGGCGCTTATTATACAGTCATATTGATTAATATATTCATAACGCTTTTGATAATCAACGGTTTTAACTCCCATATCCTCTATAAGCCTAAAACCAGGGTTACGATTTCTCATAGTAGCTTTTACTGATATATTTTTATGCGATACCAAATTTTTCAGCACTGTAGAGCCTATTTTTCCACTTGCACCTATTACAAGCACATTAACCTTATCTCCCATCCTTGCCGCCTGATTTGCCGCAAGCGTTGCAACAGATACTGAGGTTTTAGACAAAGCTGTTTCTGTTTTTATTTTTTTTGCACAGGCAAATGCTGCCTGAAAAGCCATATTAAGCTCATAAGACACAGCATTATTTTCTTTAGCCAACAAATATGCTGCCTTTGTCTGCCCAAGTATTTCATCTTCTCCTATAACCATTGAATCAATACCGCAGGCAACCTTAAATAGATGTAAAATTGCATTATCATCACAAAAGAACAGTAAATGCTTTGAAAGCAAGGTTTCAGCGACACCTGCATTATGGGCAAGTACACGAACAACACCGTTTACCGAGTCTTTTTCTCCGCAAAAATACACCTCTGTCCTGTTACAGGTACAAAGCATAACACATTCTGATACATAGCTGCTGCCCATCAGTTCAGAAATAATTTTGTTACAGATATTTTCATTAAAAGCAAGCCTTTTACGAAGCTCTATACCGGCACTTTTATAGCTGATACTTACACAATACAAAGCATTACCCCCTTATGCTGATACCAGTGCAAATACTATTTTAATACGACATAAGAATTTCGTCAATCCTGTAGCAGCACCATAACATTTTATTTAACCATTATGGTGTTTAGTATAAAAATAGTACAAACAAATAAGCACCGCACAATTTACCATATGGTTACTGTGCGGTGTTGACTTATGCCAAATCCATCTGAGAATAGGGATTATTATTAGCAGCCTATCCACAAAACTCTGGCTATTTCAAAAAGTACTATTCCTGTTATTACAGCAAAGTTGATAATTGTTTCCTTAGATATTGCTATCATTGTTTTTCACCTCATTAAAACAAAACCATTGCATACACATTCTGCAATTTACTATATTACAAAATACTCTTCTATCAAGGTTTTATTTTCAAGTAAATAGGATTTATCTCCCGAAGTAACAAAAATTCTGTAAATAAACACATCTACCTTTTCACCTACAGAAACAGGAGCTTCATCAAGACCTCTTTTTGCAGTTAAAACACTATCATTTGTACGAATTTTCAGTTCTATATTATTGCCTCTGAAGGAGATTTTCTCCACTACACCTTCAGCTGCCGAATTCTTATATTTTTGCTCCTCGTTTTTCTTCGTAACCTTGACGAATTCAGGACGTACAAAAGCTTTGTCAACGCCCTCAAGGTGTTCAAAGGTATGGAATCTGCCATAGTCAGATAATTCTGATGGTTGCCCAAAGAATGACGCCGTAAAAGCAGTTTGCGGATTTTGATACACCTCAAGAGGGGTACCTATTTGCTCCACTTGTCCCTTGTTAGTTATAATAATTTCGTCAGCAACCTCTATCGCCTCATCCTGGTCGTGTGTAACAAAAATGCTTGTAACACCCAGTTTCTCAATCATTTCTTTAAGCCAGCTGCGCAGCTCCTGCCTTACCTTTGCGTCAATAGCTGCAAACGGTTCGTCAAGCAGCAGCAAATTCGGGTTTGGTGCAAGGGCACGTGCAAAAGCAACCCTTTGTCTTTGTCCACCTGAAAGCTGGCTTGGATAACGCTTTTCAAGACCACCCAGGCCAATCAGATGTATAAGCTCACGCACTCTTTCATCAATCGCCTTTTTGTCTGCTTTTTTTACCTTCAGTCCAAAAGCAATGTTGTCATAAACCGTCATATAACGAAATAATGCATAATTTTGAAAAACAAATCCTATGCCGCGCTTGCTTGCAGGAATGTTATTTACCACCTTGCCGTCAATGATAATTTCTCCGCTGTCCGGGGTTTCAAGCCCTGCTATCATCCTGAGAATTGTAGTCTTTCCGCTGCCACTTGGTCCTAAAAGTCCAATAAGCTTACCCTTTTCAATGCCGAAGCTTACATTGTCAGACGCCTTATAGCTACCAAAATTTTTGTTTATATTTTTAAGTTCAACGTACATTAAGCAGCCTTCTTTCCTCTGTACTCAACAACACTTCTTATGATAAGTATAATAACAGCCAGCATAACCAATATTGACGATACCGCAAATGCTGGAACATACTTGAATTCATTGAACAATATTTCAACGTGAAGAGGAAGCGTGTTAGTTTTTCCCCTTAAATGACCTGACAATACAGACACCGCACCAAATTCACCCATTGCACGGGCTGCACACAGCACTATTCCATATAAAAACGCCCATTTAATATGTGGAAATGTAATCTTACGGAATATAGTAAATCCGCCGGCACCCATAAGTGCAGCTGCCTCCTCTTCGTCAGTACCCTGTGCTTCAAGCACGGGTATAAGCTCACGTGAAATAAACGGAAATGTTACAAAAATTGTAGCAAGCACTATGCCGGGTACCGCAAACACAACCTGTATTCCCATATCCTGCAAGGCAGGATATATAATGCTTTGCCTGCCGTATGTCAGCACAAAAATTAAGCCTGCAATAATTGGTGAAACCGTAACCGGAATATCAATAAGGGTGGTAAGCAGCTTTTTTCCTTTAAAATGAAACTTTGTAATTGCCCATGAGGCAAAAAGTCCAAAAACTGTATTTATCAGCACTGCGCATAAGGTTGCCTCTATTGTAAGCAATACAGCTTTAATTGTGTAATCATCACTTACAGCCTCCCAATAGGTTTCAATTCCGCTTTTAAAAGCCTCAACAATAACCGTAATCAGCGGAAGCACCAGCATAAGAAAAATAAACAGTGCACTTATCCCTATTAAAAACCACTTTAAAAGCTTTGAACCCTTTGTTTCCTCATGCATAGGTCTAGCCTCCTTTCAGAATTTTTGTATTTCTTGCCTGAATAATATTGACGCCAAACAATATCAGGAAAGCTGCCAGAAGCATTACAAGAGCAATCGCTGTAGCACTTGAATAATCGTATTCCTGAAGCTCAGACATAATAATTAGTGGAGTAATTTCAGTTTCATACGGCTTATTACCCGCAATGAAAACTACACTGCCGTATTCACCCAGACATCTGCCAAACGCCAAACCAAAGCCTGTAAATACAGCAGGTCTTATTTCAGGAAAAATAATCTTCCAGAAAATTTTTATTCTGCTTGCTCCCAACACACCTGCCGCCTCTTCATAGGTTGAATCAAGCTTTTCAAGCACAGGCTGAACCGTTCTTACAACAAATGGAATACCTATAAACACAAGTGCAACAGTAATACCAACACGAGTGTAAGCAATTTGAATACCAAATTTATCAAAAAAACTGCCTATAAGTCCTGTATTTGCGGTAAGTGATGTAAGTGCAATACCTGCAACAGCAGTAGGCAAGGCAAACGGAAGCTCTATCATTCCATCGAGCAATCTTTTAAACGGAAAGTCATATCGAACGAGCACCCATGCAAGCACCACACCCATTACAGCGTTAATAGCCGATGCAATGAATGATGTAAGAAAGCTTACTTCAAAGCTGGCAATTACCCTGTCACGGGTGATAGTTGCCACAATATCGCTCCAGCTCATTTGTGCAGTAAATATAACTAACGATGCAAGAGGTATAAGCACTACAAGACTTAATATTGTAAGCGTTACTCCCATAGATAATCCAAAAAATGGTATTACTCTTTTGTTTGCCTTTTTTCTCATTACTGCACCTTATTTCTCTTCGTATATCTGGTCAAACACTCCGCCATCTGCAAAATGTGTTGCCTGTGCCTCATCCCAACCGCCAAAGTCTTTGATTGTTACAAGGTTAATATCCAGATTGAATGTGTCCGAATATTCCTTAAGAATTTCCTCATTTGAAGGACGGTAATAATTGTCGCCGGCAATTCTTTGTGCCTCGTCAGTATAAAGGTAGCTCAGATATTCTGTGGCAACATCTCTTGTTCCTCTCTTGTCAACCACTGAGTCAACAACTGCAACTGACGGCTGAGCAAGAATACTAATGCTTGGTGTTATAATTTCATAATCATCAGGATAATCCTGTATTGAAAGGAATGCCTCATTCTCCCAAGCTACAAGTACATCTCCCTGTCCGTTTTCTACAAAGGTAGTTGTTGCACCTCTTGCACCTGAATCAAGTACAAGAACATTTTCGTACAATTTCTTAATAAATTCCTTAATCTTTGTTTCATCACCATTATACAGCTTATCTGCATATGCCCATGCGGCAAGGTAGTTCCATCTTGCACCGCCCGAAGTCTTAGGGTTAGGGGTGATAACTCCCACACCTTCTTTAGTCAGGTCGTCCCAATCCTTAATTTCCTTTGGGTTTCCTTTCCTTACAAGGAAAACTATTGTAGATGTATATGGTGCGCTGTCCTTATCAAATTCGCTTATCCAGCCATCCTCTATAAGTCCTGCGTCCTGAACTGCCTTTACGTCATACTCCAGTGCCAAGGTTACCACATCTGCCTCAAGTCCATTGGCAACCTCCAGCGCCTGTTTACCTGAACCGCCGTGAGACTGCGTTACTTCAACCTCCTGGCCGGTCTTCTCCTTCCAGTGCTCTGCAAAAATCTCATTATATGCAGCATAAAGCTCTCTTGTAGGGTCATAGGAAACATTGGTAATTGTAACCTTTTCGCTGTTGCTCTCGTCTGAGCTTCCGCAGCCTGTAAGTGCTGCGGCTGATGTAACCAAAACTGTTGCTGACAGTATAACTGATAAAATTCTTTTTTTCATAACATTAACCTCGTTTCAAAATTATTATAGTGTGTTTACCCTATCCTATAAATTCAACAGTACGGAACCCCGCCTGTTGACGAAAAACCAAAGCGCCACATTCGCCCGTTTCTCCAGTTGTTTCGCAGCATATATTCAAAATGACTTATGTATTCCTCTGTCATCTTATACACCGCCTTTCTTAATCTTATACCATATCTGTCTAAGCAATTTATATTACCAAACAGCCGGAACTATAACCTACTATTTTGATATGTTTTATATGTTTTGATGTATATATATTATATTCACATGGAATAACTTTGTCAAGTAAATTTTACCTATTATTTTTGTAGGTTTTATAGGTTTGTATAAATCGACAATTTTATTAGTTTAATAGACTGTTTTATATTGACAATTCCAACATTGCTTACACAATGACAAGTCAAAAAACTCAAACCGACGTGGGCACCATTTATATGATTTATAATCACATAAATTGAAAGTCTTTACCTTTTCCAGCGTGTCTTAGCACTAATACCTAAGAAGATAATTCACTTTTAACAGAGATATAACTTAATATAATATATCTTATGGCGCCGATAGCAGGATTTTACCTGCGTATGTTGTTTACAAAGCAGGTGTTTTCTTAAAATACGCCGGCATATATAATTACTAAGCATAAAAAGATACTATAGTTCAAAATTGAATTACAGTATCTTTTAATTTTTAAAAGGTCATACAATATATTCCCTATAAATAAAACCAGTGGTATACAATTTATTTGTTATGAGGTGTAAACATTGCGGTGGATAAATAACGTTCCCCTGTATCCGGCAATAATGCAACAATAATTTTGCCCCGATTTTCAGGACGTCTTGCAAGCACCGTTGCAGCATACACGGCTGCCCCTGACGAAATTCCCACAAGTAAGCCTTCTTTTCTTGCAAGTATCCTGCCTGTTTCAAAAGCGTCATCATTTTTTATTGTAATGATTTCGTCATATATTTCTGTATTCAAAGTTTCAGGAATGAAGCCGGCACCTATACCCTGAATTTTATGAGGACCGGGAGTTCCATTTGACAGCACAGGAGAACCGGCAGGTTCAACGGCTACAATCTTAACATCAGGATTCTTTGATTTTAAATATTCGCCTACCCCTGAAATGGTACCGCCTGTGCCTACTCCTGCAACAAAAATATCTACCTTGCCGTCTGTATCATTCCAAATTTCAGGACCTGTTGTATTGCGGTGCACCTCGGGATTTGACATATTTGTAAACTGACTGGGAATAAAACTGTTGGGAATTTCCTCA
>Ga0153961_1000190_pt1 | contig 19224 bp, 17 predicted proteins | sample TSFL045MetaG_FD_104748 | JGI IMG/M metagenome (GOLD analysis project Ga0153961, IMG submission 104748) | Attine ant fungus gardens microbial communities from Florida, USA - TSFL045 MetaG | ecosystem: Host-associated > Fungi > Mycelium > Unclassified | place: USA: Florida, Withalacochee...
ATCTGTAATATTAAATTGCTGCACCAGTTTTCGGGTTTCTTTCATTTGGTTAAATACAGCTTCGTCGGTAATGTATGCCATTCCTGAATCTCTGCGCTTAATATTATCCATAATTCAAATTCCTTTCTGACTGAAATATAACTCATATATAGTGTGTACAATTATAATTATATCAAATGCTTTTTCTGATTGATATAGATTAACTTATATTATTTAAGTAAAATTTTGTATATAGATGATAGTACATTAATGCTTATTTGTTGTCATTGTCGTTAGTCTTGTTAGGTTTATAGTACGATTTTTCGTTATACTCTTGCGTATTGCTTCCATTTTCACGTGTTTTATGGGAAAAAAACGTAAATATTATTAATGCTGCACCAATAATAATGCAAAGCACGGGGACATTGGCGTTTTCAAGCAGTCCTGCAAGATCACCTGTGGATTGTTGGGTTGCGTTTTCTGTAGAGTTTTCTATTGCAGAGGCAATGGTTGGCATAAGTAATGGTATTGAGGTAAAAGCTTTTACGTAAAACAGTTTCATATATGTTGGCATAAATATACTCCTTGTGACAAATTATTAAAAAATAGCAATATTCATTAAAATAAACTATTGCAATTTACTGTTACCGGTGGTAAGATAAATGTATGATAAACGTAGGTATGATTAATGAAATCTATACAAGGGTAAAATCACCGTTTTATAAAGACAGGTGTTTTTATGTAAGGTGGGTATATTAAAAGAGGTAATGGTTTATATTGGAAAATATAAACTGCGTGCGAGGTTGCAACACAAGTTGTTCGACAGCTTGTGTTGACAACAGCATTATGTTGTGCTATAATTGCTGTCGTATTAAACAATACAGAGTAGAAGCTTGAGCGTTGCTTTAATGCTTAGTGCCTGCCAAACGGGGAGTTGTTGGCAGGACGAATGGAATTTTTCCTACGGTTCAAGTTTCGCATCCCGCTGTTGAATAAGGTACAACAATGAATTCCCAGCGGAGATGTGCGTGCATCTCCGCTTTTTGTTCTCCTTATCCGACAAACTAATCTAAACCTTAGTGTGCGTTGTTATTTATGCACATTTAAGGCAAGTAAATTTTTAAGGAGGACGCTTTATGAGTAAAATTTCTAAAGCAGCAAAAGAAGCAACAATTTTTAAGTTTACACCTGTTCAAATGGTAGCCTTTGGTGCTATCTTTATGGCGTTGCGTGTAGTGTTGGGTATGTTTGAAATTAACATAGGTGACTCTTATCGAGTTACATTTTCACCTATACCTGTTACGTTGGCAGCATATATGCTTGGTCCTATATGGGGCGGAATTATAGGGGGCTGTGGTGACCTTATAACTCTTATTATACATCCGACAGGCGGTATTAACTTTGGTATTTTGCTTGCCAAGGTTATGTGGGGTGTGCTTATGGGTCTATTTCTGCATAAAAAATCTGTAGGCTTAGTAAGAGCTGTTGTTTCCAATTTAGTTACAATTATCGTATGCAATGTTATTATTACTACTGCAAGTCTGTGTATAGCATACGGTTACCCTGTAGAGGCGATTTTGCCTGTAAGATTAATTACAAACTCTATTCACCTTGTAATTTATTGTGCAGCTACGTATTTCTTTATAATTTTAGTTGACAATGTTTATACCAAAATGAAGACAAAATTTGCAGGATAACTTTATACCACAATATTCAATAAAAGCTTTTATAATTTTTTTGACATATTTTACGTCATACATCGTAATTTGTCCTTGGAGGCTGTTAGAAAGGTATATTACTCATATGATGCACGCTGTTCCAAAATTTTTACAGTTTTTAATGGATATTAGTATTAAATAAGGCTTGTCTTATAAAAATGTCCGAGCTATTGCCTTGTGCAGTAACCCGGACTTATTTTTTATATTAACCAATGAAGTCGTCTAAATTCTCCACAATAGTTACAATGTCGTCTTCTTCGTCGTCGTTCAAAGCAGATGAGGAGCTGCTGGAAGAGCTTGAACTGCTGGAAGAGCTTGAATTACCTGAGGAGCCCGAACTGCTTGAAGAGCTTGAGCTGCCGGAAGAGCTAGAATTATTTGAAGAGCTTGAACTGCTTGAGGAGCTTAAATTATTTTTATTTGGCGTGCTGCTGCCCGAAGAACCGTTACCATTTGATGAACCATTGCTGTTGGCAGAGGAATTGCTTGGCGTACTGCTGTTGCTATTTGAATTATTGTAGGAGGTGTTGTTCTCCTTTGTGTATTGATAACCATTTATGTACAGCTTGTCGCCTGATATTGCCCATTGGTTGGCAGGTACAGAGGAAATATTACCATCTGATACTCCGTCACCGGTGTAATATTCAAAAACAAGTGTATTATTACTGCTTGAACCGTCGCTTGCACTGCTGCCAGAACCGCCAGAGCTGCTGTCGCTATTTGGTGTAACAGTCATCCTGTTGTTTTCATCTATTTCAAATATTCCTGCAACTCCACCGATAATGCAGGTGCCGTCCTCATTAAACTCAACCTCTACGTTGTCACTGCGTCCGCCCCAAGTACCTACAAGGTCCTTCTCAGGCTCACTTGACACAGCATCAGTGGCAGAAGTATTTGCTTCATTTACTGTTCCTGACGTATTGCTGCAACCACAGCCGCTAAGCGCTACAGCACTAACAGAGAGTATAATTGCAGAGAAAACTACAGCTATAATCTTTTTCATGATAAAACTCCTTTACAATAATAGCTTAACTTACCTATAGTTTACATAAATTGTCTGTCAATGTCAATTAATAAAGTGTTAAGTAAATATTTTCCAGACGAAGTATTTATAATTATCAATAGTAACTTAATGTTATATATAGCTGGAAAGTTAGAGCTTTGAAAAATAGACAAATAGATATAATTTTCAGTATGAATGTAATTATATGGGAATTTTAGGTAACCAAAATTAGCAGAGTTACATATTATTATATTGACAAAACTTTTACAAGGGAGTTTTTACATTGACAAGTGTTTACTATACTATAGAACCAGGCGATACATTGTGGGGGATTGCACAGCATTTTGGTATAACTGTAAACGATTTATTACGTTATAACAACATCCCCGACGCAAATAGAATTCATCCCGGCGTACAGCTGTATATTCCTGTTGGAATGTCTGTAACACCTAAATGGTATGCTGTCAGACCCGGTGATACATTATTTACTATATCTCAGCAATATGGCTTAGATATAAACGATGTTATGGACGTTAATAATCTTGACAATCCAAATAATATTTATCCGGGTCAACTTATAATGCTGAAAAGCTAGTGAAAGAAAAGCAGAGTGTTTTAAACTGCACTCTGCTTTTTGGTACTTATTTACGATTTTGTCAGCACAGAAATATTCTGTACAGCGTCGCATTTTCCTGCTGAAAGTAGCCGCTCTTTGCTGCCCTTGTTTTGTATAAAACTATATTTAAAATACGAACATTTTTAAAACTATAATCAACGTAGAATTAAGCTTAAATTGATAGGGGAGGTGCTTTATGCTCCTTCAATTTCTCCTACAATAAATGGTAAAACCTGACTTGGTGTAATATCAAGCACAAATGCAAATTCGTCATACAGCATGCGCTCAGCATCCTTTAAAAACCTTTCGTCTGCAAGGTGTAACTTTTTACCTACTTGCTTTTGGTTTTGTTTATGAACATACAGTGTCTTTATGAGCTGTACAAGCTCTGTACGGTCGCCTCGTACAAGAATTTCCTTATATTTTTCTTTTCGATCATTTTCGTTAGCAATCCAAATGCTTTCTTCGTTGGGCATATTGTTTATAAGGCTATAAATTTCTTCTTTGGTCATAACCCTTTTCATTTTGCCAACAAGCTCCAGATTATCTTTAGGAACAAAAATTTCAGAATTTTCTTTATAAACAGGCTTTAATACATAATATTCAATCTTTTTATCTCTGAAACGTTTTACAGTTATGTCTGTGATTCTACATACACCCTCCGACCTGTATATTACTGTAGTGCCAATTTTGTACATTTCTAAAATCCTCTCTCTAATTGCAGTAACGCACACCTAAGTTAAATTTTCTAATTTTAAGACCAATATCAGCAAAAATATGCACTTTCAATAGCTGTAAAGCACATTATTGCATAACATCCCTACAGTAATTATAACATAATTATACTCTTATTGTCATAGGCAAAAGCGACAAATATCACAGAGAAATTTTCGTGTAAAAGTTGATAAAAGCTTCACTAATTTATATCTTCAGACCTTCTACTGTGTCTGACAGTTGTTCTAATGTCAACAAGGAATTAAGCACACTGATTAATGCATTAGTAGTTATGTACTGTGGCAAATTTAGTTTTTTCAGCAGTGCAATACGCAGTATTTTGCTGTTATCTCTGCCTGTTAACCCCAGTCTGTAAAGGTCATTTTTGGTAATACTGCCTTTATTATTGGTAGTGTCATCGGTGCATACAGCGCCTGCATTTCGCAGTGCTGTTAATAAAATTTCTTCGCTTATGCCTTCTACACCGAGCGTACCTTCCTTGGAGGGTTTAGACTTGCGTTTTTCTTTCCCATTTATTTGTGGTATATAGGCATTTTTTATTTTATCCTTAGGGATTATTCCCTTAAGATGGTTTCTTATTAAAAAGCCCGCACTGTCACTGTCTGTTAAAATTATAATGCCCTGTTTATCAGCAAGCTGTTTTATTAAATTTACCTTCTCTTTATCTTTAAAAATTCTAAAGCCGTTTGTTTCTATAATAGTTGTGCTGATAAGCGAATGTAACCTTATTTTGTCGTACTTGCCTTCTACTATAACAGCTTCTTTTATGGTAATCATATTTTCACCTTTTTCCGTTTATTATCAGCTTGGCAATCAGTTGTTCAAGCAAAAGTCGCTTGTTACCGCTGCTGCTGTTCATTGCTGTGTTTGTTTCTGCAAGGTATTCAAGGCATTGGCAAATATCATCAGTAGTAAGCTTGGCAGAGGCACGTTCTGCTTTTTTTAAACGAAATTCCTTACGTTTGTAGTCAAAGTCTTTTGCCACGTCCTCAGCACGCATACCGCTTTCTACAGCAATCCTGACACGATACATATCAGTGTAGGTGTTAGACAGCTCGGCAAGTATCATAATCGGCTCTTCACGTTGATAGAAAAGCAGGTCAAGTCTTTGAAAGGCTTTGTCCCAGTTGCCTGCGGTAACTGCGTCTGTCATATCGAAAACTCTTGTAGCAAGATTTTTGGTAACTATTTTATCTATAGCGTTTGCTGTAATTTCACCTTCTTCTACAAAAGCACACAGCTTATCCATTTCGTTTTTCAGAGTAGTAAGGTCTGTACCCGTATATTCAATAATTTTCCCTGCATTGTCAGGTGCTAAAAGTAAATTACGCTTGCTTGCCCAGCTTATTAATTGTTTACGCAAATCTGCCGCTGTTTTTTTACCAAACTCAACTACTGCACCGTTTTTGTTTACAGCATCAATAAGCTTTTTTAAAGCGTTAGGCTTTTTGCCGCTTGGTACATATGTGGTCATTGCAACAACAATAATCGTTGCTTCAGGTAAATCCTCTAAAGCCCTGTAGAACAGCTTAAGGTCACTGTCAGGCAATTTTTCTATGGCAAGATTATCAATAGCTATATAGTTGTATGGGTCAGTAAAGGGAATAATATCAATAGTGGGTATTATTTCTTCAACCGAGCTGTCTTCGTTAAAGTTGTGGAAGCTAAAGTCGGAGGGGCTTTTACCTGCTATTTTTTCCTGCAACCTTTTAGCATAGGCAGAAACAAGCATTTTTTCCTCACCGTAAAGCAAGTAAACATTTTTAAAGTTGCCTTCCTTTATTTGTCGTTTCAAATCCTGTTCGGTTATTTTTGCCATAGGTTAATACTCCTGTCTGCAAATTTAAATAAAGAGACGCTGCCGTTGCCGGTACAGTATTCACTGTTATCGTTTTTACCGCAGAAGACTGTATTTTCACAGTTTAGCAGCTCTATGTTTATACAGTCCTTTTCCAATATGGTTATGCTGTTGGTGAGATACTTCTGCGGAAGTAAGGCGAAGTCACCCTTTTGCGGTGCAACCAGTATACTGCTGTTATCAATGGTTATGTAAATCCAGCGTTTGTCCTTTGTAGGTATAATGCTTACACAGTAGCTGCCGCAATTAATATCTGTGTTTTCGTCTATAAATTCATAATTCTGTTCAGCTAAAATTTCTTTAAGCTCATCAGAATACCCCGTATCTTCGTATATAAAAACATTATTTACATTGAACTCTAAGAAAATCTCTTCGGCATATTGACTGTAATAGCTGTAGCTGTCGGGAATTATTACAGTGTTTATTTTATTGCCTTCAACACTGTTTAACACATTATCAAAGTAATAATTTGTACCTCCGCAGCAAATAAGACTGGTGCCGCCATTGCCGTGCTCCGTTATGGTAACGCCATTACCTGTTTTTATTACCTCAAAATATACTGCTTGTGTCATTATAGCATATTTACTCATTAAAATCATTACTGCCATAGATGTACTTACTATGGTACAGCTGCCAATGCTTTTAATCCTAAAGCCCTGTACAACAAAGAACACTGTCACTACCGTAAATACGGCAATCATTGCCAGCTTGACAAAGTTGTCGCTTAGCTCAATGGTAGCAAAGGGCAGATTACTTACAAATGACGATATGCCTAAAATGTAATTACAAAGCAGTCCCTCTGCAATGGCAACCAGCTGTGTTAAAATATTCGCAAACGGTAAGCAGCTTAACATAAGCATTATTATGCCTACAACTATAACTAACGGTGCTGCAAAGGTTATAAGCAGGTTGGAGATTAAAAAGTATATGTTGAATTGTTCAAATACAAATACCATAACAGGCAGCGTAAAAAGAGTGGCTGAAACAGAAACTGACGATGTATTTATAAAGTAACTTACAACATAGTATATTGCTTTGTGCAGGGCGGCTTCTTTTACTTTTGGCAGCTTGGAAATAAGGAACGTATTCATTTTATTGCCCAGGGTACATATGCCAAGTGTAGCACCGAAGGACATTAACAGCCCCAGATTTCCAATAGCCAGAGGGTTTTGAATTGTAATTATTATACCTGCTGCTCCAAGGTTATTCAATGAGCTTGTATTCTTTAAAAAGAAAAACGAGAGCAGATAAATTATACTCATAATAGATGAACGCATAATTGAATAGCTGCACCCTGTTAGTATGGCATATAGCAAAATAAAGGCAATGGTAATGCCTGCGGGGATTTTTTTGTTTTTTATAAAAAACGAAAGTAAGCCAAAAATGAAGTTTACTATAATTGTTAAGTGTAAGCCGGACACCACTAAAATATGGCTTAGCCCGGCACTTCTAAAGCTTTCTCGAAGGTTACTGCTCATTTCACTTTTGTCGCCCAACAGCAGTGTTGCCAGCAGACTGCTTTGGTTGCTGTCCAGCAATGTTTTTGTTTTGTCCTTAATTGCATCTTTAATATTGGTGATGCAGCCATACCATGGCACTGCCTGCTTGCTGCATACAACAACATTGCTGTCAGCAAGGCTTACATTAATAAAGTACCCGTTAGAGATGTCGTGACAGGTGTAGGGTGAATTGCTTTTTGATGAGAAAATAACATCCATTATTACGTTATCATATTGTTCTATGCCTAAATCGTACCTTGTTACTATGCGAAATTTTATATTTTGCGGTACACTCTGTATACTTTTGTCATTTAATGAAATTTTATTAGTTTTCAGGCAATACGTATATGTGCCGTTTGTAATTGTTTGCTCTGTAACCTCTGCCGTTAACCTACCGCTTTGATTAGCAAGGCTTTCTACAGGGACAACATTTATGTAATAGGCAACAGAATAGGACAGTATTCCTGCACAAACACAAAGAAGTCCTGTAAGTAATGCTGTTTTATTCTCTTTCTTATAAAATATTGCACATACCACAGCCAGTATACAAATTATAGATAAAAGAAAAAATGCGAAGCAGGTGCCTGCAATCATAGCAGTAAGCAGACCCAGCATATAGCACAGCCCAACTACAAAAAACACCAGCTTCACATAATCACCCTTTGTTTCACTACAAGCTTATAATGATATCGCTACAGGCATTTCAAATGCCTGAGTATTATTTTGGGAAAACAGGCAACGACTCTAAGAAGATGATGTCGTCTCTGTTTTGAGCATCACCCTCAGCGAGCACTGCAGCTTTGCCTACAACCTTACCGCCGGCTGTTTTAACCAATTCTTCCAAAGCAAGTAAAGTATCCCCCGTACTGATAACGTCATCAACAATCAAAACACGCTTGTCAGTTAATGCTTTGGCGTCACTGCCGCTAAGGTACAGCGTTTGTTCCTTGGCAGTGGTAATAGACTTACAGTTTATCTTTAAAGTGTCAGTCATATAAAGCTTAACTGATTTTCTGGCTATTACGTATTTTTTGCACCCTTGTCTTGCTACTTCGTAGCACAGCGGTATACCCTTAGCTTCGGAAGAAATTACTATATCATGCTTCGGACATTTTTTTAAAAGCTCTCTTGCAGCAGCTTCTGTAATCTCTACATCGTTAAACATAATAAATGCAGCAATGTCAAGCTTAGGGCTGACCTCACACAACGGCAGCTGTCTTTTATATCCTGCAATAGTCATTTCATAATAATTCATATGTCAGTTTCTCCTATATTGAAGTTTTTTCTTATAAAGGTAAAGGTCTTAATTCTTCAAGCCATTGTCGTGTTAAGCGACTTGCCGCCCAACAAGTGAAAGTGCAGGTGAAAAACGGTTTGTCCGCCGTTAGCACCACAGTTGCTTACTACTCTGTAGCCATCACCTAAATTATTTTCAGCTGCGATTTTAGGAATAACCTCAAAAATATGAGAAACTACACGGCTGTTGTCGACAGTTATACTGTTCATACCTTCAATATGCGTTTTTGGGATAATAACAATATGCACAGGTGCCTGTGGTGCGATGTCATAGAAGGCTATAATTTTATCATCCTCATATGCTTTTTTAGACGGAATGTCACCATTTATAATTTTACAGAAAATACAATCCATTATGCTCATAACCTTTCTTAAATAAAATACGGCTTTTTCAGCAGCCTTTTTTACAAAATCTACAATAATATTTTATCACAATAAAGTTTTATAGTAAAGTTTTTTGGCGAAATTTTATCCTACAACTTATTATTTGCTTGATACTGTGTCAATATTAATTTCAAAAATATTGGTATGTTTGTGGTATAAAATCCCGCAAAAATGTTTTAAAACCATACAGGTGACAGAATATTTGTAATTTTGTATTTGTTTTAGTGGTGATGACAGAATAAAAAATCCGACTTTGTATTATACAGCCGGATTTTATACTAAACACTATTAAATAATATATTTTTATTTGCTTAACCAAAGGGATTAAACAGTGCTTTTAATTCTCTGGCTGCTGCGGTAATATTTTCGCTGCCGATTACAGCTGAAACTACGGCAACACCGTTTATACCTGTGCCGTTTAGTCTTGAAATATTGCTGCGCTTAATACCCCCAATTGCCACCATTGGTATTTTAACAGCGGAGCGTATTTCTTTAATTTTTTCTATGGTAACCGGCTTGGCATCCGCCTTAGTGGAGGTTTGAAAAACTGCCCCTACTCCTATATAGTCGGCACCGTCCAGTTCCGCCTTAACTGCGGTCTGCAGATTGTTTGCAGAAACGCCTATTATTTTGTCATCGCCTAAAACGGCTCTTGCAATGTCAGCAGGTAAATCCTTTTGCCCCAAATGCACACCCTCAGCATTAACGGCGGCGGCAATATCAAGCCTGTCGTTTATTATAAGCGGGATGTCATAATATTCTGTTATGCGCTTAATTGAAAGCGCCAGCTCGTAAAACTCTCTGGACGTAGCATACTTCTCACGTAGCTGAACAACAGTACAGCCGCCTTTTATAGCGTCATTTACAGCTTGCTCAAGGGTAGGTACGGTCATCAGCTTTCGGTCGGTACACAGGTATAACGAATAATCAATTTTGCTTTTATCCATAGCGGTTACCTAAGGTGATAATGTTTCAGAAAATATACCCCAATATTAAAATGAAGTTATCATGGCAGCTTCAAGCAGAAAATTTTGTGGTACAGTATGTTGTCAGTAAACGTTTTCTGCCCCGGTACGGCATAATTTAATGCCGAAGATTGGTGATTATACTGCTTTAGAATAGTATTATTTTTCTGAACAGAATTTAACCTCTTTTCCTTCTAAAATCATATTGGTGGTTCTTACTGCACACATTTTACCACACATTGAGCAGGTGTGTCTATCTGCCGGAGGTGTACTTTCAAAATATTCTCTGGCTTTGTCGCCGTCAATGGCAATCTCAAACATTCTATCCCAGTCCATAACGTGCCTTGCCTCCGCCATTTGGTTGTCAATATCTCTTGCGCCCTTAATGCCCTTGGCAATGTCGGCGGCATGTGCGGCAATTTTACTTGCTACTATTCCCTCCTTAACGTCATTAAGGTCGGGCAGGCGTAAATGCTCAGCAGGTGTTACATAGCATAAGAAGTCAGCACCGCTTGCTGCTGCAATAGCACCGCCAATAGCACTTGTGATGTGGTCATATCCCGGAGCGATGTCAGTTACAAGAGGACCTAAAACATAGAAAGGTGCATTGTGGCAAATACGCTTTTGTAGCTTCATATTAGCGGCAATTTCGTCCATAGCCATATGACCGGGACCCTCTACCATAACCTGCACGTCCTTTTCCCAGGCTCTCCGGGTCAGGTTGCCCAGCTCTATTAATTCAGAAATTTGTCCTGAATCTGTGCTGTCGTCAATACAGCCGGGACGCAATGCGTCACCAAGGCTTATAGTAACGTCGTATTCTCTTAAAATTTCCAAAACCTCGTCATAGTATTCATAAAACGGGTTTTCGTTTCCTGTCATTGCCATCCATGCAAATAACAGTGAACCGCCGCGGGAGACGATGTTTATTTTTCTGCCCTCACGGCGAAAAGCTTCTACGGCACGCTTGTTAATACCTGCGTGAATTGTCATAAAATCAACGCCCTCTTCAGCGTGGGCACGAACGACCCTTAAAAAGTCCTTTGCGGAAATTTCAAGCAAATCCTTATCAAGGTAGCCGATTGCATCGTACATAGGTACTGTGCCTATCATAGCAGGAGATTTTTCAATAAGCTGTGTTCTGAAGGTGTTGGTTTTGCCATAATTGCTTAGATCCATAATAGCCTCTGCACCAAATTTAATAGCCACATCTACCTTTTGCATTTCTACATCATAATTTTTGCAGTCGCCTGAAATGCCCAGGTTTACGTTAATTTTAGTTTTTAAGCCGCAGCCAATGCCCTCCGGTGAAATTGACTTGTGGTTAACATTACAAGGTATAGCTACCTGTCCGCAGGCTACCAGCTTCATTAACTGTTTGATGTCCATATTTTCTTTTTTTGCTACAATTTCCATTTCAGGCGTAGCAATGCCCTTTTTTGCTGCCTCCATTTGAGTTGCGTACTCTCTCATTTAATCAAATCCTTTCATAGAATAGTAGTCATAAAAATGGTGTAAAGGACCGTTGCCCTTGCCTATTTCAAGTGAATTTTTAATAGTTCCGTAAATATATTTTTTGCCCATTAATACAGCCTCCTTAACAGAATATCCCCTTGCCAGAAATGCTGTAATGGCTGAAGAAAGCGTACATCCTGTACCGTGGGTGTTTTTGGTGTTAATACGAGGCGACTTGTATTTAAAAAAGCTGACACCGTCGTATAAAATATCAACAGGCTCGCCGCTTAAATGCCCGCCCTTAATGAGTACTGCCTTTGTGCCCAGACTGTAAATTTCCTTAGCACATATATAAACATCATTGGTGCAGGAAATTTTTTTATTGGTAATTAGCTCTGCTTCGGGTATATTTGGGGTAAGCAATGTGGTTAGTGGTATAATTTCATTTTTAAGTGTTCTCAGTGCAGCTTCGTCCATTAGTGCATATCCGTCCTTGGCTGACATAACAGGGTCAACTACTAAGATAGGCGGCTTGTACTGCTGCAGCCTGTCTGCAACTGCCTGCATAATTTGTACACTTTTTATCATACCTACCTTAACGCCGTCTATGGTAATATCCTCAAACACAGCGTCAATTTGCTGTTTTACGATGCTTTCCGGCAGGTCAAAAACCGAAATTACCCTGCTGGTATTCTCAGCAACAACCGAGGTTATAACGCTCATAGCATACACGCCGTTTGCACACATACTTTTAATGTCGGCTTGTATGCCGGCACCGCCGCTGCAATCGGAGCCGGCTATAGTTAAACAATTTTTCATAAAATCAATCCCAACTAAAAAAGCACCCATACATAATTATGGGTGCAAAAGCTCGACTTATAATCATTTAATCATTTTGCTCCCTACGGTAGTATTAACTAACAGGTTCAAAGGGTCAGGTTTTACCTTCTCAACTAACTTTTAGTCCCCCTGCAAATTATTCTATTTACAAGGTCATTGTACAATAGTATATAATTTTTGTCAATAACAAAAGAAGCTACGCGCATAAAAAATGTGTCAAAAATGCAATAAAAATTGACTTTTCTATTTTCAGGTGGTAAGATAAATTAGTATGTAAATATGTAAGAATTTGCAATAAATTTGGTTGATTTTAACGGCAATGCTGCGGTGTATTTGGTTTTGCAGAACCGTTTGTTGCAGTATGCTGACCAATATATAATTAGGAGATGCATTTTATGAAGGTTTCTAAGCTATTAGGCGAAAGATTTAAAAATGCACCATCTGACTGCTTAATTGAAAGTCATAAGCTAATGGTGCGTGGCGGCTATATGAAATATATGGCTAATGGTATTTACTCATTATTTATGCCGACAAAAAGAATTACTCGAAAGATTGAAAATATTATTCGTGAAGAAATGGATAAAATTGACGGTCAGGAAGTAATGTTCCCTGTAGTAATGCCTGCCAGCATTTGGGAGGAGTCCGGCAGGTATAACAGCATTGGCAGTGAAATGGCAAGGTTTACTGACCGCAATAAAAATAAAATGGTACTTGGTATGACCCACGAGGAGGCTGCTGTGCATCTGGCTAAGGATACGGCACAGTCTTACGCAAACTATCCGTTTATGATTTACCAGATTCAGACAAAATTCCGCGACGAGCCAAGGGCAAGGGGCGGATTGATAAGAGTGCGTGAGTTTACTATGAAGGACGCTTATTCCTTCCACACCTCACAGGAGGATCTTGAAGAGTATTACGACAGGGCTTTTAAAGCATATGAGCGTATTTTTAAGCGTACGGGTGCCAAAAATGTTATCTCTGTAAAGTCAGACAGCGGTATGATGGGCGGCAGCGTGTCCCACGAATTTATGCTGTTGGCGGATATTGGTGAGGATTCACTTGCTATTTGTCCTGAGTGTGATTTTAGGGCAAATATGGAGGCATCACCTTGTATTATTGAAAATGAAGCCTGCGAGGTTGAGCCGCTGGAGAAAATCTACACACCGAATATAAAAACTATTGACGACCTTTGCAAATTCCTGGGTGCAAGCCCGAAAACCTTTGGTAAAGCTGTAGTTTACCAGAAAAATTCTAATGATGAATACGTGGTAGTATTTGTACGCGGTGATTTAGAGGTAAACGAAACTAAGCTAAGAAATTATCTGGGAGAGGATATTCACCCGGCACAGGATATTGTTACTGACGAGTGCGGTATTGTACCGGGATTTATCGGTCCGGTTGGTCTGACCGAAAATGCTGAAGTTGTTTATGACCTGTCCCTGAAGGGAATAAACAGCTTGGTGTGCGGTGCTAATGAGGTTGACTACCACTATAAGGGAATCAATATGAGCCGTGATATTGGCGAGGTGGAATATGCTGACGTTGCAAAGACTTTCGCGGGTGCAATCTGTCCTGTATGTGGTAAGCCTGCTATTACCATAAAGCGCGGCATTGAGGTTGGTAATATATTCCAGCTTGGCACAAAATATACGGAAGCAATGAATATGATATACCTTGACAATAAGGGTGTGGCGCAGCATCCTATTATGGGATGTTATGGTATCGGTGTAGGCAGACTGGCTGCGTCAATCTGTGAAGAAAGCCACGACGATTATGGTCCAATCTGGCCAATGCCTATTGCTCCGTGGCAGGTTGAAATTTGTAACTTGAAGGCAAAGGACGAAGCAGTTACAAAAGCCTGTGAAGGTTTATATAAAGAACTGACGGATATAGGTGTAGAGGTTCTTTATGATGACAGAGCAGTACGCCCCGGGTTTATGTTTGCTGACGCTGACCTGTTTGGTGTGCCGATTAGGGTGGTAGTTAGCCCTAAGACGCTTGAAAGAAATTGCTATGAAATTTCTTACAGAGATAAGTCCTATAAGGGCGATTTACCTGTTGAAAATGCAGCGGCTGAGATAAAAAATATAATTCAAAAAATCCTTGATGAATATAAGTAAGTATAAAAAATGGTGGGCGATTTTACTCGCCCGCCACATAGTTTTTTGTTTATATTAATGAAAAGTGTATTGGCAGATATTAATTTTGCTTTTTGACCATCTTGTATTCGTCATAAAATTTGAAGTAATGGCAATTGTCAAAAGTGTTTTGCATAAATTTAACCATTTCGTCCTCATCCAAATTTATCTGACAAATATAACAATCGTATTCTTCATCATAAACATAATTGGCACAATGCTCACAGTTTGATTTACCCGGCATTAATAATCACTCCTTGTTTGCGTAGTAAAATCAACTGCGAAAATTATAACACATTAAAAAATATATTGCTATACTAAATAGCAAAAGGGACTGATGCAATAATGTATATTAACTACAAGCCTTTGGCTGTGTTTTTAAGAATGATAATTGCTATGGGAGGTACTCTGTTGCTGCTTGCAGCCCTGCAGCTGTTCAGTGGTGAACCACAGCTTAAGCAGCTTAACTATTATTCCGTAATTATGTTGTTAATTACAGTTATTTACTACTATGTGCTTTCTTTTTGGCAAATTAATAATACCAAAAAGGATAAAACCTGTTTAGCACCTTGGCTAAAAGGGACATTAATGCTTTCAGCAATAGCCAGCTGTGCAGTAACACATTTTTTAATTAATGGCAATTCAATTCCCTCTTGGTCTGATAATTTTGTAAACGATACAGTTACATATATACTGCCTGTAGTATTGTTTGTTGACTGGCTTCTGTTTGACAAAAAGGGCAATTTTAAGCTGTTTTTCCCTTTTATATGGTTTATACCTGCGGTGCTGTACACGGTGTATGTGTATGTTGCCGTATTAGTACTGGACAAACAGATGAACTTTTTTGCAAAATATCCTTATCCGTTTGATGATGTTTATCCATACCCGTTTTTTGACATAGCCACAAACGGTACAGTAACCACAGTAGCTACATTACTGATGTTGGCTGTTGGTTTTATTGCACTGGGTTTTGTGCTGTTTCTTTTAGATATGTTACCTGTAAGGTTCAGAACCTTTGTGGAAAGTAAAAAATCATCTGAATAAATACATATATGTCAAAAAAGCTCATCTGTATAATAACAGGTGAGCTTTTTAAAAAATCAAAGAAACAAACAGAAACCCGACAGAATTAACTATCGGGTAGAATTTAAAAAAATATCCCGCTTAACCGTTAGGTGTTAATTTATAACCTGCCTACAAAAATAGCCAGGTGGGTGCTTCTTGTTAGCTTTATTGCTCCCAACTTCTATATACATCAAGGTGTATATAGGAGGTCTGCAAACCACTTCCAAAGATTAAGCTCCCAATAATAGAAGTGTAGGGTTATATGAACACCAAACACGCATTAAGCAGGACGTTAGCAAATTGAATACCAAATTTATTCTATGTATCAGGTGAGGGGATTATTCGTCCTCACCAAAAATTTCATCAAAATGTTTTTCAAATTCAGCAGCAAGCTCATCAAGTAAATCATCATCCTCAACCTCAAGCAGAAGTTCCTCGCCGTCCTCCTCAACAGTTTGGAAGATGTAGTACTCGCCGTCGTCCTCAAGCTGTTCCTGAGCATCATCATATACAGGCAGCAATGCATAGTAAACATTGTCATCCTTTTCAATGCTGTCTATAATCTCAAAGGTATGCTCTACATTTTCATCATCAAGAAGAGTGATTAGATCAGCCTCAAATTCTTCATTACTCATCAATATCATTCCTTTCATATGTCTAATGCTATTTTAACCATTTTCCACTTATAAGTCAAGTGAAAATTTGTGAAATTTATGATAATACAGGAAATTTGGTAGGTTTCAACAAATGTACAAAAGTTTTTAAAAATATTCAAAAAAAGTATTGACATTTATAAAATGTATGATATAATATAGACATACTAAGAAAGAGGTAAAGACCAATGAGAAGTTAATTGTTTCCGGTTAAGTTGTTACAAGAGAGGTACACTCCAATGAAGTAGTTGTTTTAACCGAATAGATTATAGCAAAGGGTACAGACCAATGTAATATTTAAGCGTTTCTTAAGCAATATTTAGTGAAAGGGGCTTAGTCCTATGGGCGAACTGGAACCTGAGTTTTTAACCGGCTTTGGTCGTATGGCAAAAGCCAAGATGTACAGTTGAGGTAGAGTATATTATATTAGTGTAAACAGTAAAGCATAGAAAGTAACGGTAGGATGTCAGTTATGTTTATCTTTGCTTTGAGTTTAAAAAATACATGGTATATGAAGGGAATGTATATACTGACGCTGTACTGTAGTACAATTGAATATTGATTTTTGGGGAATGTAATTAATTTTACACAAAACCAACCCGTTTGGCATCAAGACCATTGACTTCGTAACCACAGGTAGTGGTTATGGCTTAGTAACAGGCTAGGCAAAAAGTAAAGCATTAAGGGACAGTGCGACGTTGCTCGCTGACCGAGGGTTTGCGGTGGTATAAATTCGTAGCCGAATGTACATATGGTTGATGCTGTTGAATTTGCAATTTCCTTGAATATATAGACCGATAATCCTTTTGGGTTATCGGTCTTTTGTATTTGATTTTACTTAGTTAAAACCTGCGATGTTATATAACCAGAGTACATATCAGTATATATAATTTGGCTATATTGTGGAGGGTAAGATTATTAAGTGCTATTAAAAAGTAAACACTAATTTTAACATTTATGCCATTTACATTTTATGTTTAATTTCGTAATGTGTTAAAGCAATTAATAAAGCTTTTATATTTTTGTAGCATAGCACATAAAAAGGTATTTTCTGTGATAGAAAGCCACATAAACACCTTTTATGCTCCACGGTCTTATTTTAAAATTTAGTAATTATTTATAAATTTTTTAGTAGCTAATTATTCAAAATCACATATTAACCAAAGTAATTTGTCGAATCAGTAAATTGACACCTAAATTTTGTAATGCTATAATGACCGTGCAGTAAGGAAATAAAAGCGGAAATGAAGTAGACAAAATCAAATTAAAATAGTTGTCAAACAACGGGGTTTGACGTCTGTGCACAGGCGTTAAGCCTCGTTTTTAATTTCCGCAAATAAGCTGTACGTTTTTACAAGGAGAGAATGAAATGAAAAGCAGTAAGATTTCAAAGGTATTAGTAGCAACAGCTCTATCGGCTATGGTTGTGGCAACCTCTGCAGCCGGTGCATCGGCTACAGAGTTCACAACATATGGCAGAGTGGAACAGCCAAAGGTTTCGCACAGTTTTTCCGAAGGTGAAATAGGTGTGGTAAACTTTAAAACAGTATGGGGCGATAAAGACGCCAATATCGAATCTATGAAAAGCTATATTGATGATGCGCACAATGCAGGTGTAAAGATTTTAGTTTTTCCTGAAATGTGTGTAACAGGCTACTGTTCTTCCAGTGACCCTGATTCGGTGGTATATAAAACCGCAGTTAATCTTGCAGAAGAAAAAAATGGTCCTACATCACAAATTTTCTCAAATATTTCTGATGATTATGATATGTGGATTATATACGGTGCAACAGAAAAAATTGAGGGCGACAGCGAACACGCCTATAATTCTGCTTTTGTATGTTCACCTGAAGGCGAAGTGACAACATACCAGAAAATAACGCCAGTTGAAGGCGACTGGTGTACACCTGGTGAAACACCTGTACTTATTGATGCCGGCGAGTACGGATTAATGGGTATAAGCATTTGTTATGATACATATGCAACACCTGAGTTGGGCAGGTATTATGCCGCTAAGGGTGCTAACATTCTTATCAATCCAACAGCTACTTCACGAAGCTATAAAGATGTTGATGGTGACGGTGCTCGTGATGATCAGGGTTGGGAATGGTACTATAAAAACAGATTGGAGAGCAATGCATCGCGTGAAGGGTATCTTATTTTAAGTTCTAATCTGGTTGGCGGAGACGGTCCGGTTAAAGAGGACGGTTCGTACACCTATAACTTTCCGGGCGGTAGTGTAATTATTGGAGCAAAATCCGCAGGTCCGGTATATTACGCAGGAGTTACAGAGCCTTCAGCAGGTGTGAATACCAATGCAGATATTGTTACAGGTACAGAGGGGCTTTTGACAAATGTAACGGGTTTAACGGCTTCAACAGGCTCAACCTGCAGTAATAAGGACTTTTTGGTTGAATACTATGCTAAATGGTATGCTGAGCTTGCCGACAAATTAGAGGCAGGTGAAAGCTTAAAATACCGCAACAACACAACAGACGGACCAACGGCAGCTGTGGTTAATATGCCTGGTGTTTGGGGTGACAAGGAGGCTAATTTGGCAGCTATTGAAAATTACATTAAAGAGGCAGGCGAGCAGGGCGTTGATATTCTTGTATTTCCTGAAACTGTTTTAACAGGCTACGAGTGGAAAGCTCCAGAGGACGACCCATATTATCAGGAGCAGGGCGTAGCAATGCAGGTTGCACTTGCAGAGACTGTTCCGGGACCAACGACAAACTATTTGTCAAAGTATGCTAAACAGTATGGTATGTACATTATATTTGGTATGACAGAAAAAGAGAACGAGCCTATTTATGATATGACAGATGGCGGCGTGGAAAAGGTTTATAACTCAGCAGCTATTTTATTCCCGGACGGTACAATAGATTCTTATCAGAAAATGCATAGAGCGGGCTATGAAAGCAAATGGTCTGTTTCGGGTAATACACCGTTTATGTTCGATACACAGTGGGGCAAGATTGGCATAGATATCTGCCGTGACGGTCACTTCTACCCGGAGC
>Ga0153961_1000191_pt1 | contig 18997 bp, 10 predicted proteins | sample TSFL045MetaG_FD_104748 | JGI IMG/M metagenome (GOLD analysis project Ga0153961, IMG submission 104748) | Attine ant fungus gardens microbial communities from Florida, USA - TSFL045 MetaG | ecosystem: Host-associated > Fungi > Mycelium > Unclassified | place: USA: Florida, Withalacochee...
CGTCCCAGAAATGGGGCGGGGAAGGGGAAGTGGGCATGTGGGTCTCCTTCGCCATTTCTATCAGGAATTCGATTTGAAAAGCTATCATTGGTGTTCAGCCAAGCGAACAGGTTCCAGCCTGTTGGTGGCTCATACTCTCTTGAGAAGAGGCCTTCCCTAGCTGTCAGTTCCTACTCTGACATGTTGTCAATTCTGCTAGTCAGCTCTACGCCCCTCGATCTCATGCCAATCTTCTCGGTAAAGAAGAACTCTTTCGCACGATCTTAAGAGAGCCTAGTTCCACAAGAGCGTTATCACGAGCCTTTACTTGATGAAAGGCGCCCTGTAAGATGCGCTATATCGACAAGGCGAGGAGAATGCAGCCTAATGTGAATAGCTCAAAACCAAAGCAGCCGCATATAGAAATGGTTGACAGGCAGACCCATTCATGATATCGAATAGGAATGATCATTATCAGGGGATACAGATATGCCATGCTAGGATGAGCTAGGCTTTCAACAGCAGAAGCCACCTTCCAAGCGGCTTCCCTCCAGTGCCATTGACTATTGCTACGGTCATCAACCGCAGCATTGAATTGAGACTTTCCACCTTGCTTTGGACTTGAATGGATCTACTTATTCTCTGCCAGATCGATCTTCATTAAGAGGGTCAACCCAAGCTATTACTCTACCTCCTCTCCTTATGTTATGGTGGATTTTGAATCCCTAGTAGTATACCAAGAGCTCCTGTTGGGAAATTCGGTTCTAGGTCTGATACATAGGGCAATCCACTCGAGTATGCGACTGCCTAAAGATGATAGACCTGCATGCGATTGATAGAAGGCTTCGACCTCCGGCACGCATCTCTTTCTTCCCACGCATCATATGAGTAAGCCATATCTAAGGAGCTCTAAAGTAAACCCAAGCGAAGTAAACTTAGCTTAGCTCGAATTGGATTTCTTACTCCAGAAAAGACAGACTAATATTAAATAATGCGCACACGTGAAAAAGGCTTACCCCGCACCGCAGGCTGACTCTTCCAATCCAACTCTATCGAAGGAGAAAAAAAGCTGGGACTACGACTTGCTTAGTGCAGGGCTGCTTGTCGTGATTGGTTGGACACTCTCTTCGTCTAAGGTCTTAGCTTGGTCACTCTATTAAGCTTTCCCTGCAAGTCTATTGAATGGGGTACGAAAGATTGCTATTCAAAGCATCGTTAAGAGTTCTGTTTTCTAGGGAGTAGTCAAGATAAGATGACTCTTCTCTTTCCTTCTATGGAGCCGGATGTGAGCTTCTCGCCTACTGATCTTACTCAAAAAGATTCAATGGGACTTGGTCTCGATGTCAACTAAAGAATTTACTGAGTCAGGTATTCCGTGCTAATGCAGTCGATTTCTTCACATCTTCGGTTGTTGCCAGTTCAATCGGACTTTTTTCTAGTCTTGCCTTCCTAAATGGTATTTCCCATATCGGGTGAATGACCAGATATCGAGATAAGTTGGCCTTCTCTTCATCTACACCCGAATCCTGAATCTATCAATAGAAGGACTACGATAGTCGAAGACTTTCTGCAAAAGAGGGAACCTTCCCAACACTCTCAAACGTGATAAAAGCCTCTTTTCGGCACCTTCACGCTCCTTCTTGAAAAGGCTACAACCCTAGAATCTAATCGTTGGGCTTTTACGGAGCTTGGCCTGCTTTCGCATTAACTCACCATTGCATTGGTGATTTGGTTCGTAGCAGCCCAAGTATATCCAGGAGTTCCTTTTACACGCTACGCTATCCTCGGTGACGATATCGTCATCGGAGATGAGCGGGTGGCTGAGCGTTATCACGAGCTAATGTCGCCACTGAATGTTCCATTTTCGTTAGAGAAATCGTTAGTATCGTAAGTTGGTGCTTTGGAGTTTGCTAAGCGGTTCTTCGTACGCGGGGTGACTAAGAACTTGAGTCCCGTCTCCTGTCGCATGTTAAGATCCTTAGTTAGTTCAATATCCCTTGTTTCTGTAATGAGGGCCATTATGTCTACGGATCTTCCATTGTCGTATCGTTTATGGGAAGCTGGGTACCGGGTGTATACTCGACGCGAGATCCAAGTCCCGTGCACCACGTTTAAAGGTCGGAGTGGGATGTGGATTCAGCGCGGCGTTTTCCTCTTCCCACCGCGTGCCGCGATACGCGCGACTCAATCAGTCGCGATAGCATTGCATATCCCTCAAACATGCATTTGGATTCATACCCCTTTGTGCCTGTTCTCCGGTCATATTCTCTACAAGTGCTTTATCGATTGCATCGGTCAATGCATCTCTATCATTGACCGATGGAAAGTTTTGTTGGGCCCGAAGAAAGGTCCCCTGGACCCTCTCGAGTTTGATGAGGGCAGCCTTCACATTTTGACACTGCTCCCACATCTCGAGCTTCCGCCTATTCTCTAGGATGGCAGAGATCTCCATAGGGGAGGGCCTCGGCCTGAAAAGGCTTAGCCGACTAGTAGGTCTGATGCTTAAACTTCAGCGCTTATTCCGACTTCACGGCACGGATGAGTCTTCTACCGGCCCTCTCTTTTCACTTACTTCACCGCTCCTTCTCTTCCCCTGCCTTCCCACGGACTTACTAAACCACCAACAACGGCAACAGAAAGAGAGAAGAAAGAATAGGCCGGGCAACCCCGCTAGATAGGCAAGGGCAGCATCGGTAGCTCGATCGGCAAGGCTGTGGGTCATAGGCACAAGCGGTACCAACCCAATCGGCAAGGCATAAGATAGGGAGGCTCCTCACGCACAATCCACAAGAGGGTCGGTATCTCTTTTCATTTTTTGATGAGTAAGGGCTCGATAGAATGCTTGATCGATGAGGGAAGGCAAGGCCTTAACCAAGTCATCGCATTCGTCGCACCAATCATAGATAGAACCCGCTCCTTGGATAGAATCCATAATCAGAAGTTATCGGTACCGTTAGCATCTTACCTTTGATTAGAATGTTCAGGTCCTTGCTCTCTCCTGACTGATAGGTTAATGGGTGGCCCATGCACAAGGGATTATCTAATTTAGTTTCGAAAGAAAGTTCAGTTCAGAATACGAGCCGTCACTTGAATCTATCTCCTTTCCAGAAGGCTAGGCTAGGCAAGTGCTCTTGCTATCCCCTTAGTCGTGGGCGTGGGTAACCCGTCGCAGAGCAGTGACTGCCTCGGACGCCCTGCATGAGTTGAGGACACCCTTTCGAGCGTGGGAACCTCGGAGGTGGTTTGGAATCAGCTCAGTCCTCACCGCCCCAACTGTGATGGTCCCCTTCGGCTAGTTCTTTCACAAGTGACCCTGTCTTCCATCTGCTTCTTCCTCCTAATGGTTTGGTCCCCCTAGCCAAGTGGTTCTGTCTTTCTTCTAGTACGTACTCTAGAGGTCTTCAGCCCCATGTTCCACAGATGGACAGCCGGGACAGGACCGGGTTCTATCTCATGATGCTGCTGCTACGTTCATTTGGTCGAGCAAGGTCTTCCCTTGTCTTCTATGTATGGCTGGCTCTTCTTGATCTTGAGGTCATGGGCTAACTCGACCGTAGGGAGAGGGGTTCAAGATGCCCTCGTCTAAGTCTGTCTATTTATTTCTTTGCTTTAGGAGCTCGTAGGTCTCAAGGGTTGTTTTCCAACTCGACCGGAGGACTCTGTTGAGATGTCAACTGCTAAGGGAACGTCTTCCGGATCGATCGAAGAGGGAGGTGAAAAGAAGAAGTTGAGTATATCATAGCTGACCGCTGGTTGGATAATCTCCGCTTGCCCTGTTGAAACCTCACCCTATGTCAGCAGTGAAGTCTTGCTCGTCGAAGACGTAGAAATGAAACTGTGTAGATAGAGGTGAAGGTTACAAAATGAACAACTTATCAATCCTCGTAGTCGAACCTTGTTTTTGTGGAATATGTACCCCGGCCCTGTATCATGAACACATGAAGGGTACGGCATCGGGTCAAATAGGAAGAATTCTCCAAACACTAAAATCCTCGTTGGACGGAAAAAGGAAGGCGAAAGCCTATCTATAACTAGGGACCGCCAACCCAGACTTTGATCAACAATAGGCCAACTGCTGATTCTGGTAGTGAAAAGAAAGCCCTAAATTAAAACACAAACTACTGTGGGTCGACGGACCCTTTATTTGAATCTTATAGAAAGAGCTAATGCTCATTTCTCGGGGGATTGGGGGGCTCACACTTGATGTTATATAACGGGATGTAAGAAAACAGATGTCCCCCTGTCTCGCGCGAAGAAAGAACCAAGCAAAGCGCTTTCACATCCTATGTCTTGCGCTTGACCTATAACCAGCTCTCCTTGGGAAATAAAAGAGCTTGCAATGCGGGCTACTCTATTGGATCCTATTCGTTCGGCTGGGCTGGAAATGGCTGCCTCACTGCGTGGACTCCTACCATCGAAGCAAACTAGCCTGGCCCAACATGTAAACTTTCTCCATGAGATGGGCTTACCCTATGATTGCCGGCTGACAAAAAGAGGTAAAGATTGAAACATTCCTTATTTGGTTTGGCTTGCCTATCTCCTTGCCTTTCGATTTCTATCTTTCTCTCAGAATCAGAAAGCCTGCGCTTCGCTTCCCAAGATATTTAGGGAAAAGGGCCTTGTCGGCCACCGCTTGCTGACGACGGAACGCATCGTCAATTAAAGGGTCCTCGCTTGTTTTTCTTTTTGTTGCATCCATAAAACTGGGGATAAGTACCGAAATACTCATACAGGAGGTCGGAAACTTCCTAAAAAACTTACATGGCAGTGGTGCTGCAGAAAACATTAGCTCCTTTCTCCAGTTAGTGGCGGCTTCTTCCTAGTGTGACATGGATCTGACTTCTATCTCAGCGGCTCCATCTTCTAGATACGCTTACCTTAGTAAGGTAATACTTATAGAGTAGGCTTGCTTCTTCCTTCGAAGCCTGTTTCGGGTGCTTGCTTGGTCCGGGGCAGGGTGCTTTTCAATACCTGCTTGGAAGGAGCGGGTCAGATACAGAGGATAATAGAAGGGACGAAGAGTATCACCATGGGGGTGAAGACCCAATATGGCTGCTACATCTAGCAAGATGGGTGTCGTTATCATACCGAATTGTAACTCTTTTTTTCAGGAATGAGATAAATTGCGTAAGAGAAAGAGACTTTAAAGCAATGGACATAGGTTCGGAAAGCTTGTTCAGCCCCAGGTAGCGAACATAGACCAGAAGAGCTTGACTGGCATGGATGACCAGCCACCACCGATACTGGTTGTGCACACCAGTGGGAACCTGCTGTTTGGATTGAGACAAGAAAGGAAGAATCACCCCTCGGAGATAAGGGTTTACAGGTCTACCCCCATAGCTCGAACGGCATAAAAGCTTTGGTCCACATTGAATTTAGACCCTAGAAGTGACCGGCAATGGAAAAGTTTAGGCCAGATCAAGAGGTGCTCTTTGATCAAAGATACCATCCTGGGGCAGGCGTCTCAATCTTTCTGCCAACCAAGAATAGACAGGATGAAACAATCTCTGATTGACATAGTTACCTATGGCGAATATCCTCCTCTTGCCACCTCCCTCTAACGAGAAGAGAAAGCAAGACGGCCTATCACAGGTGGTACACCAAGATCATCACACGAAGCTAGGACCGGACCAATAGTTCTTTTAAACTGGTCTAAGTCCATGCCCGAGAACTCTTTATTCATCGGGTCCAGCGCCTATCTCACTCGGTGTGGCCACAAGCACCCTGAAGACCACTGTTTGCCTTGTGCATGACAATACACAAGCAAGACTGTTCGTCTAGTGGTATCCTGTATCTTATATAAGATCTGTGTCCTTACCCTATGCATGGTATGTCTAGAGTGAAAGATCTATTCTAGCCGTTCTTGCTAACCTAACCGCTTAGGGAATTTTATTCTCACTTGAGAGATGCGATATGTAAAGAATCTAATAGGTTATATCAGTGAATCCGATCTGGGCAGCTAGGCTAGGAAGGTAGTGGGACGAGGGGAATAGATCTTCATGCACTGGCTTTCCTGTAGCGACAAAGAGCCCTTCTTACTTCTCCATCAAAAAGAAATTCCTGTAATAATGGATGCTGCTAGATCAACTGCTGCTGGAAACCTTTGCCTTCGGCTCCATACTGATCAGGCCGGCCGGCCATGAAGGGACATCACGACTATATCCTTTCTGGTAATTAATACCGGGCTGTATATGATCCTGATCAGTGATCAGTATATTTTTATATTCCGGATCCTTATGTGCTTTTTTTGTTATACTAGCGGCGGCAGATCTATTAGTAAACAGGAGGCTGCTATCGCGCAGTGTTCCTTTCTTATAGAGAGCAAGCCTCAGGAAAGTCTTGGTTGGCTAAGGAGAAAAGGTGTTGGCATACCATTTCTGGACGTGATGAAAGAGTCCATAGAATGCTATGCCTTGATATCAATTCTTATGGACTGATGTCCCAGAACCTCTATTGATGGTTAGTCAATAGGGGCCATGATGAAATCGGTCCCTTTCAGACCTCCATAATACCACCGATCAAACTGAATGACTGTATTAGGATCGAACAAGTACCGAGGTACTGTGCTACAATCCCATCCTTCACCCATATCATACAACTTCCATACAAGACCAAAACGGATGAGATTTTCATCACGCTGTGATCTCTTCCAGGTCATTGTACACATGGGTGCGTCAAGTAACTGTTCGATGGTCACATCCTCAGACAATGCTACGGTATAGTACCATGAGACTAGTTTTAACCACTGTCTTACCCATCCGAGTAAGACAGTGCGTTCTAGGATCTCACGTTCACCATCAAATACCAGATCTGAAGGAAAGATCCGGATCTCCTTTGGGCGTAATTCCCGTCGGAGAAAAGTCACCATCTTCCCTCTAAGATAAGGATTGAGGGGCTTACCCCTTCCAAGCCACATCTCAAGAGGTAGTGACTTTAACCCGTATGGCTTAGACGCTACGACCTTAAGACGCTCCCATCTGCGAGTTTGAGAACTCAGCATACGAGAACGGACTCTATAACCTGCGCCTGCTAATCTTAATAAAGCTGATGTTTTCACATCATATTTATTAGCAATCTGCACAAGGCCACGAATCGATCGACAACCAGTAAGTGCCCTAATAGATATAGGTGAAAGATCCTTCTGAAGGAAATCGCACCAATATCTCTTAGCGAATTCACACGAACCTCGATTAGAAATAATCGATTTCGGAAGTGAAATCTTAACACCTAACTGATCTAAGATCTCTGTATAAGCCTTCGCCACCTTCTCATCACAGATGACAATATCATCTCCGAGAAGGGCATAGTCCCAGAATGGGGCTGTCCTACTTGGATCCGCTCGTTTTGCTGCAATCCATACCACAAAGTGGTGGGATAGCGAGAATAACGACCAAGAACCCTTATAACCTAAAGGCTGCCCACGGGCAAAGGACACCTCATATACCTTCCTAGTAAGGGGAGGGCCGACTAAGAAAGTATTAAGGCCTAAAGAGCTGTTGACAACCGAAGAAGCAAATGTCGGACCAAACAAGGTCTCAAACACTGCGTAGATAACTGCCAGTGGCCAACTGTCCGTCGCTGACTTTAAGTCAAACGAATAGATGTTAGAAGGTATGCTATTTCTATCCTTCAAACGTCTTAACGGACGCTCTTGGTCAAAAGTACCATCTGTGGGAATACCAGAAAGCACTTTAAACGCCCAATCGTGGACAGGGGATAAAAGACGTTGTTTAACATAATTACATATGGCAAACAACCGCCTTTTACCACCTCCTTCAATCGTTTGACAAAGCCTACCTGTTACTAATGGAACCCTAGAATATGCTTCAAGAAGAGTGGAGATCTGTGGACCTACACACCTCTCAAAGTAATCAAGATCCCAATTAGCCATCTCTGTGGTATATTTGATATCTAAAGGGAATAAAACCCTAGGATACCAAAGTATACCAGGAGAGAAGAATCCATCTGGAATGGAATGGATTTTGTTGATATTCCAGGCCCAATTCATGCTTTAAATTTGAAAACAAATTTATAGGCACAAAAGGGAGACGTTTACCCCGCTCAACTGGCTCATCTACCACAGGATGATACCTATGGATAAATGAATCCAACAGAGGGGTGGACTTCCAGGTAGGTTCCCATCTAATCCCCTTTAAAAGAGGAATAGATGAGATGGTCGGATAATATAGCGACCAAATCTCCTGAGCAGAGTCCTTAATTTCCCCTAAGAACTCTTTGATTCGGCCCTGATACTCAGCCTGATTATCAGGATACTCGGTAATTGACTTGAAAGTTTCCTTAGATACTTTCGGAGCCAATTGCACAAGCTTAGATAATGAGAACCAAGATAAGTACAGTTTGACTATACGATCCCCTCTAGCATCCCGAGCACGTATGTGCTTTCTTAAAACTGTTGGGATGATAGTTGGAATCCCCGACCTTGTCAAGCCAATAGGAACGGAAAGCGAATCACTCTTTCTATAGCTCCCAGCGTAATAACGCTGGAGGCATACAGAACACTGCTTCAAATAAAGCGCAGTAAATAGTAATCCAGACTTCCTCCTTAACCTAATGACCTCTCTTGCAAAAGAGACGGCGCAGAGACCAACCTCACATGATAGGACACCAGAGATCACTAAAGGAACTCGAAGAAGAATTCCTTTAAGCGATCGAGTCTTTTCAAAAAGACTCCGCCAGGAGAAAGTAGGGACCTTCATTGTTAAATTAAATAATGTTTTCATAATATTATTAATCTAATCAATAAAACTCAACATGAAGTTCCCGCCTTATCTCCACTCTCCTTTTCGAGACCGAACGAATCGGCTCGTGGGGGGGCGCCTGGTTTCCAACCAGGGGTATAAAATCTAAGAATAAATTCCAAGATTTTATACTAGAGGTTAACCTTCTTATATAGTCGTCATCGAAGAATCGGATCTACCAAGAAGGGTGCTCTTTTTTAGAGAGCTCCATTATAAGGAAGAATCCGAGATTCTATTATAATAGAACTCTCCTAGACACGTAACAATCCCTCACACGCTATGTGCTCGGAACCGCTACAATAAGAGTGGAACACTCTTATTTACCGGGGAATGAGACCCCGGATGGTGCCATGCCTTGATATCAAAGCCAACTAGCAGAGCCGATGCGAGGATCGGTGGGATGCCGCAGCTTTAAGAGATAGGGACTGCCTTCCGGACTCCATGTGATCCCCTGACACATGGGGATGGAGCCAATCCGAGGTACATAGGTACGAATTAGACTCTCCCAGTCGGCAGTTATGTCATTAACGACATCTACCATCTGATCAGAGTCCGTCGGAGTCACTATGGATTCTACTACTTTATTAGTCAATCTCTTGGCTAAGGGTATAGCCCTTGCAAGAGTGAAGAATGAAAAGTAGAGTTTCACTAGTAAGTCGGACGTCTCAGCTTTCCGACTTTACTACGATGGAAAGACGGGATAATCCTAGGATACCCTGACCTCGTCAACGAGACAGGAAAAGGCAAGAGGCCTGTTTTCCGGGGCATAAGCTTGCTGCAATGACACAGCACATTTAAGTAAAGCGCAGTGAACAAGAAACCGGATTTCCGGACAAGCCTGATCACCTCCTTAGCAAACAAGTGCACTCCGACATAGAGCTCTTTGTTGAGACCATCGGTCACTACCAAGATGACTCGATTAAGAACCATCTTAAGTAGTGGTTTTTATTCCAAGATCTTCTGCCACTTTATGGCCTTAAGTCGGAACAACTTGTCAAAGAGGGTAAGGTTCATTTCAAGAATTTATGTAACCTTCCTGGTCCTGGTTGGGGGCTGTCTCCACAGGACACGACCAAGTGAGCTAACAGGGGGTTTAGAGCTCTTCTTTTCAAGGAGACTCATCCACACCTGCGCCCACTGACCGCCGCGCGTGGCTTCCGGGTCACCTAACGCTACACCTCACTTGCTCCGTCCAAGAAGCCGTCTAACCTAAGGTAACTATTCGGAGAATAGGTTGTAAGACCAGATATTCTGTATTAGAAGATGCAACTCTGACTAAGGTGGATCTGGATATTCTATTGACCATAAAACAAAGCGGATACTTACTTCGAAAGTGCTCTTAATCACTTCTTTCTTGGCCTTCTCTCTCAAGCTCAAGGAAGTGAGCCAAGAGCCACTCATCTGAGCCAGCGGATTCGAATTCTGCTGTGCCGGTGCGCAAAGCAAGCACGCTTAGACTGCGATGTGCAATCTTTGGTCTGCCTATCATTGTCCATTAAAGGCTGACTCCGCTAGGCAAGAGGACCACTACTGGGATTATTTAACTACTAACTGATGACCAGAGGACTACTCTCCTTCTTCCATTCCAATAAGTCTTATTAAACGGGAGATAGGCATTCGGATTCGTTACTTGGGGCTCCTGAGGGTGAGGAATCCGTTGTTTCGGGAGAAACTTGATATGTTAATGTTAGTTTGGCCTCGGCTTCAGGGAAGAATTCCTCTTCAGCCGGTTCAGATTGAGAGGGAAAGAGCTGCCCTAGGCTCCGCTTCTTAGAATGATGCCTGTTGTATGATCTATCGGATTTTTTTATTCTATTCTCGGTGCTGTTTTTCAGCGAATGAAAGAAAGCGCTGATTCCGCAGTTCCTTCATCAGATTTGGGTGCTTTTGAAAGAGCTGCTTCTGCGAATGACTCAACGGATACTACTAAAAAATAGAAATCTATATATAAAAGGAAACGGGCATTCAAGCCCTGCCCCCTCTTCCGATTAACGCACCAAAGATGGGAACTGTTTGGATTGAATCAGACTTGAGAGTCTTGGTTCAAACTTTGTTGAATCCTTCAATTTATCATCCTATGGGAGCCCTGATCAAAGGGGATGAGCTAAAGGGTCTTGAACTGACCTCTTTGGCTGGGGCGAACCTGGAAAGTATGAGGGAGGTCTGAAAGAGAGAGGTGAACCGGGGTCGTTGGGGAAGAAAGGGGAAAAGAGCCCGAGCTACTGGTCTTATCGCCTATAGCTTTGGTTCAGGCATCCATCCCAGTCTCCATCTTGAAAGACCTTATTCGGATTGACTCGGTCAGGAGAAAAGAAAAAGAGCCGCAGACTAGCCACGACAGAGAGTTCTGTAAGAGAAGGCAATGAGCCCTTAAAGAAAGGGGACCAGCAGTTAGCATCTGGATCTGAGTCTCCAAACTAAACTAAAGGGTAGGCTCGTCAACAAAGAAGCGGATGCAGACAGGAATGTAGGCTTTTCAAGTGAGCAACTCGTTACTTCCTTGGTTTTCCGCTTTGCCTTTCACTTTGGAGACAAAAACCTAATGTCCTAATGTGTCGGAGGTCCATATTTGGCATAGCATTTCCTCAACCCGGTAATCCGATTCAATGAGAAGTGGAAAGATCTATAATGAAGAGCGGAGACCAGAGTCAATGTCAATCCAAGGGCAATTGCGGAATATATGGTTTTCGACCTATCTTTGAAAGAGAGTAAACCCCGTAATACTGGCTGCTGCATCATTCCCAGACTCTTGACTTGCAGGATCGGGCATAACCAAGAAGAATAGTGCGTGCGGGCCTAGCTTCGAGTGTTGTCGGCACCGTAGTTGGCATTCAACCTCGGGGTTCGAAAGACCTTTTCCGGCACCTTTATTTAAAGGAAGGGTTGAAGCCGGATCGAGATGCTTCACACTCACACAGTAATGGATAGTACAATAAGATAGTCAGCTGCCCAATCTCGATCGTAGATTGGAAACCTTGGAAAAGGCGGATAGCGAGACGAGATAAGGCTTTTCTTCCTTAGATCACACCTTCTTCTTTCTCCGTACTCTGGCAGGCTTCATCCAACTCTCTCTTTCTCTCTTTAATCTCGCACAAATCATTATAGCACTCGAAATCATAAAAAATCAAAAGATTCATCTATCTTAACCTCATTGAGCCAACCTTTTATAACTACACGGATGTAAGAGAAGGGGAAGCCTTTCTCTCTGATCATAAAGGGGTCTGGCTAGGTTATGTAGGCGCTCGTCTTTTCTCTGGGATAGCATTGGAAATGACGGGCTCGACTATCTAAGGCCCCAAAAATGAATTTTTGAATTCTAAAGAAGGTTACCACGTGTAGAGATCAACTCTGGTGCCGCCATCAAGGTGATGACACTGCTGCCTCTAGCCTATCTTTGAATTCATTCCTACGAGCCGGCTAAGTCAGACTATGGTGAGTATTCCGTGGGAAGATCTTACTTCTAAGGTCAAAACCATATAAGGGCAGAGATATATGATGATCTCTCCAAAAGAAGTGCTGCCTTCTTGCCAAATCTCTCTTATATTACGAAGAGAGCTCTGCTCTGCTGAAGAAAAGAGTCGTTTTTGCTCTATATACGCAATTTAGATAAGAGTCTAGCCAGCTCGTCTCTTGCAATACAGTATAGATATGTGTACCACATCGATTAGAACGCATAGCCTGTCTCTCTCAGCTGTGAGGTTGTCATGATTATCCCTTCTTTTTCTTTGGAATTTCCCTATTCGAGTGATTCTGGAAGACCTCAAGGCACGTCTCCCAGTCTTTGTGGAATCGGTGAAGTCTTTAAAGGGCTAGTCAATCTCAATTAGTTCAGTCTTCTTATTCCGTAAGTAACTTAGTGCATTTTCCCTATAATAAAAAAAATGAAAATAGAAAAAAAGAATAAAAAAAGATCGTTTATGTTACACTCTCTTCATGGTAGAATAAAGTCTTCCCTTCTACTCCTTCTTACCGGTAGTTTATTTACTATTCCTTGAGCTGGTAGGTGGGTATGAGCTAGTAACCCTAGGAGGAGGTAAAGAAGGAAGGACGAGAGCGAATCAAGAAAGCTAAAAGTGAGGTATTGGGTAGCAAGATCTTGAAAGAAGGCTTCTTTCTTGAACGACTAGCTGTACTGTTGGTCGCTTACCGGAGAAAGGCTTTCTATAGCTCCAAAGGAACGAACAGTCAGAAACTCTTGTTATCGCCTGCCTCCGCTACACTGGACGAGTTAGACTCCATGGGAATAGAGGTGAGGATCAGGTTTGATAGCTCCCAAGGTTCCAGTCTAAAAGCTTTTTTACGCTGTTGTTAGACTCAGTCCTTCGCCTAGCTAGCTACAGCTCCATCGGGAAAGTAAGCAACCGGCTCTACCATTGTCTTCGACTCTGGGCTTATAGCTGGCTTCGATGCTGTTCTAGCTGGCCCGGCACGAAAGTGTAGCTACTTTGCTTCTATTTCCTATTACTATTAATAGTAGCCCTAGTCTGTGACTTAGGGAGAATGATTTGTTAATCTTTCTTAGTCCAGGCTCGGGGCCTAAACCAACCACGGGCAAGGAGAGGTGTCTCTGGGCAAGGCAAAGAAAGCAAGCGGTCTGTCTTAAGCTGGACGCTTCCTAGAGTCCTAGAGGACTTGAGACGGAAGAAAGTAGCTTCCACTCAACTGAGCTCCCTGAAGCCGAACCGACTTCCTTTGTTGATTGAGCTGCTCCGACGAACCTTGCCTTTGAGTCCATTAGCCTTGCAACTAAGCTCTTTGGCCCGAGTTGAGAATCTATAGTGGATGCTTCCTCCGCTAATAGGCCCCTTGAACACAAGTCAGGCTGGGGCAAACCCCTATCCATTGAATCTCGCAAACGGCCGTCAAAGGGCAGGCTCGGAATTGGGGAATACCCATATAGAAGGTTTCCCCATACCGCTCAATCACGTAGAGAGGCTAACCGCTCTCTAATCGATCGAATGCCGTGCCGTGCTGCTCCCTTCTTTCTCTTTCTTCTACTGTGATGCCTCATCCATTAGATCCGGGGGGACATAATCAATGAATCCATTCTATAGCGGTTTGATTCCAAAAGTTCCCCTTTCCTTTGCTTCAACCGATGCCCCTACTCTCTAAAGCTTGCCACCCCTATCTATTAGTAAAGCTCGAAACACTTCCACGACCCCCTGTCCATTCCCTAGCCAACTATCTTTCCCTTGCAGGTGTAAAGTTTTCGGGAATAGTCGACAGCACACCCACGCCGGAAGGGCATGCCCCGCTAGCCAATAAAGAGGGTCTTTGCCCCGGCTCTTCGCCATCTGCCGTCTGCAGTCGGGTCGTCTTCTCCCAGACGCCTTTCGACGTCCCTCCGAGTACTCCGCCGTAAAGTCCCTGAAGTCTAATAAAGTGCTAAAAAAGCAGTTGCGACGCTTTACTAAAAATAGAAAAAAAAAGGGGTCTGGACAGAAAATCTGTAACCGTCGTTGGCCCTTCTTTTCTTGTACTTGATCACCAACTCGAACCGTTGCAGGAACTTAAACTCACTTCATATGACGCGCCCCCTGAAGCTTGGACTGCATCTGTAGATACTGAAGGACTTTGTTGATCAGAGTGGCCTATTCGTAAAACGTCTCCTTCCCGAACAAATAGTGCCTCCAAGTCAGCGCTATCGTATACATCTCCTTATCGTATGTGGGATAGTTTAAGTTTAAGAGGGCTGGCATTCAGATTCTTTATTCTTGTCTTGAGCTCCTGGGATCGATCAAGGCCCAAGGGGTGCATTAGGCCGGTCAGGCTAAGATCCCCAAGGTGAAAAAATGGAAGGCACTTGCTCTTCCTAATGCAATTGATGTTGCCATGGAACCATTCGCTGACTTTCTCTTCCTAAGTGGGCTTGATCACCTTAGAAGCACTGGGAGATAGATACAGAGGCGGCTAGGACTCGGTATTTGGGGGATGAGGGCTCTTCATTGCTATTACAACATTGGCCTTTTTCTGTGCTCATGTGGGCAGCATGCGCTAAGGCCTTGGTGAGATGCCTTCCTTCATCAACTGGGTTTGAGGTTACCTTAACGCCTTCCTCCATTGATGGATGATGGGGGTTCACTATCAAAATGGGACTTGATTCAGTGACTTCCTTTTCTAATTCTAACAAGCTTCCTTCTCCCTTTAGGTCGAGTTTAGTTAAAAGGTGAGTTCCCCCCTTCTACCTATCCCGACTTCGCTACATTTCTTTCCTTCTTCTTGGCTCGTTCCAAGTATTACACTCCTTCCTTTTTCACCGCATTAATGGCACACATCTTCTAGTTGGGAGGTTTCTATAAGACTTCTCTTTGTGGTAATTTTATAATTAAATAAATGGTATGGCAGGCGTGGCTAGTTACTTCTGTATATTATATACCTTGAATCTAGCTCTGTACTTGCTTAAGGCACTAGCTTTCCCAAACCCTGGTTCTATCAAACCACAGACACTTTCACTTTACATTAGGCGTGTAGGACGTCTGCCACCTTGGAGTACTTCTGCCGGGTCATTGTTTCAAGGCCTGAGTCGGGTAACTATCTATCCTACTTATTTACCGGGCCTTTTCTCGTTCAATTCAATAGAATAGAAAGCCAAGCGCATTGACTGCGAGGGAAAGGAAAAACTACCCAGTTCTCTTACAAGGCGCGCTATCACCATAGGCGGAGTGCTTTCACCTCCCGGTTGGCTTTGTCAATTCCTTGTTTCTTTTATAGAAAGGGACGACTGGAGCTGGCGCGAAAAAGGAAGCAGGTAATGAGACATAGAAGCATCGAGATCTCAGCCCTAGCCGGATGATGACGCCTTTCCTGTTTAGGAGATCGAACCGAACCGTCATGCTGATTTCGACTCTTACGGGTGCCTTGTGTCTAATGCATGGGAAAATGGAACTTAGGCCTTCTAGCCAGAGCCCTTATATTATGGAATATGTCACGAAAGGAAGAAAATCAAGTATATGGGGGTGCGCTGAACAGTTGCCGAATTTCGTTTATTTAAACGATTGGGTGAGAACAACGTTCACTAAACTTTCCGGGAGACGCTCGGGAAGCATTGTCTCCACTGGGACTCGGTTCCCTTTTATATAGATGAAGAGTGCGATGTAATGGATTCACGAAACCTCTTTCGGTCTTGCTCCGCATTCGATATGGGATATGGAGGTTGCATGGTGGTACTCTAACCTTCTGTAATAGGTGACTTCCGATCTAAAGATGAGTAGACCTCGGCATTTTATCCTTTCTTTCCTTGTCTTCCACAGGCCTACTCAATCGGATTTTCTTTTCTTTCAAGCCTAATTTAATTGGTCTGCAATCATTTACTTATGCTTTGTTGAATGAAGAAGAAGCTTGTTTCAAGATCATCTGTGCCTTCCGCAGGCACCCCAGCCCATCTCACTCCAAGATGGATTATTCGAATTATGAAGGCATGGCCCTATACAATGAAAAGCGGCTTACATGATCCGATTCCATTTCAAGATCCCTGAGTGGGGGAAATGTTCGGGGTTTTGACCTGAGCCACGTCGACGCAGACGGAATCCAGACTTTGGTCTTTATATCACAAGTGATGTCATAATCGTGCCTACATTAGAGTTTCCTAAACTTAACGAATTATGCTAGCGCGAAACCAATCTCAGAAGCCAGATAGAGGAGAGTTGAGGACCAGTGGAAGGTAGAAGAAAGAAAATAGGAATTCCTCAAGTCTTTCTCATTCATGAGCCTAACCAAAGAAGGCTCACGAAGGAGTCTCAAAAGTATCCAAGATAGCTTAAAGAAAGGCTTCATTCTAAGGCAGGACCTAGACGAATAAAGGTACTTAGCCGATCCGATGCCATAAATTGATAAGAATCGGTTGTGACAGAATCTAAGATCAGACTTGCCATTCTTTGACTTTGACATGAGATCCTTCCTTCTTATTAGATGTCAATTCCTTCCGTTATCGTTATAGAGAGGGAGATCTGCTGCCCTAGGCTAAGTAGAGAAAGGGGTCTTTTGGTCTCCCCTAAGGCTGGAGAGGCTCTTCCCGCTTCTGGTAGAGAAGTTGAACTAATGGTCTCTGAGCTTTCGTCCCCGTTTCCGCCTTCAGCCGGCTTTGATCAACCCATATCTTCCTATCCCTCTACGCTAAGCTGGCAAAAGGGCTTTCCGAGGAAATGGGTGTAGAGGAGATCGTGTATCTTTAGTCATAGGGCTCACCCCTCAAGACCCTTGCTTCTCTGTCAGCTTCTTGTATCGGAGTCTATTCTAACTACCTCTCCGCGGGACAGACAGCTGGAGGAGCACTTTCCGAGCGCTTGGCCGGGGGTTCTTCATCTATCAAGAGAGGGTTCCCGGTAATCAAGCTAGAAGTGAATTCCTCCCTTGCTTTGAAAACTTCTTCGGAAGTCTCTACTCAGACGGGGATGGGTTTTGTTGATCCAGGTCGTACTCTATTGACTCAAGAAAAGTAGGTTTAGAAGGTGACACCTCCGCTAATTGTCAAATTGCGTCTATCGGATAACTACTTGAATCAAAATTCTCAGGTTCCTCAATGCTGGCAAAAGAGCTTTGAGACTTCCCGCCCGAGGAGATAATGTGAATCAATAATGAATGCGATGATCAAAGAAGCGGCTAGACATAGGTCAAAGGTACAACCGCTACCGCCAGTAGGATTTCCTTGCTTTACTAACGAGCTAACCTACGAACCGCTCCGTGGGCTAGGCGAAGGGGCGAGTTAAGGAACAAGAGTCAAAGACGACGTGGACGTCATACTACACAACACAAGCAAAGACAGGAGGCCATTTACATAAGGGCGCGCCTTACGTGCCACTACCAACCCTCGCAAGCTTGCTAGCCCTTCTTTTTAAGCTGGGGCGTATTAGCAATCTTTCGATCGCACGTATCTGTCGTTGCCGATGAACCGATCACCACGAGAAAGTCTCTATCTTAAGGTGCAGCGCCTTTCAGCCATCTTCACTTCAACTCTCCGAAAGGTTTGGGAAGTGGCAACGGAATATGTTGGAATTGCTTCTAGTAAGATGCGCTGATGCTTCTGTCTATAGTAGGAAGACAAGATCGCAAGGGAATCACTAGTTCCATGGGTAAACCGAATCCGGGTATACCTAGCAAACTACCAACAGATCCTTCCACTTCGGTAACAGAGGCTAAAAGGTACGAACGAAGAAAGCTTGTTTGAGCTTTTAAAGGCTTCGCACCTACTTGTTGTGTCTCCCGTCATAAGACAGCCGGCCGATACGAGAGATTGACTTAGGGGCAATAGCCTGTTTGAATAGAATCGTAAACTAAACCGCTCTATCGCTACACCTGATCTGTTTACTTACTTACACCGCTAACGTGCCCCTTTGTCAAACAGGAAACTTCCGATCTACTTCTGCCGGGTTGGTTGCTCGGTGGCGTAGATGGCAAGTCCTTCTTAGTTCGTGCATGTGGTCTGACACAGCCGCGTGCCGGGGGAGGAGTCGTTTTCCATGACTATGACTCCTCAATAACCGTCCGGGACCAAAAGGATGTCGCGCATCCGCTGTCCTTCCCTTTGTTTTTAGTAAGTAACTTTAAGGCGCAAGAGTCAATCTCAGTCAACCATCTTTCTTTTCTTCACTAAGAAGGCCTACTCACAAATTGGGTTTGAACCAATATTTCCCCATTGGGGCGACTTTCCGTTTAGTCGATTGTGATGGGGAGACCCCGCGAGCCCTTCCTGTTTCTACATCCTTTTGGATGATAAGGCATGCCTTTCCATTTTTTTCCAGCCTTTGTTCCACTATCAACCACCGGAATGGTTATTTTGCTTGCCCCGCTTTCCTCTCCCGCGGCAAGAGCTCGTTCGCCAAGTCCGAACTCCCACTTTATCGTCGATGACGGCTCTCTTCGATGCTAGCAACCGCGTTTGACCTTTTTACGCGCTTCTTTCAATTTCTTTACATTCTAGCTGAAGGAGAGACTTTACCTTTACTTAGAGAGGGGCAGCGGTACCACGCTCTTCCGTGCTGTGCTCGTAGGTTGACTTCCCTTATGCATCCAGCCGCTTTACTAATGTGAATAGGTTATACATAAAGGTTGGTTGGTTATATACTCTTATGCGCGTTCCTTCTTCGAACCTTTTGGTATGTATTGCCCCCTAAAGATCAGATCCACCAGACGAGAAACTCAATTCCGCACTGCTGCTGAGTCGTCGGACTTATCCACCAAGGGATTCGTGGAATTTCTGTGGATTGCGTTGGGGGAAATCTACCAAAGCTAGGCAGATAGATAGACTCCTTTCCCGCTGCTAA
>Ga0153961_1000193_pt1 | contig 18796 bp, 19 predicted proteins | sample TSFL045MetaG_FD_104748 | JGI IMG/M metagenome (GOLD analysis project Ga0153961, IMG submission 104748) | Attine ant fungus gardens microbial communities from Florida, USA - TSFL045 MetaG | ecosystem: Host-associated > Fungi > Mycelium > Unclassified | place: USA: Florida, Withalacochee...
CAGAACTTAACGAGCGTGCCAACATTAAAGAGATGTTGTTACCTTAACAACCGGGTAAGACTACAGTCTGTTTTAATACATGGTAGGAGAGACGACGGCATTAAACCGACCATCCTCAACCATAGGATAAAAACATTCTTACATCGGCTTAAGTTTATTAAAACATAAAGAAACTTAAGAAAGGAAATTTAATTATGTTAAAATACATTTTTAAATTGGTGCTGGTGACCGGACTTGAACCGGTACGGTATTAACTACCGAGGGATTTTAAGTCCCTTGCGTCTGCCTATTCCGCCACACCAGCATTACAAGCTATATTATATCATATGTATATGCGTAAAGTCAATGAAAAAATGAAAATCTTTTTGTTTGTGGCTTGTTGGAGGTAAAACTCTGGTTGACTGAATTTCATATTTATCTGCGGTGTAAATTGACTAGTATGGTAAAAAAGTGTACAATTAGCATATATACATACTCTGAATTTGCAGGAGGAAAATATTTATGTTAAAAAAATTAATTGCTTTATTAGTTTCTATAATTGTCATTTTATCTATGTCGGGTTGTAGTGCCATAGGTGAATTTGTTAATGAGGTAACAGGCACACAGCCGGAATTTCCTGTTTCTGTTGGTCATGAGCTTATTAATAATGCACCGTCAAAGGTGGTTGTTTTTGACGATAATGTGGCTGATATTCTGATAACCTGCGGCTATACCGATAAAATTGTAGGTCGTTCTAAGGACTGTACTCAAGAGCAGTTGAAGAATATAAAGGAATACGGTTCTGATAAAAATCCGGACACAGATTCTGTTAATAAGCTAAATCCGGATGTTATTTTTGCATCTACTGATATTACATACAGCGATTACGAAAAAATGAATGACGATGATACGGTCGTGCTAAGGGTAACACCTGCAACATCAACGAACGCTCTTAAGCTATTATATGCTAATATTTGCAAGGTTATGAGTGGTAATGTTACGGGAAGTGATATCGGCATTGAGAATGCAGATAAGGTTTTAAGCGACATGGAGTCTGCAAAAAATGAAAACGCCGTTATAATTGGCTGTTATCTGTTTGAATTGGATGGCAAAAATGCTGTTACCTGTGATATGTTTGCAAACACAATTTTAGAGTATGCAGGTATTCAGAATATTGCTGCTGAAAGCGATGTAAACGGCTATTTGCCTACCGAAAGAATTATTGCTACTGATAAGCAGGACGGATTTGCCTTTTACATATTGTGTGAAGAAGGGTTAAAAAATAAAATTCTTTCCAGCGAGGAGTTCAAAAACACAAATGTCGTAAATAAAAACAGAATTATTGAAGTACCCGGTTCATATATGACACGCCAAGGCAATTCGGCGGTAGAGGGTATAGAATATATAAAAAGTCAACTTAATGGTAAAAAGGATGTTAAGGGAGAAAGCCTTGCTGCTGATTATGGTGTGGAGCTATACGAAGGTATATCCTATACATTGAACGATGAAGACAGCATTGTTCTGGCTATTCAGCAAAGACTTGATGACCTGGGATATTTTCCGATTAATCCTACGGGATTTTTTGGTGATTCTACAGCCAGTGCAGTAAAGGAATTTCAGGTTAATAATGAGCTTAACAGACGTGACGGAGTTGCTGACTATGAAACTCTTGAAAGAATGTTTTCTACAGCGGCATATTCACGGTCAACACCAATAAAAGAAAGCACTAACTCTACAGTTCAGGCACAAGCACAGGCGACAGAGCCTTCAACCTTTGCAGTGACTATTATAGAGTGATAACATTCATTATAAAGAAAGTATAAATAAGAATATCAATATATGAGATGTGTGATTTGCCGCAGTTAATACAGATAAGGATAATTCTGAATTGTTGATAAGGAGATTAGGTTATTATGGTTAGATACATTGTGGCTTCAGATGATGATATGGAGATGCTTATGCAGAGCAGGTTAGAAATGCTTAAAGAGATAAATGACTTGACAATGGATTATATGTTTGATGATGAGTTTATTGCAAAAAGCAGAGAATATTTTAAGAGTAAAGTACAAATGACAATTTTAGCTGTTGATGAGGAAGTTGTTGGTTGTGCAACCATGTGTTATATAGAAATGATGCCTACATTTTCGCATCCAACCGGAAAGAGAGCACATTTAATGAATGTATATACAAGAAGTCAGTATCGCAGACAGGGAATTGCGTCCCAAATGTTAAGTATGCTCATAAAGGATGCCGCAGAAAGAGGAGTTACCGAAATAAGCTTGGATACTACCATTATAGGAAAAACGTTATATAAAAAATTTGGATTTACAGAATCTGCGGAATGTATGGTACTTACCCTGTAAGTACAAGTATGTTTACTCGTTCCCGTATGGTAAAAAGCTGTGATGGGCTTAAGGTAAAAACAATATATGCTCATTGTAAAAGATATATCACCTTTTTAATAAGCATTTCAAAAACTTGATATTATAATGTTAGAAGAATATGCAAGAGGATTATCCTGATTGTTGAATGAACAATATAATTGCTTAAAAAACAGGCTGTAACTTTTTTTGCTACAGCCTGTTAATTTTATCTAATATTAAGTTTGAATTAGTCCTTTAAATCTCGGCTGGAAGAGAAATATTTTTCTCTGTTTCCTTATCAAAGATGTGTAGTCTGCTCAGGTCAAAAGCAATCTTGATAGTATCACCCGGCTTAGCCTTTGATGTAGGAGCTACTCTGGCTGTAACTGATGCAGAACCTACTGTCAGATACAGGTAAATTTCAGCACCCATCAGCTCGGTAACCTCTACCTTAGCTTCCATAGCGTTAGCATACTTGTTAATGCTGTCATAATCGTCGTAAACATTTTCAGGACGAATACCAAATACAACCTCTCTGCCAACATAGTTAGCAAGCTCAGCTGATTTATTGGCAGGAATAGCAAGTGTAATTCCATCAAATGACAGTGTATAAGTTGAACCGCTCTTGCCTACTGTAGCGTTAATAAAGTTCATCTGAGGTGAACCTATAAAGCCCGCAACGAACTCATTTACAGGGTAATCATATAAATGCTGAGGTGTGTTAACCTGCTGTACAATACCGTCCTTCATTACAACAATTCTTGTACCCATTGTCATAGCCTCTGTCTGGTCATGAGTTACGTATATAAATGTTGTACCAAGTCTTTGATGCAGCTTAGATATTTCTGTTCTCATTTGAGCACGCAGCTTAGCGTCCAAGTTTGACAGTGGCTCATCAAGTAAGAATACCTTAGGGTCACGTACAATAGCTCTACCCAAGGCAACACGCTGTCTTTGACCACCGGAAAGAGCTTTTGGTTTACGGTCTAGCAAATGGTCAATGTCAAGTATCCTTGCAGCCTCTTCAACTCTTCTGCGAATTTCTTCCTTTGGGGTTTTTCTTAGCTTCAGACCGAATGCCATATTATCATATACTGACATATGCGGGTAAAGAGCATAGTTCTGAAATACCATTGCAATATCTCTGTCCTTAGGTGCTACGTCGTTAGCAACAACATCACCAATTGTTAGAGTACCCTTACTAATATCTTCCAAACCGGCAATCATTCTTAATGTAGTAGATTTACCACAACCTGATGGACCTACAAGAATGATAAACTCCTTATCTTCAATTTCTAGATTAACATCTGATACAGCTTCAACGCCGCCATCGTAAATTTTGTAAATGTGTTCAAGTTTTACACTAGCCATTTTACTGAACCTCCTAAATCTCCTTACAAGTAACAGTAAGGTGTATTGTTTCATATATTAATATATCACTTTTATTGCAAAGTTGCTAGTAAATTTTTCACTAAATATTCAGGCGGAGATTTTACAAATCCAACAGTATGCGAAAAAAATATGTTAAAATTAGTGCATTTCGCCTATAAACATATTATTTATATCCAAAAAACTAATTTCTTTTATTTCTCCTTTGTTCAATTTGTTGTCCAAATTTAAATTGCCTATGGCAATTCTCTTTAAGTATAGAACCTGTTTACCTCTTACTGCAAGCATTTTTTTAACTTGGTGAAACATGCCCTCGCATATTTTCACATAAACCGCTGTTTTGTCACTGACCTTAACATTACATAAATATGCTTTCTTACACACTGTGCCGTCTTTAAATACAATACCTTCTTCAAAGGCTTTTATGTCAGCGTCGTTTATGGCGCTATCAATTTCCGCATAGTATGTTTTATACACATTTTTATTTGGTGACGTTACCTTATGGGCAATACTGCCATCGTTGGTTATTAATAAAAGGCCTTCAGTATCCTTGTCCAGCCTGCCAACAGGGAACAAGTCTTTTCTCTTATAACGGGACGGTATTATATCGATTACGGTTTTTTCTGCTTTGTCCCTTGTTGCACAAACTACCCCAGATGGCTTGTTCATCATATAATATACAAATTTTTTTATGGTAATCTCCGTACCGTCAATACATATAACATCGGTTTCTGTATTTATCTTGCTGTTAGAAGCTTTCACTACCAAGCCGTTTACAGTTACACGACCCTGGTGAATAATCTTTTTAACGTCCTTGCGGCTGCTTATTCCGTGTGACGCCACTAGCTTGTCAAGTCTTTCTAGGTTCATTCCTGCTCCTGTTCTATGGTTTTATCGTCTAAGGTTGTCATAACGCCGTTTAGTGCAACGGTGCAAAGATCACCTGCTATTACCTTATTGTTGCATACTATTACATTTGCTCTGACTTGGGCATCGGTCGGATAGTTATCAACGCTGTATGTATATCTTACTGCCTGAAAGCCCTTATAATGCTCAAGATCCAGTCCCTGATTGTTTTGCAAATCATTATACTTTTGGTATACATCATTAAATTCAGAGGGGATTGTAATATTTACCTGTTCCACTGATTCCTCGTTTATCTCCAGACCAAACTGATTAAAAAAATCCTTGATGGTAAAGCTGTCAGTAATTTCAAGGTTATATTTTCCCACTGTATCACAGTATGCAGTAGTAGGCGAAAAGTTAAACACGGTAAATCGCATTACTAAAAGCAAACAAACAAACAACATTACCAATGCGGCAGCTAAACTTTTTTTAGGGAGCCTTTTGATTATAAACATAACACATCCTCCAAATTTAAAGCGGGTGCACTCCGCCTGTACTTTATACTGATATCAGCATAAGCATTGGAATCCTGTTTCCGCAGATTTTGGGTTATACTTCATACCTGTCTGTTGTCAGTCTTAAGTATGCCTGTACACAGCTACTGCTTTAAGGAAAATCTGCTTGGCAATCTTTCCAATCTTTAAGCTGATGTTAGTATTACATAACAATATATGAAATTTAAGGACGTATTATAACCTGTAAATCAAGAGCACCTATTGATAATATAAAAATAATTTATTCTTCTAACCTGGTTTTTGCTTTTGCCAGGAATTTTTCTGCTTTTACTGAGAATCTTTGGTGTGTACCTTTAGCTATTAAGCCTGCGTTATCATAAGCTTCTACAATAAATTCAAATTTTCTGCCGTCGGCTTCTGCCAGCTCTGCTATAGCATATACAGTGGCACCCTCAGCTGTGGCTGCAAGGTGGTCTATGGCTATTTTTGTTCCCACAGTGGTACAGTCTTGCGGTATATATTCCTGTGCCAGTTTTGCGGCTGCCTTCTCCATCAGTGCCACCACCATAGGTGTGGCAAAAACTTCTACCGATCCGCTTCCTACGTTACATGCTAGCTTTTCAGCTGTAACCACGTCAATTTCTTTTAGCTTTTTACCTGTTTCAATTTCTAACATAATTATTTATTCCTTTACTAGATAATTTTTTATGTGTATAATTGTTTTTGATAATCGGTATGTTACCCCCAAATTTAGAAGCATATGCCCAATTAACTGAATTATACCATAATTTAATTTACACGACAATATAGGAAAGATCACTTTATGAGCAATACAAAAAATAAAATTCCGACTACAAAAAGAATATGCGTGCTGGATGAATTGCGAGGTGTAGCAGTAATTGCTATGGTGCTTTACCATACGGTATACTCAATGGCGTTTGTTTTTAATCTGCCATTCAGTTACCCGATAATGAAAGCTGTTCAGCCATACCAACCCATAATACCTATTGTATTTATTACGCTGTGTGGAATATCCTGCTCCTTTAGTCGCAACAACCTTAAGCGTGGTATTATACTGCTTGGAATATCAATAACTGTCACTCTTGTAACTGCGTTAATATTGCCATCTCAGCTGATTGTTTTTGGAATTTTGCATTTTTTAAGTATAGCAATAATAATTTATGCGGTTTTATCAAAGCCTATTAGCAAGATACCGGTTACATTCGGATTATTGTTTTCAATAATTCTTTTTATACTTACATATAACATTCCGCGAGGGTATATTGGCTTTGACAGCCTTGTTATTTTTGAGCTGCCTGAACAGCTGTATCAATTTTACCCTTTATTTATCATAGGGCTGCCAAGCATAGATTTTTATTCGGCTGATTATTTCCCTGTAATACCGTATATCTTTTTATGTATTTCTGGAGTTTTTTGCGGAAGATTTATAGCTGCTAAGGGCGTGCCAAAATGGACATATAAAAAATACTGTCCGCCACTCGATTTTGTAGGCAGACATGCTCTGATTATTTATATTTTACACCAACCAATTATAATAGGTATATTGTTTTTAGTTACTAAATTCATTTAGCAGACGAAGTTTAACCTACAAGCAATTGGTGCGATAAACGAACGTTCGACTAGCCGAAACACAACAAAATGTCTTGACACCATACATAATGTTTGATAAAATTTAATACGTATATGCGAAAGGGCATTTGCAATAAAACTGTAAAGGATGATACTAATGCAAAAAGAAGTTAAACTAACAAAAGAAGGCTTAGAAAATCTTGAAAAAGAACTTGATTTCTTAAAAACCACTAAGCGTGACGAAATTGCAGAAAAAATTGAAATTGCTCGTTCTTACGGTGACCTTTCAGAGAATGCTGAGTACGACGAAGCTAAAAACGATCAGGCTGTGGTAGAGTCAAGAATCGTTGAAATAGAGAATATGTTGAAAAACGCAGTAGTTATTGAAGAAGTTGATACAGGAAAGGTTCGACATGGTGCTACTGTAAGAGTTAAAAATATTACAAAAAACAGAGAAATAGAATATAAAATTGTTGGTGCTAACGAGGCAGACCCGTTACACGGCTTGCTTTCAGACGAATCTCCTGTTGGCGAGGCACTAATGGATAGAGCACCCGGTGAAAAGGTGAGTGTTGAAACACCGACCGGTATAGTTGAGTATGAGGTGCTGGAAATTTTAAAGAAGAATGAGGAAATATAAGATGAGTAAAGAGAATACAACATCTCAGATTGAAACACAGGAGCAGGAGGATATCAGCGAGTTGCTTCAAATTCGCCGTGATAAGCTTAAGGCTTTACAGGAAAGCGGAAACGACCCTTATCAAATTACTACAAGCGACAGAGATACTCTTGCTAAGAATATTGTTGATAATTTTGAAGAAATGGAAAATAAGGACGTTTGCATAGCGGGTCGTATTATGAGCTGGCGTGATATGGGTAAGGCGTCCTTTATAGATGTTCACGACAGAAGCGGTCGCATGCAGGTATATGTAAGAATTAACGACGTTGGCGAAGATATCTATAAGGTTCAGATGGCTAAGTGGGATATTGGTGATATTGTAGAGGTTAAGGGCTTTGTATTCAGAACAAGAAGGGGAGAGGTTTCTGTACACGCTAAGGAAATCAGGCTTCTTTCAAAATCGCTTTTGCCACTGCCTGAAAAGCACCATGGATTAAAGGATATGGACCTGAGATATCGTCAGCGTTATGTAGATTTAATGGTGAATCCGGAGGTTAAAGGTACATTTATTGCAAGGAGTACAATTATAAAAACGATACGACAAGCCCTTGATGAGATAGGATATATAGAGGTTGAAACACCTGTGCTTAACACTATTGCAGGTGGTGCTACCGCAAGACCTTTCATTACACATCATAACACACTTGATATGGACCTATACTTAAGAATTGCACCTGAGCTGTACTTAAAAAGACTTATCGTAGGCGGTATGGAGAAGGTTTATGAAATTGGAAGATTATTTAGAAATGAGGGTATGGATGTTAAGCATAATCCTGAGTTCACCACAATAGAGCTTTATGAGGCCTACACGGATTATAATGGTATGATGGATTTGACAGAACAGCTAATCCATAAGGCTTGCATGGCTGTAAACGGAACAGATCAAATTGAGTATCAGGGTGAGGCTGTTGATTTATCATTACCGTTTAAGAGAATGACAATGATTGATGCCGTTAAGCAATATGCCGGTGTTGATTTTAGTGAATTTATTGGCGACACAGAGAAGGCAAAAGAGGTTGCAAAGGAGTTAAAGCTTGAGGTTAAGCCTACTGATACTTGGGGTAACATCTTAAACACTGCATTTGAGGAGTATGTAGAGGAGCAGCTGCAGCAGCCTACCTTTATTTGTGATTACCCTGTTGAGGTTTCACCTCTTACAAAGCGTAAACCTGATCAACCGGAGCTTGTGGAGAGATTTGAGCTTTTTGTAACACGCAGAGAGCTTGCCAATGCGTACTCAGAGCTTAATGACCCTATTGACCAGCGTAGCAGATTTGAGCATCAGCTAAGGCTGAGAGAGGCCGGTGACGAAGAGGCTAATATGATAGATGAAGATTTCCTTACATCGCTGGAGTATGGTATGGCACCTACAGGCGGTATGGGCATGGGCATTGACAGATTAGTTATGCTTTTAACTGACAGCGCTTCAATCAGGGATGTAATAATATTTCCGACGATGAAGTCCTTACCCAACAACAAGGATTAAAAACCCAGTATTTATGCGGGTTTGCGGACACAAAAAATCGAGAATCCTTACATCTTTACATCAAACTTACATCAAACGGTGCTTAGATTTGTGCAGAGGTGGAAAAATCGCATAATTTTTAAGATTCAGACCTTGAGAGGATAACACTTCTCAAGGTCTTTTTTTGTTTTGTACGATGTATCAGGTCGCAAACTACAAGATTTCTTCGATTTCCAATACAATGGTTTTGCAAAGGAGGTCGAGGATTTGATATGAGCAACAGTTTAGCAGTTATGCGTCCTGAACTTGTGCGGGAGTGGTCAGACAAAAATCTTCCGCTTACTCCCGATAAAATAACCTATGGTTCGAATAAAATCGTTTGGTGGAAAGCTGATTGCGGTCACGAATGGCAGGCAAGCGTGAAAGCCCGTTCAGGTGGCGAGAATTGCCCAATCTGTTCAGGGGCGAGAGTGATAGAGGGTATCAACGATTTAGCCACATTAAAGCCTGAGCTTGTGCAGGAGTGGTCGGAAAAGAATAAGATAAAGCCTACGGAAGTTTCCGTTGGTTCGCATAAGAAAGTGATATGGAAATGCAAGCAAGGTCACGAATGGGAGGCTTCAATAAAAAGCCGGACTGTAAACGGTACAGGCTGTCCCTACTGCTCCCACAATAAAGTGCTGGAGGGATTTAATGACCTTGCTTCGAGGTTTCCACAGATAGCTGCCGAGTGGTCGGATAAAAACTATCCGCTATTGCCTACTATGGTTACACCATTTGCCAATCGGAAAGTATGGTGGAAATGCAGCAAGGGACACGAATGGTACACGCTGATTTCCACTCGCTCCGGTGGTAGTAAGTGTCCCTATTGCAGCGGAATAGCCTTACTGAAAGGATTTAACGATTTTGCAACAAGGCAACCTCAGCTTGCAGAGGAATGGTCGGAGCGTAATAAGCCTTTAACGCCGGATATGATAAATGAAAAGTCCCGAAAAAATGTATGGTGGAAATGCAAAATATGCGGCTTTGAATGGCAGTCATTGGTGCAGTCACGAATTAAAGGAACGGTATGCCCTGTGTGTGCTGACCGGGCTGTGCTTCCCGGTTACAATGACTTGGCAACGACGGATACATATCTGCTTGATGAGTGGGACTATGGGAATAATAAAAGCATTACTCCTACTGCGGTTTCAAGAAATTCGATGAAAAGCGTATGGTGGAAATGCTCTCTCGGTCACTCGTGGAAGGCAAAGATTTATGAACGAACCGTAGAGGAAAAGAGTTGTCCGGTATGTGAGCAGGAATACCGCAGCGTATTTCCTCAGTTGGCAGTAAGTTATTATGCCGGAAAGAAAGGTTTGCGAGTGCGGCTTAATACGGATATAGAAATCGGACTCCCCCTTGAAGCCTACATTGTAAATGAACGGCTGGCGATTGAATCAAAAGCCTTGTCAGAGGAAAAGGAAAGGCTCAAAGCCTATATATGCCGCAAGCAGGACATAAAACTTTTGAAACTGCCCTACAAGGCAAATGAGGAAGAAATAGAATATATCCGAAAAGTAAAGAAAGCCTTTCAGAGCGTACATATTTTCATATCCTCTGATGAGGAAGAGGACGCAGCCATTATCAGAAAACGGTTTAAGGAATGGCGAAAGCAGATACATAAATTTAAGGAGATGGAATAAATGAAAAAGGAAAAATATCATCTATATCTTGATGACAACGAATACAGCAAGGTTATTCAGTCGTTGGTCTGCCTGAAAAACAGCCTAATAGAGCAAGGCAGATATACGGACGCTGTTGACGATATTCTGATTAAGTTGTCAAAGGCTCGTAAAAAACACATAACGGTTCGTTACATTTAAGAGAACGCTAAACCGCTTGTTTCTCATTTGAGAAGCAGGCGGCTTTTTGCGTTTAAGGGGTAGTTTCTGAAATTCAAAAAATTTTTTTGAGTTTTTTTCTAAAAATAGGTTGTCATTTCGGTTTCCAATTCCAAATAGGTGAAGGGGTAAAAAACCACTCCTAATCGGAGTGCTTCCCTTTGCTGTATTTTGACAACTGAATATACAGGCACTAAGGACTTTATTTCTGATGATTAGCCCAAAGGTGGGTACGCCAAGACCTGTTAAAAGTGAGCGAGAACCCCCGACCTGAACCTCGGATTGCAACCGAGTTTGGCGATGACAGTCAGAAGGATAATGATACTTCCCTATGGGGCTGGCGGAGAACCCGGCAGAGGTGAAATCCCTATGATACGGTGCAGCACACCGTAACCTTAGCGCTTCCCACAAAGGCAATACGCTATCCGCAGGGGGTGTTGAGAACAAATACTGCGGCTTGATACATAGCCGATTTATATATAATCGGTTATGAATTTTTGGAAAGGAGGAAAAGCGAAAGATGTCAAACTGTAAAACGATTGCTATTTGTAATCAGAAAGGCGGCGTTGGCAAAACCACTACGGCGGTAAATTTAGGTGTTGGACTTGCAATGCAGGGCAAAAAGGTACTCCTTATCGACGCTGATCCGCAGGGAGATTTAACTACCTGCCTCGGCTGGCAGGATACCGACAGTTTGCAGACCACGCTTGCAAGCAAGCTGTCTGAGATAATGCGTGATAAAAGCGCAAGCCCTTATGCCGGTATGCTGCACCACGAAGAAAAGGTTGACCTTGTTCCGGCAAATCTTGAATTATCCGCAATGGAAATGAGCCTTGTAACCGTTATGAGCAGAGAGTCCATAATGAAGAATTATCTGAGTCAAGTAAAGGACAGCTACGATTATATTCTCATAGACTGTATGCCTTCGCTCGGTATGATTACGCTCAATGCTTTAACAGCGGCGGACAGCGTGGTAATTCCTGTTCAAGCGCAGTATCTTCCCGCAAAGGGAATGACGCAGCTATTACAGACGATTTCAAAGGTAAAGAAGCATACCAACCCCAACTTGCAGATTGACGGGATTCTCTTAACCCTTGTGGACGGTAGAACCAATCTTGCAAAAAGCACGGTAGACGCTTTGAGGGATAACTTTGGAAGCCGTATTAGGATTTACAAGACCAAAATTCCTGTGGCTGTGAAAGCCGCAGAGGTTTCGTCAAAGGGCAAGAGCATTTATGCGTATGAGCCAAACAGTACGGTATCTAAAGCTTATGCCGATTTCACGAAGGAGGTGTTAGCCGATGGCAGGCAGAAAGAGCGACTTCACGCTTCCTACGAACACACTCGATGACCTTTTTTCCTCACAGGAGGAACGGGACGAAGCGAAGCTTCAAAAAATCAGAGATATTCCGCTTGCTGAAATTGACGGTTTTCCCAACCACCCCTTTCAGGTACGGGAAGATGAGGATATGTTTCAGCTTGTGGAAAGTATCAAAGAGCGTGGCGTTATTACCCCCGCAACCGTAAGGCAAAAGGAAGATGGCAGATATGAGCTTATTTCAGGACACAGGCGAAAAAAGGCTTGCGAGCTTGCCGGATTTGATACGCTTCGCTGTGAGGTGGTAGAGCTTAACCGGGACGAAGCTACGATTTTAATGGTAGAAAGCAATTACCAAAGGTCACAGATACTTCCCTCGGAAAAGGCTTTTGCCTATAAAATGCGGCTGGAAGCGATGAAAAGGCAAGGACAACGAACTGATTTAACTTTGTCCCCAGTGGGGACGAAGTTGCGTAGTGCTGATGAATTTGCTTCTGAGTGTGGCGATAGCCGCAATCAAATTCACCGTTATGTCCGGCTTACAAACCTCGTTCCCGAACTGCTTGAAATGGTAGACGAAGGCAGGATAAAAATGCGCCCTGCCGTTGAGCTTTCCTATCTCGATGAGGACAGCCAGCGTGATGTGGTGGACGAAATTGATTTGAACGACTGTACGCCCTCTCACGATCAGACAATCCGAATGAGGAAGTTTTTTAACGAGGGAAAGCTGACTACCGAAGCGGTGCAGGCAATTATGAGCGAGGAAAAACCAAACCAGCGTGAAAAAATTGTACTGCGTGGGGATAAGGTGCGAAGCCTGATTCCGAAAAACATTCCGTTAAATCAGACGGAGGAATATGTTTGCAAGGCGCTGGAGCATTACAACAAGTTTTTGCGAAGCCGTGCGGAGCGTGATTCAAGGTAGACGGAGTATGTTTTTTGCTTCCCCCTTCCTCACACTCCAACCCCTTGACAACAGCCTGACTATCCGAGAAAAGTAAATCTATCTCCTAAGTTTAACCTATCTCATCAAAGCGGTAAAGCACATAGTTTGGATATTTGGGCGGCGGGAATGGCTGCGGTATGTTTTGTACCTTTGTCTGAAATGCTGTTTTCTGTTAGAATAATGGCAAAAGGATAAAGGAGTGAGGTCGTATGAAATCAAAAATCACAGTAGTTTTGGCAATACTGTTACTCATAACGCTATCGGGCTGCAACAATACCCCGCAGACAGAGAAAACGCCCGAACCGTATTCTTCTTCGGAAAGTAATCAAAATGCTTCCGATGAGGACACACTTCCGGCAGATGAAACAAATGAGGTTGATACGACACCCGAAGCTGTGCAGAGCAGCGAACCATCTGAAACGCAAAGCGCCGAAGAAGCAGGCGGTACAGAAAGCAGCGAACCAAAAGCGCCGGAGATAACTGCCGAACCGACTTCTGCTTTGCAGGACGAACCGACACAGAAAACGGAAAATGAAGCAGTACAAGCGACTGCACCCGAAAAAGAAACACCGCCGCCAGCACCGTCTGAGCAAACGGAAGCGGCAGAAAGCGAACCGCTGCTGGAAATACCGCCCGAACCGAAATCTATTTACGATTTTGAATTTGACATTGCCGCTATCCGGGCAGATCTGATTTCAGTCGGAGAAGCAATGGGGCTTACCCATACAGACGGTTTAACGCCTGATACGGCTTCTTGGTCAACGCCGATTACGGCTTCCGCAGATTTTCAGGGCGAAAACTTGGAACGCAGGCTAAAAGATTATGTGCAGTCTATGCCGGAACTTATCACGGCATACGGCGGCAATCCAATTCAAACCTTCACGATTTATACAGAACCGCTTGGAGGCGGTAGCTACCGGATTTATTTCCTGTACTAAATCGTGAGCAGTTTCCCTCTGTCAAAGCAGACAGGGGGATTTTTTATACCCATTTTTGAAAGGATGGTAAAGTCAATGAAACATTTTTTGAAAAATAAAGGCAAGCGTCTTATCGCCGCACTTTTGTGCGGAGTGATGTGCGTATGCACCTTGCCTCTTTCTGCTTTCGCTTTTTCGGCGGAAGAAGGAAAAACGGTGGACGCTTTTTACGGCGACCGCTATGTTGGCTCTGACGGGGATTATTACTATTCTCCTGAAAGCTATAAAGTTGTCCTTTATGATGATAACGGCGGACAATCTGTTTCATCCAATAGCGGCAGTCATGCAAGGACAAAGCTGATGATCAAAGACAGCACAGGTTCGAGGCAGGTTATGTGTATTGAATCCGGTGTGGACTATGGCGCTTATCAGAGCTATACAAGCACAAGCGGAAAGAATAGCTCATATTTTCAGAACCTTCCGTATTCAGCTCAGTACGGCATTATGCTTACAAGCCTTTATGGATGGGCGCCGGGGCGTTCCATTCCTGTAAGCGGCTGCAATGAGGACGATTTTTCTATCGCCACACAGACGATTTTGTGGGAATATCAGCAGTTGCTGCGCACAAGTCCTTCAAGCCGAACGACAAATTCTTTCGGCATTGATAAGGACACCTATTACAACTGTATCAAAGGCAGACCTGCCGAAAAGTGTTATAACTGGATTTTGGAGCAAATGGCTGCACATCAGACCGTTCCGAGCTTTGCTTCCAATCAAAAGGCTTCTGCTTCAACTTATACGCTGAAATATGATTCCAGCACCAAGAAGTACAGTCTTACCCTGACGGATACCAACAACACTTTGGAGGATATTCAGTTTTCGGACGCTAATATCACCGTGACAAGAAGCGGCAATAAATATACCTTCACTTCTTCCAAAATGATTGAAAACGCTGTAACAATTACCGCACAGAAAAAAATCTCGCAGGCAACTGGAGATTTGTTCGTATGGGGCTGTCCCGGTATGCAGACGATGGTATCCGGTGCGGAAGATCCCGTATATTTCTATCTTAAGATTGATACCGAAACCACAGGAATCGGTCATATCGTCAAGCACTCCGAGGATGGAAAGGTTGACGGTATCCGCTTTACAATCAGCGGCAACGGCGTAAATAAGACTGTTACCACCAAAGCAGACGGTACGGTGGATATTGAGCTTATGCCGGGTGTTTATACGGTAACGGAGGAAAGCATTGATAAGTACGAGCCGCAAAACACGCAGAGAGTTACCATTGTTAGCGGCGGTACATCTACCGTTACTTTTTCCAATATCTTAAAGCGTGGCGATGTTCAGGTTATTAAATCCTCAGAGGATAACTTTGTGGAGGGCGTAACCTTCCATCTTTACGGCACATCACTCTCCGGCATTGCGGTGGACGAATACGCCGTAACCGATAAAAACGGTGTTGCCACTTTTAATGATGTGCTTATCAGCGGCACTACCCCATATACCCTTGAAGAAGTAGATACCGCTATCCGCTATGTCATTCCCGAAAAGCAGACTGCTCCTGTCAAATGGAAGGAGGTTACAAGCCGCAGTTTCAGCAATATCCTGAAAAAGTTTACTGTGACCGTTACCAAGAGCGACTCCGAAAAGGGACTCCCGCAGGGGAACGCTTCTTTGGCAGGCGCAAAGTACGGTATCTTTAAGGGCGATCAGCTTGTAGATGTGTACTATACGGATAAAAACGGTCAGTTTACCACAAAGGAATATATCTGCGGCGATGACTGGACGATCAAAGAGCTTGAGCCAAGCGAAGGCTATCTGCTTGATTCGACGGTTCATCACGTCGGCGCAGAGCCGCAGCTTTACACGGTGGAGCATAATGTGACCTCAAATGATGTGGTTGAGGATGTTATCAAGGGAAATATCGCTCTGATTAAGCATACCGATGACGGAGAAACCCATATTGAAACACCCGAAGAAGGAGCAACTTTTTAGGTCTATCTCAAGTCCGCAGGCAGCTATGGAAACGCTGATCCGGACGAACGTGATGTAATCGTTTGTGATGAAAACGGATTTGGGCAGACAAAGGATATGCCTTACGGTATTTATACTGTTCATCAGACAGCAGGATGGGAAGGTCGTGAGCTGATGAAGGATTTTGATGTTTTCATCTCTCAGGACGATCAGACCTACCGCTACCTTATCAACAACGCTAACTTTGAAAGCTATGTGAAGGTAGTCAAGGTGGACGCAGAAACCGGGAAAACAATCCCTTATGCGGGCGCAGGCTTTCAGATTTACGATCCCGAAGGAAATCTTGTAACGATGACCTTCACTTATCCGACTCCTACGACTATTACACTTTCTATACCGACGCAGAGGGTTCGCTTGTTACTCCTGAAAAGCTGCCTTATGGCAAAGGCTATTCCATTGTTGAGGTACAGGCTCCTTACGGATATGTCCTTGACAGTACGCCTATCTTCTTTGATGTTGCAGAGGATAATTCCACAGAAGAAAGCGGGGTTACAATTATCAAGGTGAATAAGGAAAATATGGCGCAGAAAGGCACGGTTACGGTGGAGAAATCCGGCGAGGTATTCTTCGGCGTGTCTGCCATTGGCGGTACGGACGAAAACGGAACCGAGCTGCCGACTATTTATCAACCGCAGTATGAGGTGCAGGGAATTTCCGGCGCTGTTTATGAAATCAGAGCCGCAGAGGATATTATCACACCTGACGGGACTACCCGATACAAAAAGGGCGAGGTTGTGGATACCGTTACAACCAATGCGGACGGTCTTGCAAAAAGCAAGGAGATCTATCTCGGAAAATACGAGGTTCAGGAGATAACTGCACCTTACGGAATGGTGCTGAATGATGAAATCCACACAGTAGAGCTTGTGTACGCCGGGCAGAATGTTTCCGTAACCGAAACGGCAACCAGCTTCTACAATGAAAGGCAGAAAGCAGAAATCAGCCTTGAAAAGTCTCTTGAAATCAATGATCTTTTCGGAATCGGGAACAATGGAGAGATTCAGAATATCAGTTTCGGTTTGTTTGCCGCAGAGGAAATTGTCAGCGCAAGCGGTACTGTTATCCCGGCTGACGGTCTGATTGAGATTGTTACCCTTGATGAGAACGGCAAGGCGGTAATCAAGACTGATTTGCCTATGGGCAGCTACTATGTGAAGGAGCTTGCAACAGATGAGCATTATATCCTGAACGACGAGAAGTATCCTGTTGTTTTTGAATATGCAGGGCAGGACGCCGCAACCGTTGAGATTTCCGTAAACGACGGAAAAGCCGTTGAAAACGACCTGCTTTACGGTTCTGTTTCCGGCAAAAAGGTAGACGAGAATGGCGAAGCACTGGGCGGAGCTGTCATCGGACTTTTCAAAACCGCTGACGGAGAATTTACAAAGGAAAGCGCACTTATGACTACCACATCGGCAGATGATGGTAGTTTTTCTTTTGAGAATATCCCTTACGGCACTTGGTATGTGCGTGAAATCAAGCAGCCGACAGGCTTTGTGCTTGATGAAACCGTTTATCCCATGACCATTTCCGAGGATAAGCAGATTGTGGAGATTGAAATTGTCAACGAGTTTATTCGTGGCAATATCGCTTTGACAAAGGTGGACGCAGATTACCCGGATAACAAGCTGACCGGAGCGACCTTTGAGGTCTACAAGGACAGCAACGATAACGGCAAATTGGACGAAGATGATGAGCTGCTCGGCACACTCACCGAAAAGGAAATCGGGCAGTACGAAATGAACGACCTTCTCTATGGTCGCTACTTCGTGAAAGAAAGCATTGCGCCGGAGGGATTTATCCTCGATACAGGCGTTTATGAGGTTTTTGTGGATACCGATGGAAAGACCTATCAGGTGGAGAACAAGGCAGGAGTCGGCTTTATCAACGAAGCTATGAAGGGCAATTTGAAAATCGTCAAGACTTCCTCAGACGGAACGGTAAAAGGCTTTGCTTTCCGCATTACCGGGGCAAACGGCTATGATGAAACCTTTGAAACTGATGAGAACGGTGAAATCTTGATTGAGAACCTTCGCATTGGGGAGTACACCGTTTCCGAGGTCAGCAATGCGGCTTCCGCAAACTATGTGCTTCCTGCCGATAAGCAGGCAACCGTGCAGACAGGCTCAACCACGATTGTGGAAATGCACAATACCCTCCGTGATACGCCGAAAACCGGGGACAACAGCCATACCGGGCTTTGGTTCGCTCTTGCGGGGTTGTCTGCTCTCGGCATTACCGCCTGCGGTATCGTAGGCTTCAAGAAAAAGAAGAAGGGAGAGAGTAAGTAATGGAGCTTAAAACCATTATTGCTATCGGACTGGTCGCTTTTATCATCGGCGGCTTTATTTTTTTGCAGATACGAAACAGAAAGAAGAAATAGCGGCTTGGGGCGGAGAAAAAAACTCCGCCCCTTTGCCTTTTTGGAAGGAGCAGAGAAAATGAAATTGAAAACCGTTGAACGCCGGGTGGCGGAAATCCTGCGGGAACACCCTGACGCACGGAATGATGATATGAGGCTCTATCTGCTTGTGAGCGAGTCCTGCATTTATGAAACGCACGGGATTGGCACATTTACTTTTGCCGATGTAATGACGAATTACAAAGGCTATGGGATACCCTGCTTTGAGAGTATCCGCAGAACAAGGCAGAAGATTCAGGCGAAATGCCCGGAGCTTGGCTGTTCTCCCGAAGCCCGCAGGGCAAGACACAGAATGGAGCGTGTGTATTCTGATTACGCAAAAAACTGACAGGAGGTTTAAGAGATGGCAAATAAGAAGCCGACAACCGCCTTAACCTTGCAGCAGAAAGTCAAGGTGCTTACTAAACTTTTTGATTCCGGCTGCAAGACAGAAAAAGACTTGAA
>Ga0153961_1000194_pt1 | contig 18685 bp, 24 predicted proteins | sample TSFL045MetaG_FD_104748 | JGI IMG/M metagenome (GOLD analysis project Ga0153961, IMG submission 104748) | Attine ant fungus gardens microbial communities from Florida, USA - TSFL045 MetaG | ecosystem: Host-associated > Fungi > Mycelium > Unclassified | place: USA: Florida, Withalacochee...
ACTGACGGGATGATCATCATTCCCTGCAGCATGAAAACGCTGGCGGGCATTCGCAGCGGTTATGCTGAAGGGTTGATTGGCCGCGCGGCGGACGTGGTTCTGAAAGAGCAACGCAAGCTGGTGCTGGTCGCGCGGGAAACGCCGCTGAACACCATTCATCTCGAAAATATGCTCGCCCTCTCGCGCATGGGCGTCAGCATCATTCCCCCGGTTCCTGCCTGGTACAACCATCCCGAGACGCTCGCGGATGTTGAAAACCATATTGCCGGTCGCGTGCTTGACCAGTTTGGGCTGGATACCGCGCAGTCGACCCGCTGGCAGGGCCTGGACCGCTAAACGTCCGGCTGATTCTTACTTTGCTTCAGGAGAAAAACATGACAGACAATGCACATCGTCCCGCAGACGAAAAAAGCTTCGATCTCCGCGCCGCCATCGACATATTGAAACAGTACGACGGCGAATACATTGAAACCAGCGAACCGGTGGATCCGGCAGCAGAACTGTCAGGGGTTTACCGCTATGTCGGCGCAGGCGGCACGGTGATGCGCCCGACACGCACCGGCCCGGCGATGGTCTTCAACAAAGTGAAAGGCTATGAGGATTTCCGCGTACTGATCGGGCTACTGGCTTCGCGTCAGCGGGTGGCGCGCCTGCTGGGCGTGCCGAAGGAGAATCTGGCCAATCTGCTGCGCGATTCAGTGCATCGCGCCATCGCGCCGGTCGTTATTCCGAACGAGCGGGCCGTCTGTCAGGAAGTGGTACATCTGGCTTCCGACGAAGGATTCGATATCCGCACGCTGCTGCCGGCGCCGACCAATACGCCTGAAGACGCAGGCCCCTACTTCACGCTCGGCATGTGCTACGCCGCCGATCCCGAAACGGGAGAGCATGATGTAACTATTCATCGCCTCTGCGTGCAGGGCAAAGATGAAATCTCCATGTATTTTGTTCCCGGTCGCCATCTCGATCAGTTCCGCATAAAAGCAGAGCAGGCTGGCAACGCGCTGCCTATCACCATCAGCATCGGCGTGGATCCGGCCATTGAAATCGGCGCCTGTTTCGAACCGCCTACGACGCCGCTGGGCTTCGACGAGCTGGCGATTGCCGGCGGACTGCGCGGACGCGCGGTAGAGCTGGTTGAAGGGGTCGCGGTCAAGGCGCGCGCCATCGCTAACGCAGAGATCGTGATTGAAGGCGAGCTGATCCCTGACTATCGCGTTCAGGAAGATCAGCATACCCATACCGGTAAAGCGATGCCGGAATTTCCGGGCTACACCGGCGATGCGCAGGCAGCCGTGCCGGTCATCAAAGTGAAAGCGGTCACGCACCGTAAGCACCCTATCCTGCAGACCTGTATCGGGCCAAGCGACGAACACACTAACCTCGCCGGTATCCCGACTGAGGCGAGCATTCTCGATATGGTGGAACGCGCGCTGCCGGGCCTGGTTAAAAACGTGCACTGCCCGTCGCCGGGTACCGGCAAATATATGGCGGTGCTGCAGATCAACAAGCGCGGTCCGCAGGATGAAGGGCGTCAGCGTCAGGCTGCTTTACTGGCCTTCTCCGCCTTCTCGGAGCTTAAGCACGTGTTCCTGGTGGATGAGGATGTCGATATTTTCGATTTAAGCGATGTGATTTGGGCAATGACAACGCGCTATCAGGCCGACGTGGATACGGTATTTATTCCCGGCGTGCGCTGCCATCCGCTCGATCCGTCGCAGGATCCCGCGTTCAGTCCCTCTATCCGGGCGCACGGCATCACCTGCAAAACGATTTACGACTGCACGGTGCCCTATGACCTTAAGCCGAACTTCCAGCGTTCGCAGTTTATGGAGGTGGATGTAGATCGCTTCGTGCCGGGCTTTACTGACCGCACGAAATAATACCGGGCGTTGTCGCTGCGCTGACGAAGCGGCGACAGCGCGCCTTTCATCCCGTTAAATTCTGCCGGATAGCGTCCTGTGGCGCTGCCCGGCAGCCGTTGTTAATCCAGCTGTACGGTACTGATCACCACACGCCGGTTTAAATGACTTTCCGGTTCTGCGCCCCAGCAAAAATCAGCCCAGTGCTGACAAAACTCATCCCATCCCCGCACGCGCTCCAGCTTTCTGTCCTGCCAGGCCGCATTGTAGATGTAAACGTAGTGACCCGGATCGCGCAGCGCCCAGGCGATCATTCCTTCCCACATGACGCGGGCGGCGTTGGTTTGTGCGCTGTCGGTGACGATAACCGAATAGGTTTGCAGGAAATGACGAAAGAAACGGCGGGCAATGCCGTGCACCGCCTGCTCATGCTCGGGCTGGCGGGTGCGCCATACCATCACCTGGATACAGGCGCGCTCAGGCGAGGTGAAATCCTGGGTTTCGTCCAGCCTGACGGCGTAGACGGTTTCGGGTTCAGATTCACAGGTGACCATGCGGTACTGCTTTTCATCGGGACAGCACACCAGCCGGTAACCAAAAGGCAGCGTAAAGTCCGGCAGCGCAAAATCAGCGCTGCGGTGTGAAAGGAAATCCCGCGTATTGATTTTATTGGTGGTTTCAGGGCTCAGCACCTGGTTAAAGCTGGTGTCGGGAATAATGATTGGCATGTCATCGTCTGCTATGGATTTCTTCACGGGCTCTCCTCTGGTGCCGGAGGATTTAAGGAACATGCAAAAGTGTAGACGAGATCTCAGTTTTTCCTTTCAGGTAGGCATCAGGGCCAGGGGATGCGCGCGCGGGTTTGAACGGTCCTGCATCGGTGGCGACGATCTGACGAGATGATAAAGGGGGGAATGGCGCTAAAAAGCAGAGTATTGCTCTGCCACTGTGGCCATATTAAATATTTCATTTTGTTACTAACTTGACCGAACCGGGATGTCGTGTCCAGGCTTATAGAGTTCTGAAGCCATCAGACGATGCGTTTCAAAAACCTTAACCAGTATGGAGGCATTATGGTAAGCAAATCAGAAATTCTGGATCACGCTCAGGTTGTAGACGTTAACGGTGAACACGTTGGTATCGTTGACCATTTCGAAGGCGAAGACAAAATCAAGCTCGCTAAAAGCGATCCTGAAGCTGGCGGCAAGCACCACATTATTCCTTTCAGCTGGGTGAAAGAGGTGGATGATAACAAAGTTATCCTGTCCAAGTCGAAAGCCGATGTGGAAAGCGAATGGCAGTCCGCATAAGCGCAAGGCCGCGACGCGCGTCGCGGCTATTGTTTTTATGCCTACGGTCTGGCGCGAGGTGAGCCTGCGGGTAGACCTCAGGGCGGCAGCTTATTCCGCGCGCAAATCCCGATCTAAACGCCCTTATGGCTCAATGTCTACGGCCTTTCTGGTCTTTAGCCACCCTGCTGTAAAATGTTTCTGAATAAGCCAGACGCTTCTCGGAAGAGCCCTACAACAGCGGCGCAATAGCGTGCCTGTCCCCTTCAGCATCGTGAATCTTCCGCACCTTTAGTCCGGGCGCGCCCAGCGCTTCCCGTCATGCCCCTAAAAGTCCTGAAAACCTCCGCCGCCTGCCGGGAGTTGCACAACGACCAGTCTGTCAGAGAAAAACGCGGCCTTGCGATTTTCGACAGTCGCGCGGACTGCAGCCAAACCAGCGGCGAAACGCGCGTGAGAAGGCGCTGACCTCAGAATAGCCCAGTAACAGCGCCATTTCTGAAACCGACAGGTGGTGCTGTTTCAGATAGTGCGTCGCCATTTCTTTGCGCACGCTATCGACCAGAGCAGAAAAACAGGTTTGCTCATCGCGCAGTCGCCGCTGTAGCGACCAGGCAGATAGCCCCTGCTTCTCGGCGATAATCTCCAGCGAGGGTTCACCGCTTAATAGCTGAAGGTGAATGTCGGTACGGGTTTGATTAACGGTACCCTGAGTGATGGCTGGCGGACTGAGCCGACGTATTGCGTCCTGCATCACCAGCAGCAGCATGGGATCGTGATCCGGCATTTTGCGGCTCAGATCTGATTTAGCAACGATCATTGAGTTGAAGGGCTGGTCGAAATAAACCGGCGCATCAAACACCTTACAGTGTTCATGCCAGTGTTCAGGGCGCGGATGCTCAAAATGAACCTCGCGCGGTGCCCAGTGCCGTCCCGCCGCGTGGCGAATCAGGTTCAGAAACATCCCTAAAGTCAGTTCGGCATCCTGGCGGCGCAGAAGAATCGCGCCGTGACGCACCTGATAATCAAGTTGCCAGCTATCGCCGTGTTCCGTCAGTCGGATACAGGTATTGTGCTGGTGCCAGGGAAACGCATTCACCACGTTGCGCAGCGCCTGTTCCAGCGTGGCCGAACACAGGCCAATATAGCCGATCAGTCCCAGAGACTGCGGCCGGAACTGATGGCCATACTGTAAACCAAAATTGTCTACGCCCGCCAGGCTGGCGGCTTCCTCCAGCACCCGGCAGTAATTCACCAGATCCAGACTCAGGGTTGGGCAGGCGAGCGTATCAGGATCGATGCCGCTGATGCCAAAAATGCGGTCCACGTCGCCGCCCTGAGCGTTAATAAAATCACTCAGTCCTGTCGCAGCGGCCGACAGAACGCCACGATGATGGCCTCCTGCGCTGGACAAGGTCGTCAGCGCCACCTCTGGAAATCTGCTGGTCATGATGTTTTCCGCCTGAAACTGAACATCTCTGACTTTTGCAAAAAACATACCAGCGGCTGACCGCCTGATAACAGCCACTTAGCGCCGTCTCAGCCAGAAGTGCACTGCGATCGCTCATTCAGGCACCGTCAGGGGGCGCTAAATGCCTATCGGTAAACTGGCGCCTTCGAGGTAGCGGTGACACAGGCGCACCGTATCCCCGGCCCAGCGGCTGCCCAGGCTACGGGCCATCTCCGTCTCGCTATGAGAGGCCACCCAGGCCGTGAGCTGTATGCGGCGCTGAATCAGCATCGACGGAATCATAGCCAGTTCCTCATCGCTGACGTGCGCGATCTGCTCGTAGCCGGTTAACCAGTTTTCCACCCACTGCGGAGCGCTGGGATGATGCTCGATAAAGCTGATGGCCGCGGCAAGATCGTGCAGATACCAGCCCATTCCGCAGTCGTCAAAATCGATAACCCGCGTCTCGCCGTTGTGAACCAGCAGGTTGGTCAGGCGCAGGTCAGCGTGAATCAGACCGTAACGATCGGGCGACTGACCAAACGCCGCCATCTCGCGGCCCACATGGGCCAGCGCCTCTTCCACGACCGCGTGCTGCGACTGCGCCAGGCCAGCCACATCACGCCAGTCCCCCCAGTGGCCCGTAGGGGAGACCATGGTGTGATGATCCCAGACGATACGGCGAAATGCCTGCGGCTTTTGCCAGCGTCTGCTGTGGTGATGCAGCTGCGCGGTGATGCGGCCCAGCTGGCGAAACGCCGCCGGGTCGACCGCATCGGTGAGCATATCGCCCTCAATCCAGTGAAACAGTACGGCGTAGCGTTCACCGCCCTCAGCCAGGGGAAGCGTCTGAATCCGGTTCCCCTGCCGGTCGCTAACGGCCATCGGCACGCAGATGTCTGCCGCCTGAAGGGCATCCAGCCAGTGAAGCTCGCTTTCAATATCCTGCTTAGCGTGATAGTCGCCACGGTGAATACGTAACGCATACCGCCCCTGCGGCGTGCTGACAGACAGGGTTGCATTTTCGGAGCGGCACAAAAGTTTGACCTCAGCGTGCAGACAGGCGGGATAGGCCTGCAGCGCCTGATGGGCAAGCTGAAGAATGGCGTCGTTACTCAAGGTGTCATATTGCTTAATGCTCATGTCTGGCTCCGTCTCTCTGCGTGTGGCTTCAGCATCGCGCTGAACCCTTGCTGCGCGCTTGACAGGAGAGCCAGCAAAAATTGACTTCAGCAGAGTGAAACCCGCCTGACCGGGGGCAACTTGACGCCAGCCGACGAGTTTCTGTTTTCTGCGGTCAAGTTTTTCTGCTGGCGCTGTGTCCATCATCTACCCGTCAGCTTTTAGGCATCGCTTTTTCACTTTACGCAGACGGGGAACGCAGTGATGAAAGAGAAACTGAAACCCACCCTGGGCACCTTGCAACTCTGGGGCATCGCCGTGGGGCTGGTTATATCGGGCGAGTATTTTGGCTGGAGCTACGGCTGGGGGGCGGCGGGAACCCTGGGCTTTCTGGTCACCACGCTGTTTGTCGCCGCCATGTATAGCTGTTTTATCTTCAGCTTTACCGAACTCACGACCGCTATTCCGCAGGCTGGCGGGCCGTTTGCCTATAGCCGCCGCGCCTTCGGCGATACCGGCGGGCTAATTGCGGGCATTGCCACCTTAATCGAGTTTGTTTTCGCGCCCCCGGCCATCGCCATGGCGATAGGCGCTTACCTTAACGTGCAGTTTCCGGAAGTGAATCCCAAACTTATCGCGGTCTGCGCCTATCTGATCTTTATGGGCCTCAACATTATCGGGGTCAGCATTGCGGCAACCTTTGAGCTGCTGGTCACCTTGCTGGCGGTGATTGAACTGCTGGTGTTTATGGGCGTGGTGGCGCCAGGCTTTAGTCTGGCGAATTTTGTGGCTCACGGCTGGGCGGGACAGCAGACGTTTTCGCTGGCCTCACTGTCCGGCATATTTGCCGCCATTCCGTTTGCCATCTGGTTTTTTCTGGCTATTGAAGGGGTTGCGATGGCGGCTGAAGAGGCAAAAGAGCCGCGCCGCACCATTCCTCGCGCCTATATCAGCGGCATCTTAACGCTGGTGGTGCTGGCAATTGGCGTCATGGTATTTGCCGGGGGCGCAGGCGACTGGCGCACGCTCTCGGGCATAAACGATCCGCTGCCGCAGGCGATGAAAATGCTGGTCGGCAACGATTCGCGCTGGATGCACATGCTGGTATGGATTGGTCTGTTTGGCCTGATCGCCAGTTTTCACGGCATTATCATGGGCTATTCGCGCCAGTTCTTTGCGCTGGCGCGGGAGGGCTATTTGCCGCCGTCGCTGGCAAAGCTATCGCGCTTTAACACGCCGCACCGCGCAATTCTGGCGGGCGGCGCGGTCGGCATCCTCGCGATTTTCTCCGACGGCATCAGCTTTCAGGGAATGAGCCTGACCGCCGCGATGATCACCATGTCGGTGTTTGGCGCCATTGTAATGTACATCATGAGTATGCTGAGCCTGTTTAAACTGCGTCGAACGGCTCCAACGCTGGCGCGCAGCTACCGCGCGCCGGGCTATCCGGTGATTCCGGGCATTGCGCTGGGCGGCTCGGTGATTTGCCTGATTGCCATGCTGTGGTTTAACCCGCAGATCGGCGCCCTGTTTATCGGCTTTATGGTGGCAGGCTATCTCTATTTCCTGACCACCCAGTCACGCCGCGGCGCTATGGCGCAGGCCTCTGTCGCCGCAGAAACCGATTAACGTCTATACCAGCCCTGCTGCGCTTAGCGTGCGGCCGGGAGCACAAAGACCAAGGAGTCACGATGACGGTACGATCAACCATTATGGATACCAACAGCTTTCGTGCTGAGCACGCGGAAACGCTGGCACCAGAGATTCGCCAACTGACCGATAAGCGCAGCCGGGTGCTGGGCGAGTCCTATCGGCTGTTTTACCGCAACCCGGTGCATCTGGTGCGCGGACAGGGTCAGTATCTGTGGGATCGAGCGGGCAATCAGTATCTGGATATGTACAACAACGTGGCCAGCATCGGCCACTGTCATCCGGCAGTGGTAGAGGCCGTGCATAAACAGATGATGCAGCTGAATACGCATACGCGCTATCTGCACGAGTCGATCCTCGCGTACAGCGACCGCATTCTGGCTACCCTGCCTGCTGAGATCGATCGGGCCATGTACATGTGTACCGGCTCCGAAGCGAACGATCTGGCTATCCGCATCGCCCAGTGCTGGAGCGGCGGCACGGGGATCATCGTATCCAAAGAAGCCTATCACGGCACCAGCGCGCTCACCTCCGGCGTTTCGCCGGCGCTGGGCAGCGGCCAGCCGCTTTCAGCGCATACCCGGTTAGTGGCACCGCCCGATTTTTATCGCATCCAGACGGCGGATCAGGGCGCCTGGTTCGCGCAGGAAATTCAGCGGCAGATCGATGATATGACCGCGCACGGCATTAAATTTGCCGGTTTTCTTGCCGACTCCATCTTCTCGTCCGACGGCGTATTGCCCGGCCATCCCGGCTTCTTAAAGCAGGCGATTGATGTCGTACATCAGAACGGCGGGATCTTTATCGCCGACGAAGTGCAGCCTGGGTTTGCCCGCACTGGCGAGGCCTTTTGGGGCTTTGCCCGCCACGGCGTGGTGCCCGATGTGGTGACCACCGGCAAACCGATGGGGAACGGCATCCCCGTGTCGGGCTTAATGGCGAAAGCGCCGGTAATGGCGGCGTTTAGCGATGCGCTGCCCTATTTCAATACCTTTGGCGGCAATCCGGTTTCCATGGCGGCGGCTCATGCGGTCATGGATGTCATTGAGCAGGAGGAGCTTCAGGCGCACAGCCTGAAAACCGGCGCCGCGCTGCTGGCGGCGCTGCAATCGCTGCAGGCGTCTTACCCTTGCATCGGTGACGTTCGTGGCGCAGGTCTGTTTATTGGTTTTGAACTGGTGAAAGACAGGGAAAGCAAGCAGCCTGACAAGCGTCTGGCGCTCGACCTGGTGGAGGCGCTACGCGAGGAGTTTGTCCTGACCTCCGTGGCCGGGCCATATGGCAACGTGCTGAAAATCCGCCCGCCGCTCTGTTTCCAGACGCACGATATCGACTGGGTGGTGAGCGCGATGGATCGCTGTCTGAGGAAGTTACAGGGGTAAACTTCACCTCATTTTACCGTCCGCTATGGGCGCATAGCGGACATTTATTAATGAAACAAATTCAGCTATCAGTCAGCTATTTCTTCAGCCATTTTTCCAGCTGTTCAATTTCAGCCTTTTGCGCTTTGATGACCTCTTCGGCCATTTTTCGCATCTCAGGATCTTTTCCATATTTCAGCTCAGTTTCAGCCATGGCTATCGCCCCTTTATGATGCTCAGCCATGCCTTTTGCGAATGCCCGGTCAGCATCCTGCTCCTTCATTGCCTGCATCATGCCATGATGCATATTTTGCATGCCCGACATGTACTCTTTTGACGCCGGAGAGAGAGGTATGGCCTGCGTCATGTTCATGCCCGGCTTTTGTGCCGTAGCCGCAGCCGGCAGTACAACCAGCAGAGAAATCAGTAGGGTACGTAAATTTTTCATGTTTTATTCCTTTTTAGTGCGCCGCTAAGCCATTGCACCGCAGAAGTGATAATGACAAAGAACGCCGGCACGAAAAAGATGGCCAGCAGCGTGCCGCTGATCATCCTGCCAAAAACGCCTGTGCCAAGGGCATTCTGAAGAGAATTTACGCTATTTAGTTAAGCAGCTTTTGGACTTTATTGAGTGAACAGCAGAAGAAGATCTCACCCACCGCCATCTGAAAGCGGATAAGGGCTTGAGTATTAAGAAGAGAAAATGGCACCCCTACAGGATTGAATAATAACTAACAACTCAATGTTTAATAACGGAATTTATATGTTTCAAAATCACACATACCCCCAAAGATACCCCCAAATGTTTTTGTGACACCTCATTTTGGCTGTTTTTCATCCATCGCAGGCGCATTCAACTCTCTGCATAACGCGATAAGCTGAAATCCTTATTGTATGATACATCTATCCTACAGTAAGGAATCCACCAGCCATGAGAATGACTAGCCGTAAAAAAGAGATACTGAGCTTCTTCGAGCCTGAACACCGTGAATGGGTAACAGGTGAGGTTGGTGCGCCGCCGTTCGACGTGTCCGGGATCGCATACCTGTTGAGTGGGATGGATTCTTACAAATTCAGGCATCATCTTGAATCAGCCAGGCGAACGCTGGAGGCGATGGTTAATGATGGTCTGCTGGAAAAGATAACCAGCTACGAGCAGCGGCAGGACTCTACACAGTCAGGAGCAGGTAAAGGCGTCTGGTGTAACTGTTCCCGTTATGGGCTGCCCGGCTCTTGTGTAGTGATGCGAGATAATGGCGGCAAGGGAAACGCGATTGACGGAGAAGCGGTTCGGGTGGGATAGGTTGGATTAAACGCAGTAGCCAGAATGGATTATTAGCTTTGCTAATGGCGTTTTCTTATTGTGGGAGGGATGCGGATTTTTCTCTTTATATAATTAAGCAAAAACGTGTCGTTCAGTTGGTTCAGTTGGTTCAATTTGTAAAGACACCTGTTTTTAAAGGATTAATTTCAAAAAAGTGAACCAACACAACCCCGAATTGAACCAACAACTGTGCGTTCTGAACCAACATATTTCAATGTCTTACGCTGTCTTACAGTGATAGAATAACCGCCTGTTTCCTCAAATTGGTGCGTTATGAGCAAATCCCTGTCCGTTACCTTCCGAGTGCCTGCTGAGTTAAGTGAGGCTTTTACCGATGCTGTGAGTGCTGCTGGTGGAGATAAAACTGCCTGGCTGGTCGATGCCATCCGTCAAAAGATGAGCCTGCCAGACAGTAACTCTGATGCTCGCTTATTGTCGCTGGTGGAACGGATGGAGGTCGCCGCTGCTGCTCTGATTGGCGGTAAGCAGGGGATTCCACCTTTGCCATACGATGAGCAGGCGGTGATCCGTGTGGTGGAAGAGACAATCGCACAAGGCTTTGATAATGGACGCATCATCGCTGAACGGCTTAATGAGGCTGGGTTACAGACTAAAGCTGGCAAGGCGTGGGATAAAGATATCTATAGTGCCTGGAAAAGGCAGGCTAAAAGGCGTTGATGTTCAGATTTCTAATTAATTCGTATCGGTGTCGTTGTCCATATCATTAGAGCGACTTTTAAACTTCTCAAAAGTGTTCACGTTAAATAATGATAAGGATTCGATTTGGTCAAAAGGCAGGACATGTCTGAATTGGTACACAGAAAGCGGCTGAGAGGTCAGAGTAATGCCTTCTTCTTCATAGTGTTGGGCATAGTTATTTTCCATCACAAACGTGAGCGTGTCTTTGTGTCGATATCCGCTCATTAATGGAATTATTACGATAGTGTCAGTATCAAGGTGGTGAAACCTTGCTTCGTCAACCATACCAACATAAACCTTGCGAGATTTTAGAGTTATAAGCAACAAGAGGCCTGATTCGATGGCTTCGAAAATGACAGACTCAGTGGCGCTGTTACTCGCAATCTCTCTTAAAATGGCGTTTCTCTGTGATGGGTCTCTAAATTTTTTTTCAGCGTTTTTAGCCGCGCCAATACTAATCAAGATGGTGAAACCTAGAGTGGCTGCGCTGAAAAAGCTCAACCCAAATATGCGGATTTTAAGTATGTCGTAAGCGAATGTGAACTTATGGCTTGTCCAGTCAAAGAGCCATGGGATGTTAAACAGGCACATTATCACCCATGCCGTTAACCAAAGCGCGATTGTTAAAAAGAGTCCGCTGCCAAGGAAAAGACCGCCTTGAACTGCCACGTCAAAGTAAGCGTTCCACCCAACAGCCTTTTGCTGTTTGAACTTAGATGGCAAATGTCTGTTGGTATACAGATATCCACACGCTAAAACTACTAAGACGATGGCAGCCCACATTAAGATTTAAGCCTTTTTATGACTGAGAACCTTAACATTGTTGCGAAACGCCGCTTGGATGTCAGCGTTCATTGGATTGACGGAAATCGTTCCCGATCTGTCCATTTGATACTTCTGAGAGTTATCAACGGGTAGATCTGAGCCACCGCCAACAAGCTTGATGATTACTTTCTGAGGCGCGATCAGAGCGTAACCCATCTGTTTTAAAATGTTAGACATGCTACCTCCTCCTACCGTAGTCGATTAGATTAGGGGACAAAAAAACCACCTAGACAGTGAAGTCCTAAGGCGGTAATGCGTAGTGTCACCAATCTGGTAACGCTGAGTGTATTACCAGTAGTAGAACCCTGCAACCCGATTTTTTGCATCTGCTGCAAACCTCTTTCACACTACTACCCTGAAGGCAACTTCGGCGAAACCGTAAGAAACTTTAGCGTTTCAGCATGAATTAGTAACGTCCCTGTTGCTCTGTTTCTTCTTGTTGAGCGCCATGTAGTTATCATTCATGGCAGCTACTACGCCGCTTAATGTTCGTACTTCGCTGTTTCAGTAGTTCATCTAATCGATTGGCTGCATTATTTTTGTTAGTGTTGCTGGATACTGAGGGGGTTGAGTTTGCTAGTGATATGGGATTGGTTTGCTGTAATGGCGGATGGTCCACTTGGACATGCTTCAGCGCGTCTATGCAGTCTTCGCGAGTGAAAAGGTAACGTGACTTTTCCTTTTCGCTGATTCTGATAGCCCGTAGCCTCCCGCTTTTGACCCACTGGGTAACGGTAGCAGTTGATACACCTAATATTGCTGCGGCTTCTTTCCTGGTCAGGGTTAGTTTTTCCATAGGGTATCTCCCACCGGTTCACATGAAGATAGAGGCTGATGCCGTATCGTCACATAAAGGCTAAATATACACATGTATATTTCATGGGTGTGTGACGTTATCTTTTTGCTGCAGGCTTCTTCCATTGATAATCTGTGGCAGTCATCCTCTGTCGGTGGCGCTCTTTGGCCTGAAGTGCTTGTGCCACGCCGGTGCGGATCGTATAGGCGGTATGCTTATCCACCGGCTCACCATTCTGGCGGGCAATCTGTAGCAGCGTCATCTCAATCGTCTGTCGGTCAATCATCCCTCACCCGCCTGTTTACAGTGAACGCTCAGGCGTTCTTTATGCTAAATGCTGCTGGTGACGTCAACATCCATCATTGCGCTCAGCTTTCAATTCGGCGATTCTGTTTTGGATGTCAGGTTTTGACAATAACTGAGCAGCTATACGGTTTGCAGTTTTGACGCTGTACCCCACCCGAATAGCCGCTTGCGTGGCATTCAGATCGATGAGGTACTCTCGACAGAACATCTATTGTTTGTCGGTGAGTGCCATGTTTTGCCTTACATAAAAAGGATTCTTATGAGCATGTCACACCCTATAGCAAACCTTTTGATTCGCCATTTAAACAGCCCAAGCAAGGATGTTAAGCTTGCTGCCATTTATGCCCTAGGTGAAGGTAGGTGCACAGCCGGACCAATAGTCGAATTCTTAGAGGAATTTATCAACGGAGATGATCAGGAATTGAAGATTGCTGCGATAAAAGCGTTTGGGCGCATTTATAGATGAAAAAACCGCCCGGAGGCGGCTTAATTATTTATTCATTATCATCTTCTAAAGCGTTTTGAATTGCGTCAGCCAGCTTCTCTATCTGCTCTGCAGCATGAGTGAGATCATGATACATAGAGCCACCATTCGAGCTAGACGCTGCGCCTGCTGAAGCTTTTACAATTTCAAGCGCAGCCTGAACTGCAAGTAAACGCTTGTGCTGAGAAGTGCCTTCATCTCCGCTCGCTCCATCAAACTTGAAATAGCTCTCTAACATTAAAACCTCCTTTTATAGTGGAGGTTATACACTAGCTCTCAGATAACTCTGGGTGAAGAAAATTCTTTCTAGAGCGCCGTAACGCTTCAGCAGGCGGTAAGCGCATTTATAGCGGCTTATTGAATTAGGCCCCTTAGCATGCTAGATCACTCAGTGAGGAATACTGTAGGCACGGCGCAGCAGTGGTTTTGTCTCGTCGCGATGTAGCGCGTGGAACGCGGAATCAATCTCGCCTGACTCGCCAATACTCGATATTGCGATCAGGGATGGTCGAAAAAAATATTCATCATCGCCGTCAATAACTAGGCATTCGCCAATCTCTTTCAATGGTGTCATGTCGGTTAGAAACCCTCAGTTTCTGCAATCTCTTCGGCCACCAGCTCCAGCGGGTTGCCAAATACCTCGACGCTCCAACGGTCTGCTGCTTCTCTGTAACCATCATGGTCAAACGTGCCATTCGCGCGCGTGTAGTCCGCTCTGACGGGCGGCTGTGGGCCATTAATGGATTTGCCGCTTTTCTCTTTAACTAACCTCTCCAGCACAGCAAGGCGGGTCTTAATGCTCATCGCAATTACCCATCAGCAGCGCTCTCAGTTCAGAGGATCGCGGGAAACTGTGCCCGCGTAGTGACAGGCGCTCTATGGCCTTCTCATACGCTCCTGCAGGAGCATTGCCCGTTAACTCATCCATCAGGGCAGAAATCACCTGTATATCGCCATCCTTAGGCGTCATGGCCTTTTCCAGCCGGTTTAGTCGTGCCAGCAGACTAACCATGATTGTCACCCTGCAGGATAATCTCATTATGGCGCTGTGCTTCTTCAGCCGTAGCATTTCGGAACAGCCCTTTATGCTTCACCCAGCCGCCGCCACACTCGCGAGAGCCGTCAGGGCTGACACCGATTAGCCAGATTTCATTGGGACCGCTGCTGTTGGTCTGAGCGCTGCTGGTGGCCTCCAGCGCTTCAATTCGTCTTAACAGGCTCATTGTTCGCTCTCCTGTGCCTTCTCCAGCTCAGCAACGCGCTCAGCCAGTTCTGTAATTTCGATAATCTTCGCCATGTTCGCTAGGCCATCCAGAATCATCTTCCCCTGGTCGGCGGGTAGTTCGCCTGAGGCAATCGCCTTAATCACAGAACGGGCCGCTGCAGGTAAATCGCTGTCGTCCAGCTCGAAGGAAACAGGCTGATAAACCGGCTTACTCGGCGGCACTACTCTGTCCAGGATGAGGCGGCAGGCTGCCATATCGCCTTCTTTAGCCGCGTCCATGATGGTTTTAACAGCATCATCAGCGCCACCTTCCAGCACACGCCTCAGTTCAGCTGCTTTGCTGCTGCGTCCTCCGGGATTACCCGATGCGCCTTTCTTCCATTTGCCGCCTTTGTCACGGCCGCCCTGTTCTTTCGTGCTGTCAGGCATGTGTCTGCCACCTTTCGCTATTTCTCATATCCGTTTCACCTTGACCAAACTCAACATGATCGCATCCCTGCGACCGTTCAGACTACCGCTTGTGGAGCACTCCACCCGGGCGCTGCGCGTTCTTGATAGTTTCAATGGTCAGTTCGCGCACCAGCTTTGCCAGTTCTTCTGGCGCTGTCTGCTGTGATTTGAGTTCAGCTAACTCAGCTTCTAATGCTGCTAATTTCTGCTCTACGTTCATGTGTATCTCCTGATTTATTTTGGAATTTGCTCATACATCGCAGTTGGTTAGTAAATATTGCCGCCCAGTGAAATGATTCAGGCTGGCTATTGGCTTATCATTTTCTGGGAAGCGTTCCCCCTGGCCTTTGCTGGTCTTGGATGGCACGAAGTGATTGCTCATATGCAATTTTTGCCATCTGCTTAGCGATTTCCTTGGGGTCTCCGGTGCTGGATTGAATGGTGAAGTAGTTGTGCTGCTGAATAGCTGCTCCTGAGCCACCAGTGCCGGACAAATCGCGATTGCTGATAACAGAGCCGTTATCACCCGGGATCATGTACTGGCTGCCATTGCTTGCTTTGAAGATTTCAGGCTTGCCACCCTCGCCTACCCGGTACATTGAATTACCCTGGACGGGGCCGCCATGCTCACGAGCGCCGGCAACAGCCGGGGTTAAAAAAGAAGCTGACGCCATGGCAGAGTTATAAGAAAGCGACCCGATAGCTGCTGCTTTACCTTGAGTAGCAATAGAGGCTGCCATAGCTGCTGGCGCCCATGCAGTAGCAAGTGTGCTGGCTTCAATGGCTGATGAGGTGGTATTGGCTCTGGACATTGCCTGTCCTATCAGGGCGTTTTTTACGTACTGCAAGCCAACCTCAACCAGGCTGCTGACAACGCTATTGAGGATTGTGCTACCGATGTTTGCGAATGCCTCACTGAGGCTTTGTGTGCCGTTCAGAAGGCCGGTGATAGCATTTGTTGCGCCGCCCTGAAGAGAATCAACAGCGGACGCTAGAAGCTCATTTGCTTCGCTCTGGCTCCGATATATCTCCCATTGTGCCGCAATACGCTGTTGCTCATACTGCGTGTTGGCAGCATTCATCAGCGCCAGCCCATTGAGGGTAATCTGACCCTTTTCTGTTTCAAACTGCTTTATCAGTTCTAACTTTTTCGCGTTTTCATTGGCCAGTGCCTGAACCGGATCTATAGCCCCTTGAGCTTCCTGAAGCGGGCTAACCCCAGCGTTCTGCGTCGCCCTGATTTTGGCTAAGTTCACCTGGTGTTGTTGCTCCATCTGCTCGGCGGCGGTGTCGTGCTGCTGCTGAGTGATGGCCTTTTGATCCAGAGCCGTTTTGAGGTCGGAAACATCCTGCTTATAGCGAGTGTTTTCTGCTTGCTCGGGGATTAACTTCATTGCGGCAGCCTGAGCCTTGACTGCGGCAGCCGTATCCCATGCCTCGCCACGATACTTGCCGGCCAGAGCAATCTGCTCTTGAGTGGCTCCTTTGCCCAGTGACAGCTGAGCCTGAAGAACAGCCTGAGCGCGGCTCATTTCGGTCGTTGAATCTGCTGATAATTCGGATTGCTGACGCAGGCTTTCCAGCTTTTGAGAAACAGACTCAGCTGAAGATGCTGACCGCTTATCCTGCTGCTCGCTCTGCTGCTGGGCTTTCCGACGATTTTCTTCTGCTTTCTGCATGTCGAACGTCACACCGGCCCTTTCGCGTGCCAGCTTAACGTCACGCTCTATCTGGTCGGAGTCGGTGCTGCCGTCCTTTTTGGCAAGATTTCGAATGTCCATTTCAGCCTTGAGCTGGGCACGTTTCTTCTCGTTAAACTCACTTTGCAGGTCAATTTGTTCCTGCTGGTTGTCGAGGTAGTCCTGAATGTCTTTAGGCCTGGTGACAATCAGGCTAGTGGAGTTGAATTTTTCTTTAGCTCTGGATGCAAAATTGATGGCATTTCCAAATTGGTTCATCAATCCGCTTGCTACACCAGCCTGATCCCCATCACGCTTAAGCAGGTCAATGCCTTGGGCAAGATTGCCATTCAACTGAGCGCGCAATAAGCCCGTCTTACTCACTGTCTGGCTAAGTTTGTTTTCTGCTGCGTCTACCCTGCCAGCCTGAATAGCTATATCACGCTGTACCTGCTCATAATCTTCGGAAACAGCAGCAGCACCTCGGATGCTGGCGGCCTGCTCGATAAATGTTTTCTTGTGTTCCAGCGCAGTCAGTTCACCGCGCAGATCGCTGATGGCGTCTTTCTGGTCGATGATTGATTGCTGCGCTTTCGCTATCTCTGCGGAAATCTGGGTTTGGTTCATCTCCTTCATCTTGGAGATGACACCATCAAGCTTATCGGCAAAATCAATGCTTTCCTGTTTTGCCTGCTGCGCCTTCTGGTAGAAATAGAATACTGCTGCCGCTGCCAGTGTGGCTGCTCCGGCAGGGCCACCAATTAAGGCAAGCATACTCCTCGCGCCAGCTGCGGCTGCTGACATTGCTCCCTGAGCTGTTGCCGCACTATAAGCAGCGGCGGCATTGGCTATTTGCCCGGCTGTTGCTGCTGCCAATGCCCCAACATACCTCGACCCCATTACCGCACTTACAGCCAGGATTGCTCTTGATACAATCTCTAAGTTTTCAGAAAGGGTGATCACTGCGTTGTTAAATACAGCTACTGCTGTCTTCACTGTTGCTGATGAGCCAATAAACCGGGTGATGTTATTTCCTGCCACCTCCAGTGACTGGCCGATTGTGGCGGTGGTTCTGGCAAACTCCTGCCCGATGCTGGCACCTTGCGAAAGCAGGCCATTAACCACAACATCAGTGGTCAGCTTGCCCTGTGCCGCCATATTGCGCATTTGACCAATGGTGACGCCCATTGAATCTGCAAGCGCCACAATGAGTCGGTTGCCCTGTTCGTTTACTGAGTTAAATTCTTCGCCACGCAGTGCGCCAGAGGCTAACCCTTGCGAGAGTTGGATAATGGCGTTTTCAGCTTCCTGTGCTGTAGCGCCCGATACCACAAATCCCTGATTAATGATGGTGGTTAGTTTGGCAAGATCGTCTGCGCTGGTTCCATACTGGCGGGTCGCTCTCTCTAATCGAGCATACAGTGACGCAGTGGCGTCGAGGCTTGAACGGGTTTGCTGTGTGATGTTGAAAACGCGTTCAGTAACAGAAGCCAACTGCTCGCCCGGCCTGACAACGTTAGCCAGTTTGTTGTTCACATTTGCCCAGGCATCAGCATAGGCCGCGACCTGCTGAACTGACAGGGCAGCGGTAAGCGCAGTGGCCACGCGAGAAAGCGATGACATTGAGCGTTCTGCGATGTTGATCTGCTTGCCTGCTTTGACAGCGGAGTTACCCATTCCATCAAGTGTGTTATCGAGCTTTGCCGCCTTTTCAAGCGCCTTTTCCAGCTCAATATCGACTTCGTAATACACACCGCCTAATTTGGTATCAGCCATTCATCCCCCTTAATGACTGATGCGAGGCGCAGTTTTATTCAGCGCGATGCGGTGCATATTTTCGATTACGTTCAGACCGTGGTTTGTCACTTGGTACTCCCTGCCATCCAGAGAAATCATCTCCATCAGCATGGTGTATGCCTCACGTTCATAATCGACCTTGCCGCTGGTGCGGGCAGCATAAACGCAATTATCCAACAGCCCGGACGCCAGTAAATCACGGCGAACTTCACCTGTTTTTCCGCCATGCGAAAAATTAGTGTTTGAATCGCTACGGATAATCTAGACACTTCTGAGCCGTTGATAATATAGGTTTTCATATTCAGCCGGTGGCATCTGCTCGCTCGAACCATGCCGACGCTTACTGTTATAAAACATTTCGATATA
>Ga0153961_1000196_pt1 | contig 18620 bp, 18 predicted proteins | sample TSFL045MetaG_FD_104748 | JGI IMG/M metagenome (GOLD analysis project Ga0153961, IMG submission 104748) | Attine ant fungus gardens microbial communities from Florida, USA - TSFL045 MetaG | ecosystem: Host-associated > Fungi > Mycelium > Unclassified | place: USA: Florida, Withalacochee...
ACACTGTAGTATATAATGTAGATTATTCCCTCCAGGAGCCTCATCTAATTCTCTGAGAAATCTCCTGGAGGTAGGTTGTAACCATATTTCATAAATTATAATTAACTGAGGAATCTCCTGGAGCTCTACTCCGGTCGCCCTTACAGCAGAATTAGATCCTATTATCAGAGCCCTGGAATTCCTCAGTGGACAGCCGCCCTCTGGTCGCTCTCCGCTAGTAACTCCAGCCCCCTGATCACCCGACTCCAGAGAGATGTCGTTTTCTACGGACACCCCCCCAGCCTTCGCCAACGCCCTAGACTATCTACAGTACCATCTCCAGGAGTTAACTGAGCATCAGAACGCTTCGGAACACGTTATTAACAATACCCTCATGGGTCTAACGGCCCAAATACAACAGCTCACTCAACTGATGACCAGTCCTGCCCTTGCTCCAACAGCTGCTCCGCCTCCAATACCCATGTCTCTGCCTCCTGTTAGCCCTCCTTTGCCTGTTCTGTCTGCCCTGTCCAAACAGTGGACAAGGCCAAAACTCCCTTCTCCCCCTGAATTCTCTGGTGAATGGAGTTCTGGTTGAGCCTTCTTCAACTCCTGTACGTTATACCTACACCTGGCCCCGGAACAGTTCAGCTGTGACGAGGAGAAAATCTTGTGGACCCTTGCCTTTTTCAAAGATGGACGAGCTGCAAGGTGGTCTGAGAACCTCTTTCGCTAGGAAGTGGACACTGGCATCTTTCCCATCCAATCCTGGGCCCACTTCGAACAACAATTCCGGAGCTAATTCTTTCCGGTCAATGCAGAAGCAGATGCTGTTAATGCTCTGGAAGGCTCCTCTTATTATCAAGGAAACTGGATGGTGGATGACTACTTGGACACTTTCCTGACCTTGGTCTCCGACGCTGGATACACTGACCCCCAGACTCTTGTGGTAAAGTTTCGTCGAGACCTCAAGTCAAGCATCCAGAGCCAGATTGCTACCATGCCATTCAGACGACCTGCTGACACTGATCCGGAGGCTTGGTACGTAGCTGCCCAGAGGATTGACCAAGCACAGTTGACCAATGAGGCCTTTCAATCCATGCTCCAGTCAACGACAATGGCCCCCATGTGCTCTGCCCTTCCTCGGTCTGCCTCTCTTTCGATGTTCCGCCTTCCTCCGTCTACTCCACCCCCCGTTCCACTGAGACCCACTCCTCCCATACCATTTGAAGGAATACCTATGGACGTAGATGCAGTCCGGAAGGTGCACTCTCTACCTCCGTGAGAGTGCTATCGGTGCGGAGAGACCAACCACCTCATAAGGGACTGCCCCCACCACTTAGATGTCTGGAAGTTAACCGTGGAGTAATGGGAAGAATTGATCAAAGATTTGATGGCCTTGAAAGATGCAGTAGAAGAAGAAGAAGTTGGTCCCTCCCCGGAGGAGGATTTTGTTTAGTGCAGCCGGCGAAAAGTGTGCCCCGGTCACTGTTAGTAAATAAGTTCGCTGTATTGAATGTAGAAGAAGTCAATACAGATATCTGTGAACCTATAGATGCACCCCCCCCTCCACTCCAGTCAGGACAGCCCTGCCTCAGAGGCCCAAATGGGAAAAGAGACTACCCAGATGACTCTCTGCCAACACCCTCAACACCCATGGAACGTCTATCATCCTCCCTATAGAGATCGGTACCACTGACACTAGCAAAGTACATTTCATCAAAGCGCTTTTGGACTCCAGAGCCATAGGCAATTTCATAGATAAAGATTTTGTCCGTACAAAGGGTATTAGCACCCAGAACATCTCTCGCCCCATACTGGTATTCAACATGGATAGTTCTCCTAATGAAGCCAGACAAATCTCCGAAGTGGTAGACATGGTCCTCTGTTATAAAACCCACTCCAAAAGGGTGCTCCTTGCCGTCTCCAACCTCGGGAAGCAAAGCATGATCCTTGGTTACACCTGGCTCAAGGACCATAATCTGGAGGTCAACTGGCAAACTGGAGAAGTGCAAATGAACCGATGTCCCCCCCGATGTGAAGGATGCTGCGTAATACAAAAGGAACAAGCATTGCGAAAGAAGGTGGAGGCTAAAGCCGTCAACATCTGTCGATCCGGACCCTCTCCAGAGCATGTGGAAGACTCGAAAGAAGACGAGACTCCCCTCCGGATATGCGAGGTTGAATATGAGCCAGGGGACAGACTTTTCATGATGAGGATCCTCTCAGAGCCCGCCATAGAAAACCTTTGTGCTACTTCTACGATCTCCCAGAAACTTGCAGAAGGAGCCCATTGAGCCTCGGAAACACGAAAGGGACTTCTCCTTCTATCCGACTGTGCGAAAGGATTCGAATTAGTGTTCGCAAAGAAAGACTTCGACATCCTCCTGGACTATAGGCAGTGGGACCACGCTATCAAGCTCGTTCCGGGCTCGGAGCCTAAGTCATCGAAAGTCTACCCCCTCTCTTCGGTAGAACAAAAGAAGTTGAACTCTTTCCTAGAAGAGAACCTGCGTACCAGACAAATTTGCCCTTCTAAGTCTCCTATGGCAGCCCCAGTATTCTTCATCAAGAAGGACGGCTCACTTCGGTTGGTTCAAAACTACTGAGCCCTCAATTCCATAACGGTTAAGAATAAGTACCTCCTTCCACTGATCTCCAAACTTATATTGCAACTCCGCAGAGCCAGATACTTCACTAAGCTAGATGTTGGGGTTTCAACAACGTCCGCATCAAGTCCAGAGATGAGTGAAAGGCAGCTTTCCGGACCAATCGAGGCCTGTTTGAACCTTTGGTAATGTTCTTTGGCATGACCAATAGCCCCGCCACCTTCCAAACCATGATGAACGACATCTTCTAGGACCTCATAGCAGAAGGTATCATGGTGGTCTACCTGGACGACATCCTGATCTTTACTAGAATGGAAGAGGAGCACGCAAAGGCTATCAGATGGATACTACAGGTCCTACAGGAACACAAACTTTTCCTCTGCCCAGAGAAATGTGAGTTCTGTAAGGAGCGAATTGAGTACTTAGGACTAGTCATCTCAGAGAACAAAGTTTCTATGGATCCAGTCAAGGTCGTGGGAGTCTGAGAGTGGCCCACTCCAGAAAACAAAACGGATGTCTAGGCTTTTCTGGGCTTCGTCAACTTCTACTGAAGGTTCATCCAAGATTTCTCTGCTAAAGCTTGATCCCTCTTCGACTTAACACGCTCCAAACGAGTCTGGACGTGGAGTGGAAAGGAACAGATGGCCTTCGAGGACCTCAAAATGGCGGTGACCACTGCTCCAGTGTTGGTGTCCCCTCAGGACTCGGAGCCCTTTCAGGTTAAAGTGGATAGCTCGGACTTCACCACAGGAGCAGTCTTGTCTCAGCAGTCGATGACAGACAGAAAATGGCATCCTGTGGCGTTTTACAGCAAATCCCTGTCCTCCGTGGAACAGAACTACGAAATCCACGACAAGGAAATACTAGCCATTATCTGCGTGCTAGAAGAGTGGAGGCACTTCCTAGAAGGAGCGACCCATCCGATAGAGATCTGGACTGACCACAAGAACCTTGAGTATTTCATGACGGCCAAGAAACTTAACCGTTGTCAAGCCCGTTGGTCCTTGCATTTGGCCAGGTTCGACTTCCTACTTCACCACCGCCCCGGACGTACCATGGGCAAACCAGACACACTGTCAAGGAGAGCCGATCACAGAAACGGAGCCTTGGACAATGAGAACATAGTTCTCCTACAACTGGAATTCCTTGCAGTACGTGCTTTGGAAGGGGTGGAACTGATAGGCATAGAACAGAAGATCTTGTCCGACATCCGCAAGAGAAACCGAAACAGAGACCAAGAGGAACCCATAGCTAAGGCAGCACGAGAGCTCTGGAGCTCTGCCAACGAGGCAGTACACTCCTCAGAGTGGTCAAACATAGATGGCCTACTCTGTTTCTGAGGGAAGATATACATACCGTGGAGTCCAGACTTATGCAGGTAGATCGTAGCCCTTTGCCATGATACTCAGATTGTAGGACACCCCGGACGCTGGAAGACACTAGAACTAGTGTCTCGGAACTACTGGTGGCCCCAGATGTCTAGGTACATTGGCTAGTATGTGAGTACTTGCAATCTTTGCCTCCAGACGAAACCTTGGCGACATTCTCCTGTTGGTGAGCTTCAACTACTCTCTGTGCCAGATGCACGGTGGGACACCCTCAGTGTTGATTTTGTGGTCGAACTCCCGGAGTCCTCTGGACATGATACCGTTATGACAGTCGTGGATGCTGTCTCCAAAAGAGTACACTTCATTCCAATGCACACGATGGTCACAGCGGAAGGAGCAGCCCGACTCTTTTTCTATTACATTTGGAAACTCCACAGCCTCCTGAAACATGTCGTCTCTGACCGCGGACCTCAATTCATAGCTTTGTTCACCAAGGAACTGTACAGGCTACTAGGTATATAAATATCCTCCTCTACAGCTTGGCACCCCCAGATGGACAGACAAACGGAACGCATCAACCAGGAGCTCAACCAGTTCCTCTGCCTATTCGTAAATGAACAGCAAGACGACTGGTATGACCTTCTACCCATCACGGAGTTTCAGCACAACAACCACATTCACTCCGCGACACAACAACCTCTGTTCCTACTGGACACGGGACAAATTCCCTGCATGGGCTTCGAGCCAAGACAGGACCCTTCTAGCCTGGAGACGGTCAATGAATTCACCAAGAGAATGGAGTCTGCCACCAAGGAAGCCAAGTCCGTGATCCGTAAAGTGCAGGAAGACATGACGAGGTACTACAATCGAAGAAGGTCTCCGGCCCCTGTATTCAAACCAGGAGACCAGGTATATCTAGACACATCAGATATCAAAATGACATGTCCATCTCCGAAGTTGTCACATCGCAGACTGGGACCCTTCGAAATCGAACGCCAAGTAGAACCGTTAGCCTACCGACTCAAGTTGCCTCACGGATCGAGACAGTTGTACCCGGTGTTCAACGTGGTCAAGTTGTCTGCCGCTCCAGACGATCTAATACCAGGAAGGGAGCCATGAGCCCTGCCGCCACCTATTGTCGTCGATGGAGAACCAGAGTAGGAGGTGGAAGAGGTGTTGGATAGTCGCTGGCACTGGAGGAGGTTCCAGTTCCTGATTAAGTGGAAGGGTTTCAGCAGAGAGCACAACTCTTGGAAGATGGCCTCCAATGTCAAGGCACTAGACCTCATCGCAGAATATTACCGAAGGCACCCAGCCACCCCAAGACACATCCACCAGATGGACTTCGACACTCTTTTCAAGTCTGGAACCATTGCTTTGAGGCGCAGCAACCTTGGAGAGGGGGTAAATGTAAGGGGACCCCTAATCTGTGACTCCGGAGCCCGTTCCAGTCCTTTGGAGCGACCCTGCAGCCGATCCAATATTACTATATAATATTGGGTCTTACTCCCATCATTCCGAGAGCACTCCATTGCCACCCAATGCACTTTCCTTGTTCAGACCCTGGTTACCGATGTAGGGACGTGAAGACACTGTAGTATATAATGTAGATTATTCCCTCCGGGAGCCTCATCTAATTCTCTGAGAAATCTCCTGGAGGTAGGTTGTAACCATATTTCATAAATTATAATTAACTGAGGAATCTCCTAGAGCTCTACTCCGGTCGCCCTTACACAGGCTCTATTATATGGCACTTGTTCCAAACTATGTCTACAACAGGATGGAATCACTTCAAGGTCTCACCTTATCCTAATACTCCTTTCCTTACAAAGGTAATGAGAACTCTTTATGGTTTTAACTTACCCCAGAAGCTGTCTCTAGATATAGAGATAGCAGTTGACCAACTAGCAGTAAAGGAAGCTCCTTTTATTACTGCGACTCCAAAGACACACAAGAGCAAGGGCAAAGCCTCTCTCTTTACTAACTCTTTTGTACTTTCCCAGAATATGCCTACTGTTCTAAATAGGGCCAACAACTATAGGCAGTATTTGATATGCCTTATACCAATGAATGCCTAACTAGAATTTGCTCTAGAACCCATTATAAGTCCTTAGAACATACCAAAGTGTTGTATGAAATAGTGAGCAGATAGAACTGGACCTAGAGCTCATGCAAATACCTCAAGAGGCAAGCAAGATAAGCTGGCATCAGGTTATAGACAAAGTTATCAGATGAGGACATTCTAGATCCACTTTGTATTGGGTATACCTTGATAGAGATAGGATACTTGCACTTTAGAACCAGTAGTATACCAACAATGGACTTAGACAAATATGTTGCTGTGTTATCAAAGAACTATAATAGTTCTTAGTGATCATCCTAGATAAATGTTCAGGAAGAACTCAATAGAGTTCTTTATTGCATTGAGCTACTACTTATACTACTTTATAGTGGCTATACTATTAAAAGTCCATAATCACATATTCTTTCAGAATGTTCTATAATCATCTGATCTTGTCATGTGATATAATTATCTAAGTTCCCATATTATTTATATCTTGACCCATTGTATGTCTTGAGATTATGGATCAAATGTTTAAATGTGCTGTTATGCTGGACAGCCATTTAGGCAATAAAAGGAACATTTTTCACCTTAATAATGAGAATAACCGGCTTGAGAGACAAGTTTGGCCCTCCAGAGATGTTTCCTAGATGTTCAGTTGTGGACTCGAGCACACCACTTGAGTAGCAGAGTAGTGGCTGTAACCACTACTACAGAGACCTCATAAAGATTATCCAGAGAATTTCATAGCAGATTTATAACAGAACTCCCCTCTAGAGTGCTCTCGAGAGCGGAAAGAACCTTAGAAGATTGTTTTCTATAAGGATGACATCATATCTTGGCAACAATCACTTATTTATAATGTTTAGGTTACCATCAGAGCAGGGCCATCATTGCTAATGGCTAATTATAGTAAGAATTAGCAAGATGAGTCCTCTCAAGGGCTGTATTGCAAACCTAATAGAAGAAGACTGAAACTCAAAGATGTGATAAGGTATAGAGGAGTAGTAGAAGGACTAGAGAGGTCAGATAGAGAGATAGAAGAAGAGCTATTTGATGAAGACAATGTGCTTGAGAGCAAGATGACTTAAGATCGCTGTTTCTCTCTATAGCCCATCAAAAGGCTCAAGAGCCATCTATTGTTCAGAGAAGATCCCTAGAAGTAGGATTAGAGGGGTGGGGAGTGGTAGCTAAGTGATTAGGAGAGGTGCCGTCTTATCATTTCACTCTTACTATTTTTGGGAATTTAGGAGTTTTCTTTGTTTCTTTTCTTTTGTTGTATCATTGCTTTGTAATCATAATAAAATACTCTAGGGCACAGAAAGGAAAAAGACTTTCTCCTCCCATTATCTCTCCCTCTGTTGTTCTAGAGCTGAAAGGCTATTTGAGTGATTTGAGGATTTCTTTTGTGTTTGCTTTATGAAAACTCTATAAAACTTCCCTCAAAGGGAGACTCAAGCTCAACAGACTCAGGCATTTGCTTATGCTAGGAGCTAACCACTCGCTACAGGTCATTGGAGCCGGCTTCTAGTTGTATGGTCAGCTGAAGAAGAGCCCATATGATGGCACAGGAGTTCTAGGTAGTACTGCTGTATTGACAGTGAGCCAGGCTACTAGACTAGGTAAGGGCAGTAGTGTCATGGCATGAGATGAACACGTGTCTTAGGGATCCTATTACAGTGAGGGTTTTCTCAAGTGGATACTAAAAACTTTTCTTTTCTTCTTAGATTTCTATTTAATATGTTTTGGCTATTCTTTGGACTTCTACCTTCAGTAAGCTCTCTATTATTTGATTTATCTCCCCAGTGCCTACTTGTTTAGTACACAATTATGAAGCAGTTTGGAGATTTCACCTCTCTGATCTTACTTTCACTTTTGTTTTGTAATCAAATCTTTTGATCCCCATCAGCACAGGAAACTATTTCCTTTTTTGGGCTCTCATAACATGCTAATTGCAAATAAGCATTAATGGTATCAGATCAGATAAATGACACCTAGGACATGACTTAGAAAATTGGGATTGTAGTTGGAGCTTACTAACACTTAACAAGTAATTAAGGAGTTTTAAATTACAAGCTAATATCAGAGAGAAAAACAAAGAAGATTCTAAAAGGAAATGGTGGTGAAAACATGTCATTGATGGGAAGGAGTCAGGAAAGAAATGCATAATCAGTAGGAGTTTGGGAGAACTTAGAACAAGAAAGAGTTGAGAGAATTCTAAAAGTAGTAATAGTTTCCTTTTTATATTTTATTCCTTGAGTTTCAGAGCTTTGTAATAACTTGAATATAGTATCCAGGACAAGGAGAATGAAGAAAAAACCTCTTGGTACTTACCTCTATCATCATTGCCTCTGAAATCATAAAATTAAGTATAAGAGTTCAGAGTCAGTAGAATGTCTTGAATAGAACCCCAGAACTCAATCTAGAGAGGAATAGCAGATGCAACTTGGGCAGGCTTTGGAGAGGACAACAGGCTGAAAAAGCTTGACTAGGTACACACTTGGATTGCATCACACCTGTAAGGTTCAGTATTGGGGGTGCAGATAAGGGGGCAATTAAGTGTAAAGGGTCTATGAGTGATTAACTAACTGTATTTTCCAGAGGAGCTTTTGTCATGGTGTATAAAGGTTGATATCTTAGGGAGGCTACTGTTAATATTAAGTCATGAAGACTTAGAGTTTCCCCTAGGTGGATGTTTAGGAAGAACTTAATGGAGTTCTTTGTTACATTAAGCTACTACTTATACTATTTTACAGTGGCTGTACTATTAAAAGTCCACAATCACATGTCCTTCCAGAATGTTCTATGATCACCTGACCTTGTTACATAATATGATTACCTAAGTTCTCATGCTATTTATATCTCAATCCTATTGTATGTCTTGAGATTATGGATCAAATGTTCAAATGCACAAGAAACTATTTCCTTTTTGGGGCTCTCATAACAGCTATGCAATGACGATCTAGAGAGATCTTACATTTCTTTCACAACAATCAACTTATATTTTACTTAAACTATGTATAATTTCTATTTTCTAGTTATTTATCTTTGATTATCTTCTCTTAAACCTTTAGCATGCAATTGGAAGCTGGTACTGCATCTTATTATTTGTTCTACTGTGCAATTTCCTTTTACACTCTTTTACTGTATCTCTGGTGTGTTTTGCAGCACATTCTGGAGACTCAGTGACAAGAGGCATAGTTTCTAGGTTTATTTGGGAGAAGTCAAAGGTATCTGACTGAAATTTAATATTTGGGTCAAAGTTCTGCATGCTTACAGCATCAAGAAAAGTACTGAAATGTTGGGAGTATCTAAAACACATTTGACATTGGCAGTCTACTACATGGATTAGTGATAGAGTGGTTATAGCAGTAGTAGCAGTTTGTGTAGAGTGTGTATAAGAGCTTTGATGTTCATGCTGCTGCTTTTGCTTGTTTTTTCTTTGGCTGCCTTGCTTTCCTTGTGGCTTGCTAGATCCTTGGTTCTGCTGTGCATGTCGCTGTTGCTAGAACTAGAGATTTTTGTCTTTGCATTAAATGTTTGATAGTTTCTTCATTTCAAAGTTTGTGAGGTCCTTTGCTTTCCTTTTGATGAATGTTGTTACCAGTTGAGTATGACATCATTGTTGATAGCTGCAAAAGAAAGAAAGAAAGCATCTGAGGACTTCTGGTTATAGCTTCATGTGATCTTTTCTATTTGCAGTAGTAGCTTTGTAAGGAAAGTTATCACATAGATTGCCTCTATATAAATGAGTTGATTGTTCTCAAAGCATGTAAACAGAGATAATAACTTATCTAGAGTAGGAGTAGGATCACAATCTCTAGAGATTCTGAGTTTGTTGATGGCAACAACATCAGAGTAGGTAGCAGAAATACTAGTTATACTATACTATGTTTTTAGGTAGTCTAATAGATCCTTTGTGATATCTCTCTTTGCTTTTGTAGCAAGGTTCCTGATATTAGTGAAAATGCAAAGCATTAGGTTATCATAGGCTTGAGAGTTTTGGTTATCCCAATTATCTCTAGCTCTGCTTGAGTCATTTGTTTCAGCATTGTTGATGAGTATTAGAGATAGTAAAGAGGCTGTTTCTGCTAGAACTTTTTCTGATTTCTTTTATTTAGAGTTCCTCCACTACTGTGTAGATAGTAGTGAATATAAAGTTTTTGATAAATAAAATATATGATCTCCTAAGAAAGTACCCTAGCTAATACTGTGTTTTAGCACAGTGTCCCTCATGCAAATTCATAGGGAAATGAATTCAAAAGTTAAAGGTGAAAAGAAGTTGTTTAAATAAAGTTTTGCCAATGTACTGTGGTAGTGATGATGTTCAAAATCTATTTCTCGATTCTAGACTACTATCTTAGTACTGTTCCTGAGTCCTGTCTGTCTGGTGTTGCCCTAACATCCTGTTTCAAAGTTGTCCTCATAGTAGTACTCTCTGGCTATGTGATTAGACTATCCTCACAGTAGTACTCTTAACTATGTGATCAGATATGAGACTTTGAATCCTCCTTGTATAATTCAACTCCCTAGCAATGCCTAACTCTGTCTTAGAGCTTCTATGATATTGCCTCTACAGCTAAGTCACTTGTCCTGTAGTCTCTTTGTTTTTGACTTAGTCTTGAGTTGAAGCAACTTAAGCACTGATCTAATCACTCTAAAAATAGATTTCCACTTTGAAATCCAAATAGAGAAAAGAAGCAACTGAGATTGCTTGCTCTCTTCCTACTAAATAGAGGTTTTTATATATTTAGAGAAATACAAAAGAAATATACAACAAAATAGAGAAAATAATGAACCCAGTCATAAATCTATTAATACAACAATTGTTCCAGTAGTAATAGAGAATTTTGTACCTCCTTGTCTTTTCCTGATTATTTCCTATTAGTTTTGCCAGGTCTGTTCTGCCTTTGCTGAGTTACCAGGTTACCTATCACTGACTCCATGGCAATCTCTGCTAGTTCTTTGGCTTATCTTAGTGACTTAGGACCTGTAAGGGGACACCTCTATTTCCACCCCTGAATAGCACGACAACACTCCAGAGCTACCTTAGCCTGTTTTACTAGTGATACTTAAACACACTAGTTTAGCTTCAATCCTGCTAACCCTGACACTAAGGGATGTAAGCTTAGTATATAATGTAAAAGATCCCTCCAGGAGCCTCATTCTAATCTCTAAGGATTCTCCTGGAGGTGAGTTGTATCCTAACTACAATTTGTAATATAACTGAGGATTCTCCTGGAGTCTTGTGCCCAGTCACTCTTACAGCAGATTAGGATCTTTAAAAACAGAGCCTTGGACTATCCCAGTAAACAGCCATCCAATAGGTAGCCCTCCCCTGTTATACCCAGCCCTCCAAAAATTCCACTCTCCAAATGTCGTTGCCTCCGGACACCTCTCAAGGCATAGCCAATACCTTAAAATACCTACAGCACCATCTTCAGGAGCTCACAGAGAGACAACATGTCTCTGAAAATAATATCAATACCACCCTGGCAGCCCTGACTGCATAGCTATAATAGCTTACACAGTTAGTGGCTAACCCTACTCTTCCGGCAATACCAAACACACCTCTCCCACCTGTACCATCTCCTCCAACGTCTCCATCCCCCACTCCAATGGCATGACAAACACGTCCTAAACTCTCCTCTCCTCTGGACTTCAGCGGAGAATGTCACAATAGCCACATATTCTTAAACTCCTGCTCCCTCTACATACGCCTAGCCCTGGAACAGTTCTGCGATGAACAGGAAAAAATTCTCTGGGCTCTCATGTTTTTCAAGGGTGGTCATGCCACCAAGTGGTCCGAGAATGTCTTCTGTTAGGAAATGAACACTGGCATTTTCCCTATGTAAACCTGGGGGGACTTTGAACAGCAATTTCAGGTTCACTTCTTCTCTGTAAACACGGAAGTGGACGTGATCAACACCCTGGAAGGAACCTCCTACCACCAAGGAGGTCAGACAGTAGACGACTATCTGGACAGTTTCCGGACCCTGGTCTCCAACGCAGGTTACACAGATTCCCAGACACTAGTGGTGAAGTTTTGATGAGAACTCAAGTTGGGCATCCAGAATCAAATTGCCACCATGCTATATAGAAGACCCACTGACACCGACCCCGACACATGGTATAGAGCAGCACGAAGGATCGACCAAGCGCACCTTGCTAATGAGGCCTTTCAGTCTGTGTCATGCTCTGCACCCTCCGCATCACTCAAGACTACCTCCGCTCGACCACTGCCTTTGTCCGTAGTAAGACTACCCCCTGCTCCATCCCTTCCAGTTACTCCAAAACTCCTGCCGCCTACTCCATCGGTAGGAATCCCTATGAATGTCGATGCAAGTAGGAGAACAAAGTCTTTGTCTCTGCGGGAATGCTATCAATGTAGAGACGCAAACCATCTAGTCCGAGACTGTCCCCACCACATGAACATCTGTCAATTCACCTCAGAGCAACGGGAGGAGCTGATGGAGGATCTGTTAGCATTGAAAGATGTAGCCCTAGTAGAAGAAACTTGCCCTTTAAAAGAAGAGGATTTTGTATAGGACGGCTGGCAATAAGTGCGCTCCGGTCGCCAGTAAATAAGTTCACTGTATTGACTATAGAGGATCCCAATATAATTGACAGTGAACTAATAGACGCACTGCCCCTCATCCCCTTAGTCCTAGCTCTGCTCTATAGACCCAAGTAGGAGAAAAGGCTGCCTAAGCTTCTTTCAATTAGCACATTGGACACGCGCAGAACTTCTTTACTCCTGCTAGTAGAAATCGGAACCACAGACATGAGCAAACTCCACTCCGTCAAAGCCCTCTTGGACTGTGGAGCCACTGGAAGCCTCATCAACAGAAATTTTGTCCGTTCGTGAGAGATGAATACTTGGACCCTCTCATATAACATCCTAGTCTTCAATGTCGATGGTTTCTCTAATAAGGCAGGACAGATTTCTGAGGTTGTGAACGTAGTTCTCTGCTACAAGACTTACTCTAAAAGGATGCTCTTGGCCATCTCCAGACTTGGGAAACAGAGTCTAATACTAGGCTATGACTGGCTCAAGGACCACAACCCCAAGATCAACTGGGAAAAAGGAAAAGTCGAGATGACCCGTTGTCCACTCTGGTGTGAAGAAAGATGTGCCCTGTGGAAGGAACAGACCTGTCAGAAGAGGGTTGAACTCCAAGCTCTCCGATTGTGTCTTGACGGACCTATACCCTTGTTTCAAGAAGAGCTAGAGCTTGAGAAATTGTCCCTGCAAACGTACCACTCTGGTTAGGAGCCCGGAGACCAGTTGTTCCTTACACGTCTGCTCCCAGAGCCTGCCTAGGTTGACCTCCAAGTGACAGCTATGACCTCCCAGCACCTTGCAAAAGGAGCCAGACGCAGTGCAGAAACACAGGCTATCATCACTCAACTACCCGTCTACGTCGTGGAGTTTTGATCTGTATTTGCTAAGGAGGACTTTGACATGCTGCCAGAGCACCAGAAATGGGATCACGTGATCAAACTAACCCCTGGAGCGGAGCCTAAGTCATTAAAGGTCTATCCCCTGTCCTCATTAGAGCAAGAGGAGTTGAATACTTTCCTGGAGGAAAACCTCCATACTGGACGAATCCAACTCTCCAAATCCCCTATCGTAGCTCTTGTGTTCTTCATTAAGAAGAAAGATGGTTCACTCCGGCTAGTCCAAGACTATTGCGTGCTGAACACCATGACCGTCAAGAACAGATATTCTCTCCCCCTCATCTCTGAACTTGTCTCTCAACTCCACAGAGCTAAATATTTCACAAAACTTAACGTCCGCTGAGGCTTCAATAATGTACACATCAAGTCTGGAGATAAATGGAAAGCAGCCTTCTGCACCAATTGCGGCCTCTTTGAACCCCTTGTGATGTTCTTCGGAATGACCAACAGCCCCACTACCTTCCAAACCATAATGAATGAGGTCTTCTGAACCATCATAGCCAAAGGAATCATTGTAGTATACTTAGACGACATTTTAATCTTTACAAAGACAAAAGAGGAACATAAACAAGCAGTCCAGAGGGTTCTGGAGATACTAGCAGAGCACAAGCTATTTCTCCATTTAGAGAAATGTGAGTTCCACTGGAGGCAGATTGAGTACCTTGGATTGGTCATTTCAGAGAACAAAGTTGTGATAGACCCTGTGAAAGTCGCCAGAGTCCGCGATTGGTCTACCCCAGAGAACTGGACTGATATATAGGCCTTCATAGGCTTCATTAATTTCTACCGTCACTTTATCCAGGATTTCTCAACCATAGCTAGACCCCTCTTTGATCTTACTCGTTCCAACAGAACCTGGAGCTGGGATACTAGAGAGCAGGAAGCTTTCAAATGTCTCAAGATGGTGATGACTACTGCTCCAGTCTTGGCATCGCCCCAGGACTCAGAACCCTTCTGCATCGAGGCTAACAGTTTGGACTTTGCCTCTGGAGCTGTCCTCTCCCAGTGACTACCCAGAGAAGAGAAGTGGCAACTGGTGGCTTTCTACAGCAAATCTCTGTCTCCGGTAGAACGGAACTACAAGATCCATGACAAAAAGATGCTTACTATCATCTATGCATTGGAGAAGTGGAGACACTTCCTAAAAGGAGCCTGACATCTGGTGGAAATCTAGACAGACCACAAGAACTTGGAGTACTTCATGATAGCTAAGAAACTCAACCGTTACCAGGCTTGCTAGTCTCTGTACCTAGCCCACCACCCAGGACACTCCATAGAGAAGCCAGACATGCTATTATAAAGACTGGACCATGGCAAAGGAACCTCCAACAACAAAGGTGTAGTCCTTTTATGACCAGAGCTTTTAGTAGTCTAAGCTCTCGAAGGAGTTCAACTGGAAGGACCAGAGCGAGACATTTTTAGAGAAATTTGTCAAGGGAACCAGAAAGGAGACCAGGAAGAACCGGTAGCAAAGGCAGCAAGGGAACTCTGGCAAGCATCGAGTAAGATAGTCTGCTCTGTAGAGTAGTCAGAAGACAAAGGAGTACTCCAGTTTAGAGGCAAGATCTATGTTCTCTGGAACATGGACTTACGAAGACGAGTGGTCTCCCTGTGTCATGACACGAAAGTTGTGGGGCACCCTGGACGCTAGAAAATGCTAGAGTTAGTATCCAGGAACTACTGGTGGCCTCAAATGTCTAGGTACATTGGACAATATGTTAGCATCTGTGACCTTTGCCTTAGAACAAAGGCAGGCTCTAGTAGGCAAACTGCACCCTCTCTGGATCCCAAACTCGCGATGGGATACTCTCAGTATGGACTTTGTTGTGGAACTCCCTTTCTCTTCCGGACACGATGTAGTGATGACAGTAGTGGACTCAGTGTCAAAATGAGTGTACTTCATTCCGATACACATGACGGTGACAGCAGAAGGAGCAGCCAGGCTTTTCCTACACCAAGTCTGGAAGCTCCATGGTCTTTTGAAGTATGTAATCTTGGACTGCAGACCTCAGTTCGTAGCTTGTTTCACTAGAGAACTTTACCGTCTACTAGGAATAAAGTTAGCATCTTCTACAGCCTGGTACCCTCAAACCGATGAACAGACAGAGTGTGTCAACCAGGAGTTGGACCAGTACCTCCAGCTCTTCGTGAACAAGAGGCAAGATAATTGGTATGACCTATTACCCATGGCAGAGTTCCAGCATAACAATCACATCTACTCCACCACCCAACAGCCTCCGTTCCTGCTTGACACCGGACGACTTCCTCGCATGGGCTTTGAATCCCAGCAGAACTCTTCTGGTCTAGAGACAGTCAACGAGTTCATGGAAAGAATGAGGATGGCAATCAACGAAGCCAAATCTGCAATCCATAAGACACAGGACAACATGAAGAGGTATTACGACCAATGCAGAACTCTGGCTCTGGTATTCAACCCTGGTGACAAAGTCTTCCTTGACATATCAGATATCTGGACTACGTGCTCTTTGCAGAAACTCTCGCACTGATGGCTTGGCCCCTTTGTAGTAGAATGGAGGATTGGACCTATGGCCTATGGCTTAAAGCTGCCACACCGGATAAAGCAACTCTACCCAGTGTTCAATATAGTAAAGCTTACTCCGGCTCTGGACGACCCAATTACAGGACGGAAAACAGAAGATCACCCACCGCCCATAATCATCAACAGAGAAGCAGAGTGGGAAGTAGAGGAGATACTTGATAGTTGTTGGCACCAGAGAAGATTCCAATATCTCATTAAGTGAAAAGGATATGGCTGTGAACACAATTCCTGGGAGTCTGCCTCCGAAGTCTCCACACCAGAACTCACAATAGAGTTCTATCGCAAACACCTAGAGCTCCAAGATACATCCGACGCGTGGAGTTCGACAACATCTTTCATCCAGAGTCCATTGCTCTAAGACGTAGCAATCTTGAAGGGGGGGTGAATGTAAGGGGATACCTCCATTTCCACCCCTGAACGGCACGACGACACTCCAGAGCTACCTTAGTCTGTTTTACTAGTAATACTTAAACACACTAGTTTAGCTCCAATCCTGCTAACCCTAACACTAAAAGATGTAAGCTTAGTATATAATATAAAAGATCCCTTCAGGAGCCTCATCCTAATCTCTGAAGATTCTCCTGGAGGTGAGTTGTACCCTAACTACAATCTGTAATATAACTGAGGATTCTCCTGGAGTCTTGTGCCCAGTCGCCCTTACAGGACCTGTCTTTTTCCTTTTTTGTCTAGTGAGTCTTGGGTGCCATTTTCACAGCTTCCTAAGGCTCTTTATTACTCCTTTGTTTGTAATCATAGTAGATCAGTTTTTGATGTAGTCCTATTCTTAGCCATCACTGATTGAATGATGTCATATCCTATTCTTATTTCCTGCCAGGCTACTAGTTCTGTTCTTTTGATGGATGTTTTTCTAGACTTTTTCACATGAGGCTTTTTTTCCTGACTAAGCTGTTATTCTCAGCAATAATGCAATAGGGCTGTAGGCTCAACTCTGCTGGTTCTTGAGTGATTGGCCTGTTAGTGGTAGTGACCTTATGTCCTCAGGTATACTGCTATGTAGCTAGGTAACTAGCTTTGTTGGTGAAGTTCTTTGTGCCTTCTCTGCTACCTAGCAGGTAATTCTATCTTAGTCCCAATTTTGGGGTGTGAAGTCACAAAATTTGTTTAATTTTAGACCTGAATATATTTTGGGCCTTGCAATAGTTTGGTGTCCAGCACCATTTGGTAGCCAGTGGCATTAATTACATGTCAAGCAGTAGTTTCCTACTCAGTGAAATCATAGCCATCAAAAGTATAGAGGAGACTGAGAGTCTGAGAGATCATTGTTTATCTAATGAATGATAGAAAGAACATGGCATTAGCGAAAGACTTTTAAGACCTAGAGGTGAGTATAGGGTACTGAGTACTTATGCTAGCAGATAATTACACTTATGGCTGCAGAAAAATTTTCATGCAGTACTTTTCCCTATGAGGCTTATAGCCTATTCTAAATAGGGCCAGCAACTATAGTGCAGTAGTATATTTCTACTTACTCACCTAGTAAATGATAGATCTGGCTTATGTGGGTAAGAGGTAAAGAGCAATTGTTCATATTAATAAGGAGGATAAACTTATATACTAGAGGGAGCATAGAATGGTGGTGATTACATGAGTGATGGATCAATGAAGAAAAGGATACACAAATTACTAATATCTATAATTAAATATTAATACCTATATCTACTTCTATGATGTTGAGAATACCTTCTTTCTTTCTATCTTAACCAGCTAAGACAGTTGCTGCTAAGCCTACCCCATGAAGGTAGCTATCAAACCCAGGTGCCTAAGCAGGTGTAAGGGGACAATCTAGGGTATTGCTTAGTAAGTCCAATAAGCCCATATCTACTAGAGGTTCTATATTGGTTCATATCGCATTTCCATTGTTCCTAGCTTTTCCTGTCTGTATCATGTGGTGCAGTGTCTTATCATCTATTTAAAGGACTATTGTGATTACTGATCCATGTGCATGTGACTGCCCATGTGATTGTCTAGTATAGGTATATATACTAGCAATGTGTCATAGATGTACTTTACTTGAATCTCAACTTAGCTTCTGGGACTATCCACTAGCTTAAGGGTGATCGTCTCTGAGTGGTTCCCTGACAGCAGGCTTCTCAGTCCTTTGTCTAAGTAGCTTCTAGTGAAAACTCCCAGGAGAAAGTTGCTGGCTTAGCTACAAGTACTGTGGTGGAGCCTTGTCTATCACAGTCTAAGTTCTTTCTAAAGATTCTGGGTGTTCCTTACTGGGGCAACAATTCCCTGGTTTGACTCCAGTCCATGTTATACTCTTTTAGTCATGGTTGAGGTGACTTATGACACCCATGTAGTTAGGTTTGTCATAGAAACCCAGTCACAAGTTGGTTTGACTTGGAATAAAGCATATTCTATTGCAAACCAATAATTAGATATAATAAGTATCAATTGTATATACTAAATAAGAATTCTAGAAACTTCCCAAAACTTCCACCAGATCACAACATCAGCTTGATTTCCCAACAAGATTATCTCTATCTCAAGCACAAAAGCACTATCATATGTAGAACAATAGGTAGTGACATGTGATAGTCTGTTCTGTTGTACAAACCATCACATTTCTGTGTATAAGGACTCAGTCTGAGGATTAG
>Ga0153961_1000197_pt1 | contig 18598 bp, 8 predicted proteins | sample TSFL045MetaG_FD_104748 | JGI IMG/M metagenome (GOLD analysis project Ga0153961, IMG submission 104748) | Attine ant fungus gardens microbial communities from Florida, USA - TSFL045 MetaG | ecosystem: Host-associated > Fungi > Mycelium > Unclassified | place: USA: Florida, Withalacochee...
AATGCTGGCAAAGATAGCATTATCGTATTCCCCTTATATGACTGACTTTTTAGGCTCTTACTACAGTATTGTACCATTAATAATTTGTATATTTTCTATAGTAGTAGGCGTAAGGTCGTTTAGTATTTTCCATAACAAACGCAGTGTTGATTTATTCCTTTCATTGCCGACAAAACGCAGAACTTTGTTTTTAGCTCGCTATGTGTCCGGCTTGACTGTTATGTTGGTGCCGTTGTTTTTTGTTACACTTTTGGGTGGACTGCTTGGCGGTGATGTTTTACTTGCAATAGGAAAATTTCTTGCAACAATGCCAAGTGTACTGGCATGCTTTACAATGTTTGCCTTTTTGGCAGGATGCTGTGGTACTGCGACAGACACTGTCGTATCGTTCATATCCATTAATTTTGCTTATCCGTGCTGCTATTTTATCATCAATATGCTTATGCTTGATGTTTCTCCGGGGTATAGTGTTGGTTATGATAACGGTATTTTACTGTCGGGATTACTTTCTACATCATCTATTTCTACCATAGGGGTTTCTATTCTGTCACCAATGCTTGGAACTTTTATAAGCGGCAACGATATTGTTTTTACAAACTATAGCCTTGGCAATAATACGAATGTTGAAGATATAATGGGCTTCAATTACTTACAGGAAGGCGGTTCCCTATTTGGTATTGATATTCTTACATTAACACACATTATATATTGGCTTGTATTTACAGCTGTTATATTGGCAGTAACTTTGGTCATCTTCAAGTGCCGCAAAAATGAAAATGTGCAGTCAAGCTTTATCTACGAGCTTCCTAAGGTTTTAATTATTTTTATATCATCAGTAGGGTGCGGCTTCTTATGCACTTACCTGGGTATGGATATTTTTGGTATAGGCATAGAAAACGCATTTAAGCGACTACTTTGGGCTATTGCATGGAGTGTAATTGGCTGCTTTATAGCATATTTGGTTGTTACCTGTATTTATAACCGCGGCGGTTTAGGCTTTGTAAAAACATTGACGATATTTTTAACATCAGTGGTAGTTGTTGTGTTGGTATATTTTTTAGTGGCAACAGGTGTATTTAAGACAAGCGATCAAGTACCTGATGTGTCAGAGATAGGAGCAGTGCAGGTTTGTACGGAGGTTAGTGAATTTAGCGAAGACTATGTATATGATGATGCAACTATTCAGAAAACTGTAGCTTTACATAAAGTTCTGGTTGAGGAGTATTACAACAATAAAAAATTTTTGCAAACTCCAAACATATTTAATGACGGTATTGACGGTTTTGTTCTTATTAACTACACACTAAAAAATGGCAGTGTAATAACAAAAGTGTTTTATGCGGCGTCTTATGATACAGATAAAATCAGCGTACTATTAGATGACATTTACAGTTCTAAGGAATATAAAGAAGCTAATTTTAGCGTTACAAATTATGATGAAGATATGTGTACAAATATCATGTTTGATAGTTCTGTCGATGACGTTGATGGTCTATATATGTATACGGCTGAATTTGAAAATGAAGGTAGCGAAAATCAGAAAACCAATAAAGTACAAAACGTAGAATTAGCCAAAGAATTCATAGAAGCTTATCGTGACGACATTATGAACGATACACAGCTATATACAAATATGTCTGAATGTGATATATATGCATATTTGATAATTACGTATAGCAATATATCAGATTATTATAATGAAACAGAATATATGGTTATTCCTAAAAATGGTTACGATAAAACGAAGGCTGTAATTCAAAAGTACAGTAAGGAATTTGAAGGCTATGACACGGTAATAATGTGTACATATGACAATGCACAGCTGCCAATAGCTTAAGCTATCGGCAAAGGATTAGCAATAGCTTTAATCAAATAGATTGATGTAAAATGCAGAGCCGATGAACTTGTAGTTTTTGTACCGATCTCCAATCATTAGATTTTTGCCTAACTTTTGAGGAGCGGTACATATTCTACAAATACATCGGCTCTTTTTATAATTAAGAAAAAACGAAAAATCCGCAAGTGCTGTAAAACCATGCACTTGCGGACCTGTTGAGTTTTGGTGCCGGTGGCGGGACTTGAACCCGCACGGTATTGCTACCAATGGATTTAGGGTCCCCCTAACAAGCGATTTTGTGTCCACGTGTGGACACAAAATCTGTGCTTGCCACCTACGGTTTTTGCTTCGCAAAACCCTGCGGTGTGCTTCTCCAACAGAAAAGAAAAAAAGGAGCTAAAAATTGCTGACAATTTCAAAATTTTAGCTAAATCGGGGTGATGCGTTTTTTATGAGGAAAGATCAATTAATTAAATTTAGGGCAACGCAACAAGAGAAAGAGTTAATCCAAGAAAGAGCAAAAAAATCTGGTGTTTCTGTTAGTGAGTATCTGCTTTCCGTTGTTAAAAGAAAAAGAATAGTTGTTATTAATGAGTTGCCTAAGCTGATGGCGGATATATACGGTGCTGCTGTTAATATTAATCAGATTGCAAAAGTTGCGAACACTCAAAAATATGTAAACAAGCAAAATGTTGAGGATTTGTTTGCAGAAGCTGAAATATTAAAAAAGAAGGTTGATGAAATAATTGATTGCATTGTGCAGCACGATGAAGTAAGCGAAAACATAAGCAGCGAAAAAATATATGATTTGCTAAAACTAATAATTAAGAGATTAGATATTTTGGAAGAAAGTAGTAACTGCAATGGCTCACTTTAAATCGATTGATAATAAAATTTATACAGATACAAGTGTTTACTTTGCTATTGAGTATGTTGCTAAACCAACAAAAGCGTTTAAGGTTCATTACAGTGGTTGCAGTGGAAGCTCAGCAGAAATAACAAAGCAATTTAAAAACACACGAGTTATGTGGAATAAGGATAACAAAAAACTAGCTCATCATTTTGAACAATCTTTTTCGGATAAAGATAACATCACTCCGGAATTAGCACACCAAATTGGTGTTGAAATGATTGATAAAGTTTTTCCGGAATATCAAGTAATTATGACAACTCACATTGATACAGATAAAATACACAACCATTTTATAGTTAATAATGTACATCCTGTTACTGGTAGAAAATATGAGGATAATAAAACATCATTAAAATTTGCACGAGAGGAAAGTGACAAATTGTGTCGCAAATATAAATTAAGTGTAATTGAGAAAAATGAGAAAAATGCATTTAAAGGTGTTGACCAAACAACCTACCAGCTTGGCATACAGGGTAAAAGCTGGAAGATACAATTAACTAAGGATTTGGACGAGGCACTGGAAAAGTACAGCAACCAAAAAGAGTTTATTAAATTTTTCGAGGACAGAGATTACACGATTAAGTACAGAGATATACATATTACATTTCAGAAAAACGGTGAGAAAAAAGGAATACGAGCTGATACCTTAGCGAAACAATTTGGTGAAAAATATTGTAAATCTAATATTGATAAAGTGCTGGGTGTGGTTCCCAAAATTACAAAAGAGGAGTATATCCAGCAGAAAGAAAAACAGCACAACACAAATAAAAAACGAAAGTCGGTTAAATATAAAAGTGAGTATGAACGTTTGGAGGAGAAGTATTTTGAATTTAATCCGCCGATGACATTTACAAAATCCGAAAGCTGGACAATGTCTAAGAATTTGTTTACAAAAAATCCCTTACGTTTTGTATTAAGAATATTACGTCACATATTTATGAAAAGAAAAAGGCGTACCTGCAAGAGCAGGCTAAGCGAAAATTATCCCAAGCAGCCACTAAAGCAGGCGGTTGGCAATAAAGAGATTTTTGCCTGTGCAAGCAACATAACGTATAAGAAGCTATGGTCAGCTCCCGGTGAAACCGCTCAAATTAAAATATATGCGTGGCAATTGCCCAAACTGCTTTCTCAAGCTTTTTTCTATCATTCGTTCATTGACATGAATAAGGGTATTGCTACAGTTTATCTAAAGAACAAGGATTTAACGAAGCTTGCAAAAGCGCTGGAACTTACAGACGAAAACTTCTTTGTGAAGCAAAATGAACAGATACAAAACAGAAAAACATATAACAAGCTGAAAAAAGAAAACGAGAAATTAAGCTACCTAGTTGTTACAAATGAACAGCGTGCAATTTTGAAAGAGCATTATATTCAGTTTGCATATTTTGAAAAAGATGATAAGTTTAATATTGCCTTTGCCCCGCAGGATAAAAAACGAATTTTAAATTTGCTGTATCCTGAAAAGGTAAAGGTTCAGCAGCCGCCAAAGTCGGAAACAGCATATCAGCGTAACGGCAGGATTAATGCAGAGCTTAAGGCTGCTGCCGAGAAAACAGGCGATAAGCTGCAATATAGGATAGTATCCTCAACTCAATTACACAACCTTAAAAAGACAAATATTAAATTTGCTTATTTCCGTAAGGAGGACGGAAAAAATAATATTGTTTTTTTAAGTAGTGATAAAGAAAAAGTTGACAAAATTTTGTCAACAAAACAGAAAAACACAAATATAGATACTTCTGAAGAACCGACGAAAGTACAGAATAAAGGACATCACTTGTGATAAACTTTAAGTAGCTTCAGAAATATCTAAACGCTAGAAGAAAGGAGAGTTGTTGTGGATGAGCAGGAAGTAAGAGCAAACTTAAAAAATGCCGGAATATATATGATTGGGCATTTACAAAACAGTCCTAATAATTGGATGGAGTTTTTAGGCTTGGCATCAAACCACTACAGCAGGGATTTTATGGAGCAAATTCTGATTATTGCTGAAAGACCAAATTCTACCGCTGTAATGGAGAAAGAGCTTTGGGAGAAAAACAACTACAATCTTAATTATGGGGCTGAAGCAATTTCTGTGTTCCAAAACTTCAACGGAGTATTTTTGGACGAAATGTCTGTGCAGTCAGCAGAAATAAAGGAATATTATGATATATCACAAGTTCATAGGGTTGCCGGCTTAGGGATATCTAAGTGGGAATTGGGTAATATTAACGAAAACATTGTTATTAATTATCTGCTTAAAAACTATGATAATGTAGACCCTACCTCTTTTGCTACAGCGGTTATAACTGCTGTAGAATCACAGGTATCTGATAGCAGTAAAGAACTTAGATGTTTTATAGTTAATTCTGCGAGTTATCAAATTTTGTCAAGATGTAGGTACAATCCGAAAGTTTTCTTTAGAAACTCTGATTTCAACTTGGTTACAAAATTTATTAACGACTTTGATTTCATAGACGCTGCATATAGAGCTTCGAAACAAGCGGGCAATATTCTAAAAAATATTGCAAGAGTGGTAAGGAAAAATTACAATAATAAAACCAGTAAAATTATTAAGGAGGAACAGTACAATGGGCATAATATATCATCCCGACGCAGATATGAGCAAGGGCGAACCGGTAATAACATTTACGGAGCACAGGACAGACGAGGAGGGAATTCGTCATCCGGTGGTAGAGGTGACGGACGAAAAGCCATTACCTCTGGGCAGGTACGCAGCAATGCACCTGAAATATCTCAAAGAGAACGACCACCCAAGATACATCAAGCTCAGACTGTACAGCGATATGACGGAGTACCTGCACAGCATCGAGGAACAGGCGCAGACCCGCAAGGAGGCAATAATCGAACAACAGAAGAAGGCATTGGGAGTAACCGAGGAACTGAAAGAACAAGACCAAATGAAATGGGTGGGCTTGATGAGCAACATAATTCAGTCAGCGGAAGAAATAGTGCTGAACGAAATAATCTGCATTTAAATTCCGAACAAAACAATAAATCAGAGATACAAGCAGAGGTTGAAGAAAATCAAGCCTCTGCTTTTTCTATTTCTCAGGAAGAAATAGACGCAATTTTGCAAAGGGGTGACAATGTAGAAAATGGAAAGTTTAGAATATATGAACAATTTTCAAAAGATCTACCGGCAAAGGAAAATATTCAATTTCTGAAAAATGAATATGGTTGGGGTGGTGCTTATCCTGCCACAAAGGTCAATGGTGTTGAAATTGACGAGGGACATGACAGCAAAGGTATAACTATAAGTAAGGGCTCAATCACAAATCCTGATGCAAAAATTTTGCTCAAATGGAAAAATGTAGAGAAACGAATACGTCAGCTCATCAGTTTAGATAGATATCTAAACGACAAAGAAAAGGAATATTATCCCAAGTGGCTCGAATATCAAGAACAGGCGAAAGTTGAAAGGGCGAAGGAAGTAACTCCAGCAGAAAAGAAAAATGTTGAGTATATTTATCTTTACGGAGTTGGAGATAAGGTGTGTCTTGGAGCTGATAACTACGAGATTTCCTATGTGGACAAAAACACAATAAAGCTCCACGATATTAACTTCCCTCTTTTAGACAAAGGAATGGAGCGTTCAGAATTTGATAACAGAATTAAGGAAAGTCCTTTTAATGAGCATTTGCGTTTAGAAAAGCTAATATTTGATGTCAACGAGTTTGCGACGGCGGCTTCTGACATTTTAGAAGACAATATGACTATTAGAAATGTTCATAAAAATTCTGATTATCAAAGCTATATTGACGAGATTAAGGCGGGTGTAAATAATTATGTAACACGATTAACCACAGAAGAAGCTGCGGTTGATGGTTTTACCAGTGAAGAGATTGTTCAATTTCTAAATAGATTTAGCAGCAATCAATCTGTTAGAGATTATGTATATACTCAAATTAGTGGAACAGTTGATAAATCACTCACACAGCTTGAAATGGCTCAGGAAACCGCCGAAAAACTCAACTTGCCGTTTTCCAGTGAATTCAGTGACAGCGCTGATGATGAGCTTGACCCATACGTCTACGATGGTTCGATGAGCTTTGAGGACTATACAGAACGTCAGCATTTTATAGCTCAAGAAGCAAAAAATAGTCAAACAAATAATGACAATAATGTAGAATCACCTGCAATAGAGCAACTTTCGATTGAAATAGGTTTTACTGAAAGTAGTTTGTTACGTGATTTTATGAATGCAAATTATCCTGACAATAAAATTCCTTTTGCTCTCGGAAATGCTCTGTTTAAATTCCTTGATAAAAAACAGAATATAGAGCGTGAATTTGAGGAGCTGAATGTTGGATATTATGACAAAACTGATTTTAATATAACTGCTATTATAAATGGAGAGGATTATAACTACAACGGTCGCTTTGATATTGGCGATGGCAAAGAAAACGGCAATGGTTCACTTATAAACCATATTGAAAGCGACCTTACATACTGTTTAAAAAATAATCCATATAACGCAAGTGAAGAAGACCTTGCTGAAACACGTGATTATTTAGATACAGCAATACCGTACTTCAAAGAACATTCACAGCTTACCGCAGATGAACAGAAACTTCTTGATGACTTCAAAACACGTAATCCAATTATTATATTTGATAATGAAAAATCCGTTAATCAAAAGGTGGATAATAAAAAAGCCAGTGTCGCTCCAACGCCAAGGACAGCAACTCATACAGGCGCTCTATCAAGTGTTGAGAAAAGCAACTACATAATTAAGGACGATAGCCTGGGCGTTGGTACAAAACTTGAGCGATTTACAAACAACATCAACGCTATTAAGCTGCTCAAGAATATTGAAAGTGAGAACCGTCTTGCCGCTACCGATGAGCAGGCTGTACTTGCAAAATATGTAGGTTGGGGTGGTCTTGCAGAATACTTTGAAAAGGATAATATCCATTACGGAGAGCTTAAAGAGTGCCTAACCGATGACGAGCTTACGTCGGCAAGTGAAAGCACATTAACCGCTTTTTATACCCCACCAATAGTTATACGGTCGGTCTATAAGGTGCTTGGAAATTTAGGCTTTAAATCCGGTAATATCCTGGAGCCTAGTTGCGGTATTGGAAACTTTATGGGTATGTTGCCAGATGATATGCAGAAAAGCAAAATGTTTGGTATAGAACTTGACAGCATATCAGGAAGAATAGCCAAGCAGCTATATCAGAAAAATAACATTTCCATAGGCGGATATGAAAACGAGAAGTTACCAGACAGCTTTTTTGACGTTGCCGTTGGCAATGTACCTTTTGGCAATTTTTCTGTTTTCGACAAGAGATACAAAAGGCAGAAGTTCTTAATACACGACTATTTTTTCGCTAAAACACTTGATAAGGTTCGCCCAGGCGGTGTAATTGCATTTATCACAGCTAAGGGTACTATGGATAAAAAGGACAACCGTATAAGAAAATACGTAGCAGAGAGGGCAACTCTATTAGGGGCAATAAGACTGCCAAATGATACCTTTAGAGGTGCAGCAGGAACAGAAGTTACAAGTGATATTATCTTCCTGCAAAAGAAAGAAGCCTTGTCGCTGGATAATCCTGATTGGCTTTATCTCAAGGAGAATGAGGATGGTGTTGTAGTTAATCAATATTTTGCAGATAACCCTGATATGGTGCTTGGCGATATGAAATTGATTTCTGGTCCGTATGGACAGCAAACGGCTTGTATATCAAATGAAAACAGAACGTTGGAAGAAAAATTAAATACAGCCGTTTCAAAAATACGAGGTCTTATTACTGAATATCGTCCTGTTGACATTGATGAGGCTATTGAAGCTGGTAACATTACTACTATACCTGCTGATCCTACAGTAAAAAACTATAGTTATACACTTGTCGCTGGTGATCTGTATTTCCGTAAAAACAGTATCATGGAAAAACAAAATATTTCAGGATTGCCTGCTGAAAGAATCAGAGTTTTAATCAAAGTAAGAGAACTACTCAACGATTTGATTGAATATCAAACTGAAGATTACCCAGAAACGGACATTGTTGCGAAACGCAAAGAACTAACTGAAGTTTATGAACAATTTACAAGCAAGTATGGCTTGATAAGCAGTAAAAGCAACCGCCTTGTTTTTAGAGAGGATAGTTCTTTTCCGTTGCTTACATCTCTAGAAGTTATTGATGAAGATGGTAACCTAAAACGTAAATCTGATATATTTTTTAAACGCACAATAAAACCGTATATTCCTGTTACGCACGCTGAAACGGCTATTGAAGCACTTGCAGTTAGTATGAATGAACGAGGTAAGGTTGACATTGAATTTATATCAGAACTTACAGGTTTTGGACAGGATAAGGTTATATCTGACCTAAAAGGCGTAATATTTGCTGTACCGGGTAAAGATGAATATCAACTTGCAGACGAATACTTATCAGGAAATGTAAGAGATAAATTATTCGTAGCTAAGAATGCTGCAGAGTCTGACAGCAAATACGCTGACAATGTAAAGCCTCTTGATAGGGTACAGCCTGCAGATTTGTCAGCCGCAGAGGTTAATGTACGTTTAGGAGCAACGTGGATTGATCCTAAATATATAGAGGACTTCATTTTTGATGTATTTAACCCTAATCAGTATGTACGAGACAGCATTAAGGTGTATTACAGTAAATACACCAGCAAGTGGAGCATAAGCGGCAAGGGAAAGGATACAGGTATTTTATCCAATAATACATACGGTACAAAGGAATACAACGCATACTATTTACTTGAGCAAGCATTAAATCTTAAATCGGTTAAGGTGTATGATAGTAAAACAGATGCGAAAGGAAAGACCATTAAAATTTTTAACCCCGCAAAAACAGCATTGGCACAAAAAAAGCAGGAAAAAATACACCAAAAATTTGAAGAATGGATTTTCTCTGACCCGCAAAGAAGAAACGATTTACTCAGAACCTATAACGATACATTTAACAATATTCGTAACAGACAATATGATGGCTCACATTTAATCTTTCCGGGAATGAACCCTGAAATAACGCTTCTACCACATCAAGTTAATGCTATAGCTCGTACTTTATACGGTGGCAACACATTACTTGCCCACGTTGTAGGTGCAGGAAAAACCTTTGAAATGATTGCAGGTGCTATGGAAGCCAAGCGTATAGGATTATGCAATAAATCACTTTTTGTAGTACCCAATCATCTTACAGAACAAATGGGTGCAGACTTTCTCAGGCTCTACCCTGCTGCTAATATTCTTGTTGCAACCAAGAATGACTTCGCTGCTACAAAGCGTAAGGAATTTTGCTCAAGAATTGCTACAGGTGATTATGATGCTGTTATAATCGGACACAGTCAATTTGAAAAAATTCCCGTAAGCACACAGCGTCAGCAAGCATTTATCCAAAATGAGATTGATGAAATTTTACTGTCCATTGATGAAGTGAAATTTCAAAACGGTGAGAATTTTACAATTAAACAATTAGAAAGTGAAAGAAAAAAACTTGAAAAAAAACTTAAGGATTTATATGAAAATAATAACAAAGATGATGTAGTAACCTTTGAGCAGTTAGGTATTGACAGACTGTTTGTTGATGAAGCACATAAATTTAAAAATCTGTTTATCCGTACAAAAATGACCAGGGTTGCAGGAATCACCTCCTCATCAGCAAACAAGTCATCAGATTTGCTTATGAAATGCCGATATATAGACGAAATAACGGGCGGTAGAGGCATAGTGTTTGCAACCGGTACACCTGTTTCCAACTCAATGTCAGAATTATACACAATACAGAGATACTTACAATTTGACACTCTTAAAAAATTAGGTTTTTCAAATTTCGATGCTTGGGCTTCTACGTTTGGTGCCACTGTAACAGCCAGTGAGCTTGCACCTGAAGGTAAAAAATATCGTGAGAAAACGAGGTTTTCAAAATTCTATAATCTTCCTGAATTAATGAGCATTTTCAAAGTATGTGCAGATATTCAGACAGCCGATATGCTTAATCTACCTGTACCAAAAGCGAATTTTACAACGGTAATAGCAAAGCCGAGTGATTATCAAAAAAATTTTGTTGATAAATGTGGCAAACGTGCTGACCTTGTCCGAAACGGAGATGTTGAACCTACTGTGGACAATATGCTTAAGATAACTACTGACGGCAGAAAGCTTGCTGTAGACCAACGCATTATCGACCCTACTCAGCCTGACTTTTCAGGCAGTAAGGTTAATAAATGTGTGGATAATGTATTCGACATTTGGCTGGAAACAGCAGATAAAAGAAGTACGCAGCTTATATTCTGTGATCTGTCCACTCCATCTGAAGGCTTTAATGTTTATGATGATATTAGAGAAAAGTTAATTAGCAAGGGTGTTCCGAATGAAGAAATAGCATTTATTCATAATTATAATACCGACACACAAAAGGCAGCATTATTTAGTTCTGTAAGACAAGGTAAAATTAGAATTTTACTTGGCTCAACCGAAAAAATGGGTGCAGGCACGAATGTACAAGATAAACTTATTGCCTTGCACGATTTAGATTGCCCCTGGCGACCATCTGACCTTGAGCAAAGGCTTGGTCGTATTGTCAGACAAGGAAATGAAAACAAAGAGGTTAATATCTTTAGATATGTTACTGAAGATACATTCGACGCATATTCTTACCAAATTATAGAAAATAAGCAAAAATTCATATCACAGATTATGAGTTCTAAAACCCCGGTAAGAGAAGCTGAAGATGTTGACCAGTCAGCTCTTTCTTATGCTGAAATTAAAATGTTGGCTACAGGTAATCCACTTATTAAAGAAAAAATGGACTTAGATATTAAGATTACTAACCTCAAGGTTTTGAAAGCGGACTATTTAAGTAACAGATATAAGCTTGAAGATAACGTGATTTCTGCTCCAACACAAATTGCAGCAAAAGAAAACATCATAGAAAAGCTTAGCACGGACATTACTACTGCTCAAACACACCAGTTTAAGGAAGGAGAATTTTTAATAATGCTAAATGGCACTGCATATACAAACAAGAAAGAAGGTGGTAAACATTTACTGAAAATTATTGAAAATTTGCCGCATCGTGTTGAAACCGACAAGTACCCTGTAGGAGAATACAGGGGCTTTTCTCTTTCTGTTGGAAAACATATTAACGTGCCTATGATTTATCTCCAAGGCGAGCTTAATTATCATACTGAGTTGTCAGACGATATCTACGGAAATTTAACAAGAATGAATAATCGCATTAACTCAATCCAGCAAAAGAAAGAAGATGCACTTTCTGACCTTGAGGAATTTAAAAACGAGATTAAACAGGCTGACTTAGAAAGCAAAAAGCCGTTTGAACAGGAGCAGGAGCTTCAACGTATATCCGAAAGACTTGATGAGGTCAACAGAATGCTGAATTCCAAATCGGAAAAGGAGGTGGAATACAAACAGGTTAGTAATATAGAGCTAGATACCTTGAGAAGCTCAGATATAGAGCTTGATTTCGTCAGCAATGGTGATGATTTTATCGTAAGGTATAACAAGTCAGATAGTGATAAAGTACAGACTATGATTGATACTGCTATCACAAACATTATTAAAAGATAATTCTATTATGAACATTAAATTTTTAGGAGGAACAATAATATGAAAAAGTACCAAGTTGAAATTCGAGAAAACTACAATTCACGTTGGGACGCAGGTGTCGTAGAGGATTACGTCGAAGCAGAAAGTCCATATGAAGCGTTTGACCTTGCTCGTGATTATCTAAAAGAACAGGTCGCACAATACTCTAATGAAAGCCCGGATATAGTCGAGAATTGGCAATTTCTTGTTAAAGAGGTCAATGAGAATGGTGATAGTATCAGCGAAAGTGTATTCAACGGAAACGATAAAGAATATAACTTAGATGAAATTGAAGATAAACTGCATAACCTATTAGTTGAATACATCAATATACAAAACAAGGCTATCAATGGTGAAATTACACGTGAAGCCGTAAACAGAGAGCTTGAAAAGCTTGTTGATGCAATGGCTTATTTTGAAGATGCAAAGTCAAAAATTATTGCCAATAAGGACGTTAATGCTGTTGTTCTAAGTGATTATGAGATTGTTCGTCCGCCGGAGCCTCCTGCTGGAGCTGAAGTTGACGCTGCAAGTGTTACGGAGCTTATAGAGCTTTTACGAAATAACAATCAGAATGCTGCTGTGAATTTGAGCAATTTTCTTACGTCAATGGATGTTTTAAAGGGGGAGATATCAGCTGTTAAAAATGAGCTAAGTGAGGTTAAAAAGCTTTTAGCTGAAAAGCTTTTAGCTGAAAAGGAAGCCACAGGTATCAGTAATAATCTGTTCAGCTCTATTGAGAAAAAATGTACTGCTGTACAATCTCAAATTACAGCGCTTAAAAACAAAGTGGAAAAGCAGGCTAAAGATATTGTTGACGAGTTTAAAAAATACGGAAAGCTTAGTATGGAGAAAGTTTCTAATCTTCTTGGCGTTGGCAGACGTCTGCACAATATATCAAGCGAAATTTCAGAAGTACGAGCTGATATCGCCGGCAAGGTTAAAAAAATAGATAATCTCAACAGCCGTATACAAACCTCAAAGCAGATGATGAAAAATGCGGGAAAAGCTCTACTTGGTAAGGAAATTAAGGAAGCTGATATAAGCCTGCAAAATAAAAAAGGCGTCCTTAGTGTAGCTAAAAGTTCGCTTGTGCTAATGGATGATCTATTTCGCTCTATGCAGGGTTCTATAGAGCTTCTGCGTGATAAAGTGGAGCTTGTTGAGGGTGCTGAGTACAAAGAGATTTCCAAAAGCGACCTAAAAGAATTGCTGAATTCAGACATTGATTTTGACTTTGCGAAGATGCACCACAATTCAGACAATTTCATTATTAAGTACGATAAGATAGACAGTAAAAATGTTCAACAAGCACTTGATAATTCTGTGAAGAACACAATGAAAAGACAATAAGGAGGCTAAAGTAATGGAAACAAGAGAAAATGCCGGCTACATTATTGTTAATACAGTAATAGTCCTAGATAAGGAAATTGTGTTAGGAGAGAATGCAGGCGGCTTTTATGTAACTTGGGAATTTACAAAAGACGGCGGATATAACTATGGACATTATTTTGATGATAAGCTTATGGCTATGCGAGATTTTTTATCTCGTTCAATAAAAGAAGTTGAGTATCTTATTGAGCAGAGAGAGAACCGCAGGCGACATCTTGATGTTGATGCAGACGGCATTCCGGACTTCATCGACGGCGAATATACGAGTGCGGATGAGAAATACAGCTACAACAGGCTTAATGCACGTCAGATAAAAAGGCTAGATGATTATGATATTCCATATGAGGCAATCTTCCAAAAGGAAAGCGGTGATTATATAGTAAGATACGCCGGACAATATGAGAGTTTTGTAAGCGATAACATAGGCACAGAAATTGCCCGACGAAATGAAAAGGAGGTTATACGTTTATGGAAATCACAAATATAAAAGCAGTTCAAAGAGAAGTGCCCGGTACAAACATTATTGGGAATGCAAGCTGTGTCATCAACAACACAGTCGCAGTGAACAATATTACAATACGTCAGTCGAAAAACAGGCAAATCTATATGGAAATGCCGCAGCAGAAAAATGCTAAGACAGGAAATTATCAGGATGTTGCATTTCCTCTTAACAAAGAGGCAAGAGCAGCTATAAGCGATGCGGTTCTAAGTGAATTTTACAAGTCTAACAGTCAGCAGCATAATAAAAGTACAGACAGTATATCTGACATAGAGGTGCAGTTGTATAATGTTAAATCAAATAAGGATACGAAGCCGTCTGTTTTGGCGCAAGGCTCAATAACCTTGGACAATGAATTTGTTATAAAGGGTGTCAAGGTGGTATTAAGCAAAGAGGGTAAGCAGTTTATATCGCTGCCCAGCTCATATAATTCTGCCACAAATAAACGCTATAGCATTATAGCACCTGCAAGCAAGGAAGCGTATACAAAAATAAGCAATGCGGTTTTGGGTGCATACCGTGAAAATTTAAAAATTGCTGAAGAATATTTATATGCGGAGCTTACCGGAGAACAAATAGCCTCACTTTCTTCAAAAACTAATATTAAGTTTGACATAGGTAAGGTTCAGTCGGACGGTTCAAGCATTGTTCGTATTAATAAAGTAGATAAAGCCAAATTTGAGCAGGCGCTAGGATTTAGCAGCCGGTCGCAGCAGAAAAAATAATAATTAATATTAGAGGGGACTGTGTCGTGTTGATACAGTCTCCTATTATTAGGGGGTGTAAACTTGCCAAGTAGTACAAGAAATGTTATTAGAAGCAGCACGTCAAGAAAAAGTAAAAAGCCGTTAGTGATAACAGGGGCAGTTTGCAGTGTTGCTTTCTTCACTATAATGGTTTATTTGACTTATTTGTATAATTACTGCTGCAAAATAAAAACAATATCTAAGTTTAGTATTGAGGCGGTTATCAAAATTACAGAGCTGTTAGGTACATTCCCGCCGCTTGACGTTGAGCTTTTGAAACTATCTCTTGTTATGCAGGTAACTGATTTGTGGCTTGTATATTTAATAGTAATTGCTATGGTGTTTGTGATGATAACAACGCCGAAGAATGAGTATAAAAATATGGAATATGGTGATGCAAACTGGGCGGATGAATGCGAAATCAGAAGGTTCAGCAAGGATACAACAGGTATTCCTTGTGCAAAGGATTTTTATGTACCGTTAAACGGTGGCGGAGTTGTCGCTAATCTTAACGAAATAGTAATAGGCGGTTCGGGAGCAGGCAAATCTTTTATGAAGATAGAGCCGGATATTATCCAAATGTTTGGTTCTTATATAGTAACAGACCCAAAAGGCGAGCTGTTTAGGAACACATATAAGCTACTTAAAGCAAACGATTATGTTATTAAGGTGCTTAATCTAATTGATATAAGGCTTGGAAATACATATAACCCCTTTGCGTATATGACCTCCGAACAGGACGTTGTGTCCATTTGCTCTCTGTTTATGAAAAATACTGCTGGTGACGGTGAAAAAGAGGATTACTGGACAGGAGCTGCATTAAAGCTTTTAACGGCTGTTTCAATATATCTTTTTAAATCAGAAAGAGAAATAAAAAGCTTCGGAAGAGTTACCCGTCTAGTTAGTTCTGTAAGATATGAACAAGGTAAAATTGACCAAAGCTGTGAGTTCGCAAGAAAAATGAACGAGCATAGTACAAAATATCCATTTGACGCAGCGTCGGTTACGTGGAACGGTATGCAAGGAAATTCTCAGGATACTATGTCAAGTGTTGTTGAAACGCTTACGACAAGGCTAAGACTGTGGAGCGTGTCAGACGTTGACTTGCTTACATCTGATGATGAAATGGAATTTGACCTTGTAGGCGACCGAAAAACTGCAATATTTCTGATAACTCCCGCCGCAAGAAATCCATACAAGGCTGTTGCCAATATATTTTATTCTCAGCTTTTTGAAAGATTAATGCGTGTAGGAGATGACAAAAAGCATAACGGTCGTTTTGACATTCCTGTTTCTTTTGAGCTTGACGAATTTGCAAATATTGGTGAAATTCCGGCATTTCCGGAAACATTGGCTGTAATAAGAAGCTATAACATCAGAGCCTGCATTGTTTTGCAGGGTCTATCTCAGCTAAAAGCAGTATATAAAGATACGTGGGAGAGCATTATAGGTAATTGCGATATTTTTACCTTCTTAGGTTCTAAGGACAACGATACGTTGGAGTATATATCCAAAAAACTTGGCGACATAACCGTTCAAACAGACAGTCTTTCACGTAATCGTGGTGCAAACTCCGGAGGCGGCACTGATACCGAAAATATTGCTTCAAGACCGCTTTTAAAGCCAAATGAAATTAAAAAGGCTATTAAGGCACGCGGCAATAACAGAAGGTACGGCGGCGCCTGTATGATATGGCTTGGATATGAAGATCCATTTTATCTTCCAAAATTCGATACCCTTAACCATCCAATGATAGACCAATGCGGTAGTTCTTTTAAAAAGGATATACACAATAATACTGATATAGAAAAAATCTATCTACCGTTATATAAATCTAAAAAAGAAGCCCATAATAATTTGCTGCAGGAAAAACGTGCAGAGCTTGAGCAGGAAGAGAATCAGATTGCTATGCAGCAAAGAGCAGAATATGAAAAAAATCAGGAAAATCTTAGGGATAAGTTTGAAAGCGAAGTTGCCAAACAAATTCATTTACCGTTGTCTGATAAACAAGAGGAGGAACGTCCCGACGCTGAGTTTAATGAGGAAAGTGATGATGTATTTGATACAGAAACATATCAGACGCTTGACGATTACGAAACTGATGTGAATCCCATTCTACTGAGAATAAGACAACATCAAAAGCAAAATAAGTACGCTGAAAGGAATTTAAAAACTGACGATAGTAAAGAAGATGCTGAGCGGACATTAGATAACAGTTTTTTTGATTTCTTGGACGAGCTGATGCCTGACAAAAAATAGGAGTGAGAAAAATGGATTACGATGAAGAAGTGCTGAAAAAATTCAGCGCAGTGAACCCGGTAAGAATAGCCGGAAATATTAATAGCATTGCAAATGCTATAGATAATATCAGACGACTTAAGAATTTTCTTGAGGGTAACAATCAAATTGACAAAAATGATACTGATGAAAATCAAAAAATTGACAAGAACTTAGAGAATATTAATGCGCCTAAATCTGAAAAGAAAATCCAAGTGGATTTTTCAGGACAGCACACTGATATATCATATGCATCTTTATTTGATGATGGCTTACCCACAGAATATATTTTGAAAATAGATGATGATATTCTCAAGAGAAATGTCAAAGAAAGCTTTAGTGACGCTGTAGATGATGGTTATCTGAAATTGGATGACGGTAAATATCAGCTGACAGATAAGGGCAAGGAACATATTAATTCTCCTGCCTTTATAAAGCAATTCGAGAATGACCAAAAATATTCACTGCTTGAACTTGAAAGCAAAGCTGCTTTCAAGTTAAAAGGTGAACCACAGGATGTTGAGGTTTTCAGATATGCAGACAGTATTAATATTGGCGCAAAAAACCTATATGGAGACGAAAATACTGCAAAGGATGTTACGGCATATTTTAAAAAGCTTGAAAGAAACGGGTTTGTTATCATAGATAAAAATGATAACATAACGCCGACTGAAAAAACACAGCAATTTTTGAATGAACATTATCCTAAAAAGACTGATATCGAGTTAATAACTGCAGATAATGTGGAGGATTTAGCAAAAACAGGCGAGAAACAAAACAGTGCAGCAAACGGCATTAAATTTGCAGAGAAGGGAGAAAATCCTGTTAAGAATAATTCTGCGAATTTTTCCCCTGCAATGGCCAAAAATAATGTGAGCAAGGATGTGGTAAAGAAAACTACAGAAGCAGGAAATGCTGCTGGTGTGGAAAAAGCAGCAAGCGGTGTCGGAGGTACAGTTACCATTGTTATAACCGTAGCAAATGCTGCATTAAAAAAACTAAAACAACAGCAAAATGACCAAAAGGTTAGTCACACTAACAGCCATCAAAGATGATGGTTGTTTTTTTATATAAAAGGGGGTGATTAAATTGATTGTTTTTTCTGTTGACAAAGCGGATTTGACATTTATTAATTACGAAAGTTGAGGTTTATTACAAATGAAGAAAAGAAAATTTACAACAATTACAAGCAAAATGATTTCTACATATCGAAGATTTGTTATAACGCTGTTATTTGTTTCAGCGTTCACGTCGATTTCAAGTGTTAGTGCAGCGGCAGCTCCTGCAGATGTTGACACAACAAGCTTGGATGCCATTCTGAATATAGTATTTTGGGTTATTGGCCTTG
>Ga0153961_1000198_pt1 | contig 18567 bp, 24 predicted proteins | sample TSFL045MetaG_FD_104748 | JGI IMG/M metagenome (GOLD analysis project Ga0153961, IMG submission 104748) | Attine ant fungus gardens microbial communities from Florida, USA - TSFL045 MetaG | ecosystem: Host-associated > Fungi > Mycelium > Unclassified | place: USA: Florida, Withalacochee...
TCTGGTGCTAGTATATAACTGTCGACACAAAAGTTGAACACTCTATAATAGAATTAATAAGAAAAGGAGCTGTTCAACATGGCAAAAAAGTATACTGAGGAATTCAGCACCAAATCGTTGACTTGTATGCTACTGGTAATTATTCACTTTATAAATTGGAAAGCGAATATGGCGTTGCAAAATCTACTATTTCCGAATGGATTAAAAATTTATCTACAATTAAAGTTTCTTAGACTGAAACAATTTCAATGAAGGAATATAAGGCTCTGCATAAGAAAATGAAAGAGCTTAAAATTAAGAATGAAATATTAAAAAATCTACCGCCATATTCGCAAAAAATCAATAGAGAAATACGTGTCCTTTATTCAAGAAAACCGGAATTTATATACTGCAAAACAAATGTGTGCTGCCTTAAAATTTCCCAGAAGTACTTGTTATAAGGCTTTGGTTAGTGTACCCTCAAAACGTGAACAGGAATGCAAAAAGTTTGCTGTTGAAGTAAAAAACTGTTTTTGGGAGAATAAGAGAATATATGGAGCCATTAAGCTTCAGCGTACCATTATCAATAAAGGTATTAAATGCAGTATTAGGCGTGTTCAGAGGTATATGCGAAATCAAGGATTACGCTCGATTGTAATTAAAAGGTATAATCGCCATGCTAATAACGGGAAGATACCTAATGATAAAGAAAACATTTTGTCCAGAGATTTTTCAACATCTACCATGAATGAAAAATGGGTTACTGACATTACATATGTTCATGTATTAAAAGAAGGTTGGACATATCCGCATCTGTAATGAATCTTCACAATCGTAAAATAATAGGTTATGCTTATGGCAAACACCTGACTGCCGAATTAGCTTTACAAGCCGTAAAAAATACTTGTCTTAATATAAAAAATGCAGAAGGCATCATTTTGCATAGCGATTTAGGAAGCCAACATACAATCGAACTGTTTGAGACATATCTTGAGGAAAGAGGAATAAAACACTCCTTCAGCATAAAAGGAAATACTTATGATAATGCTTGTATTGAATCATTTCATTCTGTATTAAAGAAAGAAGAAATATATCTTCATACTTACCAAGATTTTGAAGAAGCTCGAAGAGCAATCTTTGAATATATAGAATCATTATATAACCGTAAAAGGATTCACAGTGCTCTAGGTTATAAAACTCCGCAACAAGTGGAGGATAAGCTCCTGACAGCATAAAAAAGTTCGACTTTTTGTGTTCAAAGTATTGACATAGGTCCATTATCCTTCTGACTGTCATCGCCAAACTCGGTGGCAATCCGAGATTCAGGTCGGCGGTTCTCGCTGCGTCGTCACAAGCTTCATATCGCTCGTTTCCTTGTAAACACGAAAAGCTCGCTTATTCCGCTGCTCCTCCTTTTTGGGAACCCTAAGAGCGACGAGGTTATACACCTTCGGGCTAATCATCAGAAATAAAGTCCTTAGCGCCTGTATATTCAGTTGTCAAAATACAGCAAAGGGAAGCACTCCGATTAGGAGTGTTTTTAAGTCCCTTCACTTGTTACCAATGGTAGATACCGTTTGGGGGACTCTAATTTGAAAATTTCTCAAAAATTTTATTGCCTTCTCAGAACGCAAAAAAGCCGCCTGCTTCTCGTTATCAAGAAACAAGCAGCTTCGTTTTTCTATTTTATATGTAATGAACGGCTATGCGTTTTTTTCGAGCTTTTTAAAACTTAACGAGGACATCTGGGCTGCGTCCGTGTATCTGCCTTGTACTGTCAAATTATTTTTAAGTTCTATCAGGGCTTGTATTACCTGAGAGCTTTCCTGTTCAGTCAAATATATATGATAATTCGTCTGCTTCATCCATCGCACCTCCTGACATCTTCATTATACGAATAAATGTGGAAACGAAAAGATTGCGATTTAGAGTCAAAAAACAGGCTCCGACCTTGATAGCCGAAGCCTGCTTTTACTTATCGTAAACTATTCTTGATTTTGTGTCGTAAACGCTGCCAACTGCTCATTCTGCAAGGCTTTTCATCTGTTTTTACAATGTAAACACTACAATGAAGCCTTTGGATTAACAGTTTTAGTTTCAGGTCATTTACGACAGCGGTTTGTCGTAAAAATTCGCCTTTGTCCTCGAAGTCATTTGTCGTAAATTTGTCGTAAACCCCATTTTCAAGGGTAAATTTGGATTAACGAAACCCGGCAAAAGCTGTCAAAACACTGTTTTTTCCACTTATTCGTTCGGCAGGGGTTTCATCGTCGGGACGGAAAGGGACATCTTGATATAGTCTGCTAAAATGTCCTAATCCCTCTTATATTCTCTTTCCGCACATTTCGCTACATCTATTTTTCCGCATTTATCCGTGCCGTTATGATGTAAATGATGTGGAATTTGATGTAGATGATGTAAATACTTCTGATGTTATAAAAGAAGTCCTGACATTCCCGAAACGGAAACATCAGGACTATATTATTCTACTCATTTTTGAAGTATAAGTCAAGACCTTCAAATTCGGAACGCTTAAGTTCTTTTGTCACATCAGTATAGATATTGAGTGTGGTGGAAATATCCTTATGTCCAAGAGCGTCCTGAATTACTTTTACATTAACCCCTGCTTCGCACATTCTCGTCGTAAATGTATGCCGGAGCGAATGGCAACTAAAATGCGGCAGCAAGACTTTTGCATTTGTATCTTTAAGCAACTGCTCATCATTACAGTCCCGGATAATGCGGCGGATCGCCTTATTCAATGTTGACTGGTGCTGTGTCTGCCCGAAGCGGTTAATGAATATGAAATCTCGGTATCCGTCAATCGTCACTTCGCAATGAAGGTCAAACATCTCCTGTCTTTCCTTTTCCATAAGAAAGGCTTCCTTTACAAAATCCAGCATTGGCACTTGTCGATTGCCTGCTTCTGTTTTCGGCGTGTTTATATTGAAGTAACAGCCTTTTTTGCCCTCGCTGGTTCGGTGGTCATAGTAAACTAAGGTATGGTTAATATCTATAATGCCTTCCTCTAAGTCTATATCACACCATCTCAGCCCAGTCACTTCTCCGACACGCAAACCCGTACCAAGCATTACCGCAAATATCGGATACCAATTCTGCGCTTTTGGCGTGTTCTTCAGATAATCAAGGAATAAATCCTGCTCCGGTCTTGTCAATCCTCTGCGCTTCTCTGTCTTGAAAACATGGGATTGCTTCAATTCTCTCAGCACATTATCCGATGGATTATTTCTAATGTAATCATCATCAACCGCCATTTCCAAAATCTGATGAAGTACCGTATGGATACTGTCAATCGTTGAAGCCTTTAATCCTCGCTCATCGGCAAGGTAATTATAGTACCTCTTTACATCGGATTTTTTCAATGTAGAAATGCGCTGCTGCCCGATTTTGGGGCGGACAAAGGTATCATACATATATTGATAGTTTTCAAAAGTATTGTCTTTCAAGCCCCTTTTGAGAACCTTCCACAATTCATAGAGTTCATTTATTGTGGTATATCGGGCTTCCGTTTTTATCCCGTCTCGCTTATCCTTTTCAATCTGCGCTTCCTTTTCACGAAGATCATCTAAAGTTCTTGCATAAACATAACGCCGTTTATGATTTGCATCCATCCAAGAATATTGATAAGTACCGTCACTTCGCTGAATTTCTCCGACACGAAGCACAACTCTTGATTTGTCTTTTCTTTTTGCTTTCGCCATAACTGAACCTCCTTAAATTCTATCCCTGTCTTTAATGTACCTGTCCAACTTTTCCCGAACAATAAAGACCTGATTGCCAAGCGGTATTACAAACGGGCATTTCTTTTGTCGTGATAATTGCCTAAGCTTCGTTATCCCGATACCGGAATACGCTGCTGCCTCCTCAATAGAAAGACATTTTTTCTCCCATATCGGTTTGTCAGCATTTCTTGCTTCCAATAGCTTTTTATATCTGATTACCTCATCGTCCATTCCGACACCTCCTAAATGGAATACGCTTTTTCAATATACTCATCAAATGCTTTTCGTTTAATGACTCGGCGGCTTCCTATCCACAAGACAAATGGACAATCCTCTCTGTTTGTCATTTCATAGAGTTTTGCTCTGCCTATGCCGGAATAAGCAACTGCTTCGTCGATTGATAAATTCACTTTATGCCACAGCGGAACTTGAATTCTCTCGGTTACGGCATTTTCATTTTTATTTTTCATTCGCTGTACCTCCTTGCGTTCTGTGAGTACATCATAATGAAAAAGAGGCGATAAGCCAATTATGCGAACTGGCTTATCGCACACTTGACAGGCTTTCTATACGGAATACATATTTGCAATATACTCATCAAAAACTTGTCTTTTAATCAACCGCCTATGTCCAAGCCAAAGAACAAAAGGACAATTCTCCCGATTTGTCATTTCATATAGCTTATCTCTGCTGATTCCCGAATAAGCCGCAGCTTCTTCGATTGATAAGTTTGACTTATGCCACAACGGGACTTCATACTTGGGCTGTTTTGCCTTCTTGTCATCACTCATCATTCCTGCACCCCCTTGTCCTCTGAAGAAGTGCGTTTTTCATAAATGATATAGTCCCACCCCATATTGTCGCATTTATCGCATTTCTCCCTTTTGGAAGCAAACGGATCAAGTCTCCTGACGATATAACTGCGGGTATCCTTATATGCCTGTAAGCAGGCGGGGCAAAGGCAGCGAATATTTTCCTTGTGCTTTTGTGGCTTATCCACCCACAAACCAAGAGCTTTCTTCAAACCGTAATTGACCTTACGGAGCAGATACTCGCTGTCAACAAAGCCGATATACTCCATAAGCTCGGACTGATTAACCGTTTTCAGTTGCTCAAGCATAACCATCGAAGGCTCTTTTAGCCCAAACTTATCGCCTAAGATAATATGCGAGGGTAAGTATCGCTTTTTTATAACTGATGTAAGAGCCGCAACAATCGTTGTCGTGCTTGCCTGATTACCTTCATCGCATTGAACCACAAGAACCGGTCTTACCCCATTCTGAATAGAGCCTTCATTGCTTCCAAAGTCGTGCAAATAGATTTCTCCTCGTTTCACTTTTTCTGTATTCTGTGTTTGCATAATATTGACCTCGTATTTCCAAAATTAAGTGAAGGGGAAATCTTTTATCCGGATTCAAAGCAACCCCTTCACTAATTTGGAATCAGTCAGCCAAATGACAACCTATTTTCGGAAAAATCCCTCAAATATTTTCTTCACTTTTTTAATAGCTGTGTTCAAATGCTTTTCAATCGCCTGATGAGATACACCCTCCTCTTTGGCGATTTCTCTTGCACTCTTATTTGTAACATACCGTGCTATGAGATATTTGTACTGCTTCTCGGTAAGGCTTGAAAGAGCCTTGTCCAACAGCTTCATTTTTAGCTGATAACGATTTTCTTCGTATTCTTCCGTTATCCGCTGCTCAACAAAGCTGGGGACAACGACCTCCGAGTGGAATACGCCTATCAGCTCATCGTCATATCCAAATGCGTCCTCATTGTTTAAGCTGCGCTTATAGAATTTACTTTCATTTCTCTTAAACTCATATATCGCTTTGCCCTGCTCAATGGACAGCAACACGAATGGTATGTAGTGTGAAACAATATCAGGATATTTTTCAAACAGTTCTTTTTCGGACAGTTCTGTAATGATCGCCCATTGTTCCTCTCCTGTGTACCCCTCATACTCATATTTCAAATTGATAACTTTACACTCGCTCCGAAACTCCTCGTTCAGAGTATCTAACTTGTCTTTTGACATTTCCTTTACCTCCAGTCTGAATTTTCAAAAAATGTAAAAACTCAAACTGAAGGTGGGGAACGACAACCAACACCAGAAAAAAGCTTGTCCTGTGTTCCTACAAAAAGCGACAAAAGAAAAACCGCAAAGGCTGTCATACCTTTACGGTTTAGGGAGAGTTTGTTTCTATTATGTAGAGATTTGGCTTCTACTTTTGAGGTGCAAAGCACCCATGTGTTGACGAGGATTTTTTTAACAGGTTATCCGTCCGTCCTCGATAGGGTTTATGTAAATAGAAGCCGTCGCTTGCAGGCAATAAAAATCCCTCCAAACTCAAACAGGTTTGGAGGGTAAAGCTATTTTCATTTGGGCGTGAAGATACAGCCCACCAAAACGCTGTTTTTTTATTTGGTGGGCAATATGTTAAATTTCAAGTCTTATCCTAACGACTTTAAATTTTTCCTGTATTCCTGCATTTCCATTTCGTCAGTATTATCTAAAACAAATTGCAGCTCATTTGTGACCTTTTCACGGTCATACGGTAGATATGCCGTTACTGGCGTAAAGTTTGAAACCGTGTTTGCAAACAGATGTGTACGTATATTAAGATTGTTGATAAGTGTCTGCAATTCACGGATACGCTCTTTTTCCTCGGCAGGTACAAACAAGCCTTGCTGTGTCATCTGATAAAGCTCCGTATCTGGAAAAAGCGTGAGAGAGTCCACGGAAATAAAATACGGATTAAGCTGACTGAACAGCTCTGCACTATTCCTTGCATTTTGGTATCCGCCGCCTTTTCCCGCAAGCCCTGTCATATAAACAAAGTAGTATTCAATGCCTGCTTCGTCCAATTTCCTGCATTGCTCCAGAATATCCGCCGAGGTATATCCTTTATTGGCAAGGGCAAGCGTTTCATCATCGCCGCTTTCCACACCGATGCTCAGTCCGTTAATGCCCATCGCTCTTAATTTCCTAAGCTGCCATACCTCTTTATTTTTAATATCACGGATGCTCGCAAACATAGCCATTGTCTGACACTTAATCAGATAGTCCCTTACCGTCAACGCCCGCAGTTTGAGGTTTTCATAGCTCATTGCGAACGGGTTAGCTCCCGTCCAGAAAATCCTTCGGGCGTTTGGCTGATAGCTTTTTATCTCCGCTAAATCTTCCTCAAATTCCTCAATGGGTGACATTCGGAAGCACTCATTTTTATACAGGCTACAAAACTTGCATTTATTATAGGTGCAGCCAGAGGTAGCCTGTATGATGACCGAATGAGCTTCATACGGTGGTCGCCAAGTTCTGCCTGTAAAGTGCATGATTACCCTCCTTTTTCTTACAGATGATGAACGCTCTTTCTATACCGCTGTAATTCTTCTTCGCTGACATTTCCGATAATTTCATCGAGAAACGCCAACAGCTTTTCCTTGTCTTTCGGAAGCTGCCCATGAAACTGATACGCATTGGAAGCTCCCATTGCCGCAAAGATGGTCGGTATCTGCAAATTTTTAATGAGCGTCCGTACCTCTTTATATTTTTCAAGTTCGCCTTCCTCTTGCCAGTTCCCACGCTGTATTTCAGCATAAAGTTCAGAATCGGGATAAATCGTAAGCATATTTGCCCCGATAAGCGTAGGGTGTATCTGATTGCATATATCAGCCGTCAATTTTGCTCCGATTTCCCCACGCCCTGCCCCAGAGATGCTCACCAAGTAAAAGAAACTGTAATGAATGCCTGCTACATCTAATCTTTGACATTGCTCTATAATGTCCGCCGAGGTATAGCCCTTGTTCATAAACCGCAGGGCTTCGTCATCGCCTGTTTCTATTCCTATTGTCAGACCGTCATATCCCATAGCCTGCAGTTTTGAAAGCTCCTCATCGGTTTTAGGGGTAACATCCGTAATTCTCGCAAATGAGCCGATAGATGTAACTGACGGAAGATATTTGCGAATTAGCTCTGCAATCGCAGTTAATTTGTCATAAGACAAAACAAAGGGGTTAGCTCCCGTCAAAAATACTCGGTCAATACGCCCTCTGTTCCAACCTTTTGTTGCTCTTTTAACCTCCCGTAAATCACTCTCAATATCCTCCATAGGGGACATTCTGAATTTGAACGGCAAATCGTTGTATAAGGTACAAAACTTGCATTTGTGATGTGTGCAGCCTGCCGTCACCTCTAATAAAAGTGATGCCGCTTCATACGGCGGTCGCCAAATTGTTCCTGTGTAGTGCATAAACACCTCTCCTTTTCTGTAATCTATACTAATTATACTTGCGTACAATGATTTTACAAGTACTGTACTTTTTTGCAGTACCTATTTAAAAGCGGTACATTGATTTTTTAGAAAAGTGTGCTATACTATTTCAGAAAGGAGTGGCAGGAATGAAAAAAAGTGCATTGGCTGTTGAACGCTGCAAAACAGTATCTACCATACAAAAAATCTTAGGCGGTAAATGGAAAATTGAAATTATCTATTACATCGCCTTTCGGGATATACACCGCTTTGGGGAGCTTCGCAGGCATATCGGTGACATTACGGAATCAAGCCTTACAAAACAACTCCGTGAGTTAGAAGCAGACGGATTTATCACTCGTCACGACTACAAAGAAGTTCCTCCCCGTGTGGAATATAACCTTACTGACTTAGGCAAAAGCTTCATTCCCGTTTTTGAACACATGAAGCAATGGGGCGATGAAAACCTTAGTGGGTAAGTAAGGCAAGGTATGTTTTGCAAAGTCTTATTATATTTGTTTGAAAAACAGAGCCGATAAACTTGTGATTGCTCACTTGTTTATCGGCTCTGCGGCTTAGCGGCTGGCTCTGTAATAATTATTATTTGCATTTTTTTAACATTGATTAAAGTCTCATGTTTGCACTTTGGGCAAAACAATGGAAAGTTTTGAAGTATTGTATCCGTTCGCATCTTATCTCGTGTTTTACATCCGCAAATAGGACATCTAATCCATTCGGTTGTATGTGTATCCATACACTACCTCCTGTAACTTAGCGTTCGTAGCTATCTCTTTTTTTGTTTTTGGCACATCCAGAGAGTTTGTCAACAGCCAGAGTAACGGTAGGCTGAAAGTAAATATCCTTTCCTTTATTACTCTCATACATAAAATCCTTCAGTGGTTTGCTCGTATATTTTGAAAAATCACCATATATCGCAAACCTTACGCCATAATTGATAAATTTCTGCAAGATTTCTCCTGCCAGACAAGTACTCAAGACAAAGAAATCGTTTACAATAGCACCCTTGTTTACAGCAATATTGGTGCAGCCCGTTTCGTATTTTACTGTCATAATTAAGTCTAACGCTGACTGGACATCTGTAATCAACAATTCCTCGCTGCTTACAACTGCAACCTCTGTATTGTTTTTCTTTATAACTTCTGTTTTCATTTTATACCTCCATCAATTCTGAATTGTTTTCACAACGGCTTTTGACTGCCACTTATTTCCTTTGTATCTCATAATAACAATAGCACTTGCTACACACCATCCCAGACAAGAAGCGATGGCAATCGAAAGAAGCCCTAATTTTCCTATCAACAATACGGTAATAAACAGTTTTACAAGTATGGATGCCAGTGAATGAATACCTGCAATCAATGTATCTCCAACTCCAGAAAGTACACCACCTAATCCATATATCAAAGCATTTATCGGATAAAACCATAGGCAAATATGGAAATAGCTATAACCGCTTACTATCATTTCTTCGTTATTGCCAATGATTAACCCTAATATTGTCTTTCCCCAGAGCAGCAAAACAATGGAAAGCAGGGCTGTAATAACGATTGCAAGCATTATGCCAAACCTTGTTCCTTGCTTCATACGTTCTTCTTCATTTGCCCCGATATTTTGTCCTGCAAAAATACTCAAAGCGTTTCCAAGTGCTTGAACGGGCAGTAAAATAAACGCTTCAATTCTGCTTGCCGCTGTCATTCCACCTATGCTTGCATTTCCTAACTGGTTGATAAAGCCCTGCACAATCAACATACCGAGAAAAACTGCTAATTGCTGTATAATAATCGGTGTGCAAATTTTTAATGAAAGCATCAATAATTCCTTGTTAAAAGTAAATTCACTTTTCATTGGAATTGCCATCGGAAATTTTTTTCGGAGCTGTATCAACAGGTACACACCAGAAATTGCCTGTGCAATAATTGTTGAAGCTGCTATTCCAATAACGCCGCCACCATTTCTGACAAAGATGATGTTAAGCACTAAGTTAATAATGGATGAAACAATCAGAGCATATAGCGGCATTTTTGTTTCACCAAAACTTCTCATAACTGCACCAAGCAAATTATACAATATTGAAAATGGGATACCTAAAAATACCATTCTTAAATATACCGAAGCAAGCTCTAAAAGTTCGACAGGCGTTTGGGTAATCTGTAATAAAGGTTTTGCCAAAATTGCCCCGCCAAACGCCATCACCAATCCTAAAACCAACAAAAATATAGACATCGTGGAAATAAGGCTTTTAATCTGCCCAAATTGCTTTGCTCCGAAAAATTGGGCAAGAAGTATCGTAATACCAATAGCCAAACCCAAGATAACCGAAACAAACAATAAATAAATCGGAACAGATACTCCGATAGCAGATAACGCATCTTCACTTACGAAACGCCCCGCAACGACAGCATCAATAACATTATAAAGCTGTTGTAATAAAGTTCCTAAAAAAATGGGAATTGAAAATGAAACTAACTGTTTCTTTATACTCCCCGAAGTCAACGTCATAGGCTGACCTCTTGTTTCTTTCTTCTGCATTTTTTCTACCTCCTGCTATTCATACAAACTGTCAATCAAATGGTCAACCATAAAATCAAAAGTTTCCATATGATTGTGTGGAAGAATATCCCTATTTTTGATATTCATAATTAAAGAGTAAATAACTGACATTGCCAAACCCGCATCAACTTTAAATTTCAAATGCGGCTGACCCGAAAAAAGCTGCTCGCTCATATGATTGGATTCCTCAATTTTTTTTGCCTGTTCCTCTGATAATTTGTTCATCAATATTGTGAAGTCTGTACTGTCTGAATCGTATAAAAAGTTGTTTTCATCGTATTCCCGATAAATTAGTTTCAATGCTTCTGCGACACCATACTTATCCCTGTGCTTTTCAATTACTTCTGATGCTGCATTGCAAATCTGCTCTTGTACAGAACACAAGACCTCACAAAAGAGAGCTTCTTTTGATTCAAAGAACAAATAAAAGGCTCCCTTTGAGATACCTACCTGTTTACAAAGCTCATCGACACTTGTTTTCTTATAGCCATACTGTGTCCAACTCTGCTTACAGGCTTCCTGTAGATTCTTTTTGATGTTTTCTTTTTCTCGTTCTGAAAAACTTCTTGCCATATTTTTCTCCTTTCTATGACTTAAAATACTGTTTCGGTCATAGATATGATACAGGAAATAATCTCAAAAGTCAAGGGGTCTATCACAAAATTCTAAAGATGATGGGAAATTGCTCATTATAGGAGATTGTATATCCTATTATAAGAAATTTCACATCGTTTAACTGGAAGCCACAGCTCTGTAAAATATAAGGGTAAGATTTTCAGAGTATAGGTGGTGAGCTAATGGACGAAAGGAACAATCATTTTGAATTCGATTTTACTCCGATAGGACAGGCAATCAAAAAAGCCCGTGAAGCCAGAGGAATGACAAGGGAACAGCTTTCTGGGATAATCGGCTATGCTCCCAGACACATTCAATCCATTGAAAATGAGGGGCAATATCCAAGTATCGAGTTGTTTATTCAACTCATTACGATGTTTGATGTGTCGGTTGATGAGTACATATTCCCAAACAAAAAAGTCGAAAAAAGTTCTGTCCGCAGACGCTTAGACGCACAGCTCAACAAATTAGATGATAAAGAGCTTTCCGTCATAGAAGCAACTGTAAACGGACTATGTAAGGCAAAAGAGGAAACAGAGGGATAAGCCCCTCTGTTTTCCTTTTGCCCGATTTTAATACGCCGGACAGCCATACCCATAGATAACGCTGCTTCCAATTACATAGCTGTTCAGTTTGCAGCTATCGCCGGAATTGCCCTCTACGGTATAGACTGTCCCATTCTCGACTTTCTCAACAATTCCAACGTGATCTGTTTCACCATCACCCTCCCAATCGAAGAAAATAATCATACCGGGAACTGGCTCGGCAGATCCGTCCTGCCATTGCCCTCTGTCCTTAAACCATTGCGCTCCGTTGACACAGCCTGCAAATTTCGGAATTACACCTGCGTCGATATAGCCGCATTCGTTGGCGCACCACGATACGAAACAGGCGCACCATTCCACACGGGAATTAAAGCCATACCAACTCCAATACGGCTCTCCGCCTACATTTCCGACCTGAGAGAGCGCAACTGTAACGATTTCTCCATCGCTGTATGAAATGCAGTAAAGGACTGCCGACCACATAGAGTTATTCTCATCTTTCAGCAATTCAGCAAGGTAGTCCTTCTGTTCCTGATTAAACCCATACTGAGCCGCCATTTCATCGACAGTCTTATGGGAAACCGTAATATAGAGATAGGTGCGGGTTACAGTCGTTTCAGTTTGAACAATATTACCGTGTCCATCATCAGTTTCGGTAATCTGCGTTTCTGTCTTGCTCTCCGTGCGAGAGCTGATTTCATTCATCTCCCAAAAGATGTCCTTTAAGAGCTGCTTTTTGTTATCGTCCATCGTCGCAACCTCCTGTGGGTTGTCGGGATTGGTGTTTATCTTTACCGCATAAACGGCAAGCACATCCTTCCACACAGCCCTGCTTCCGCTCATTTCAAGCACATCATAGGATACTGCGTCTTTTTCGGCTTGCAGCTTGGTATCATATTCGGTATTGATTTCCTGTACCACCGTCTGCATAGTCATACCCGTACCAGAATCCTCTCCCGAAAAGAATATACCGAATACCGAACCGAGCAAAAGGGCAATCAGACAAATCACGATAATTACCACAACAGCAACCCAGCCTCCGGCAGCAATAGCGGCAATCAACGCCTTTGTTGCCGCTATAATCGCCTTGACAGCTGCAACCGTAGCCTTAACCGCTACTTTTATCCCTGTTACTACCGCTTTAGCGGCAACTTTTGCCGCCTGTGCCGCTTTTTGAGCTGCCTTTGCAGAAGCCTTTGCCGTCCTTTCTGCGGCTTTCGCCGCCTGTTTTGTTGTTTTAATCGTGGTTTTAGCGGTCCGTTCGGCAGTCTTAACCGTCTTTTGCGCTGTTTTTGCTGAACCCCTGCTGACTGTCTTAACCGTTTTCTGCCCCGTAGAACGGGCAGACTGCTTAACCGTTCTTTGGGTTTGCTCTGCGGCTTTTGTACTTTTGTTTCCGGCAGTACGAATGGGGGAATTTCTTACAGCACCGTTTTGTGCCGACTGCCTCCTGATAGAATTTTCCACACGCTTCTCCTTAAACCGCTGAATACCGTCCTTTGCTTTGGAAATATTCTGCTTCGTGGCTTCAACGCCTTTTCGCCCTTGCTTATCAAACTGATAAGCCGCTTCGTGAGAGGCACGGTCTATTCCGCCCTCAATGCGGTCAGAAGCGTATTCTTCTGCACTATTCTCCTGAGCGTGGGTGGAGTGTTCCGCTTTCTCTTTCGTCTGAACGAAAGCTACACGCATACGGTCAGCGGCAACGGCGGCTTTATCAATCGTTTTAATCGTGCCTTTTACCATATCCCTTGTCTTTATATCAGCCAAAATCTCACCTCCGTTTCTTCGCTGCTTTACCGCTGCCGCTTATTCTGAAATTCTCTTTGCCACTACCACAAGCCTTCCGTTTGTGCGGGAGTATTCACAAGTGGAAAGGGTTATCAGCTTATCTCCGTATTCTGCCGATACCCCGGTATCATAAAGGGATAGCTCCTTGCACTTTTCAATGAACGCAGAAAAATCCTCCGGCGTTTCTGCGTCTACAAAGTGATAATACTTAAAGGAATCGGGACTATCCGTGTAAACGACGGTCTTGAATACAGAAATAATCTCATATTCGTATCTGTCCGTTACCGTGCTGAAGGAGATAGTCTTATGCACCTGCCAAAAATCCTGACTTTTGAACTTTTCAAGGTCGGCAAACATACTGCCGTTTTTCATATGGTGTCCGTAGATAGTCAGATTGTCGCTCGGCTTCTGCACATCACAATTTTCCTGCACATAGGGACAGCCGTAATCGCTGTATTCTTTTTCAAAGCTGTGCTTCAGGTAAAAGTCGGGATTATCCAGCGTTTGCATGACAGGATAGTTGATATTGGTATCTTCAATACGAATCCAGCCTGCTAAATCGCTGTTCTGCTGATACAGCTCAGCAAGCTCAGGAAGCACGGTCTTTTCCTCGGTAAATAAAATCGGCTCTGCGTGTTCTTCCTCTGCGGCAGAATCTACAATATCAGCAAGGCTGTCGTAAAGCTCCGCCTGTTTTGTTTCCTGTCTGTAATGGTCGATAAGAAAATAGGCGCTTGTGCCAAACAGGGCAGCAAACGCCACAATCAGAATGATGCAAATTGTTCTTTTCATTTTGAGTTCCTTTCTACGAAAAAACGCCCGCCTGTTGCTTAGGCGAGCGTCTTTGTGATATTTCATTTTAATATTCAGAACTGAGCAGAAAATCCGCTATGTGCATGGTCTTAATGCCCTCATAGTTTCCACCTGCAAATTCATCTGCCCTGAGTACATATTTGGGGTAGTTGTCGTGTATTTCAAGCAAACGGTTGTATTCCCGTTTTTCCGTTTTTTCAGAATGAATCTCCTGTGTAACCTGCACATACAGCTTATCGTTTTGCCTCGTTGCTACAAAGTCGATTTCTCCGTCATTTGTTTTGCCGATATGAACGGTGTATCCTCTGCGGCAAAGCTCCAAATACACAATATTTTCAAGACTTGCTGCAACGCTGTCGGAGTTATAGCCGAGAACGCTGTATCGCAGGGCGTTATCCGCAAGGTAAAACTTCTCCTGTGTTTTCAGGATTTCCTTGCCCTGTAAATCATACCGGGAACAGCGGTGAAGCAAATACGCTTTTTCCAGCTTTTCAAGATAGCTGTACACCGTTTCGTTGTCCAGCGTCCTGCGTTCTGCTTTCAGATAATCAGAAATTGACTTTGCAGAAAAAGTGTTGCCGACATTTTGGAAGGTGTACTTGACAACACGCTCCAACTGATCGATTTTCCTGACCTGATTCCGTTTTACAATATCGGAGAAAATGGTCGAGTTATAAATATCCCGGACAATTGTGTAAATTTCGTCCTGCGAATATTTCTGCAAATGCGTTGCGGGAAACCCGCCCAAGCGGACATACTCTGCAAGCTCCGTTCTCGGATCACCAATCGTATCGTATTTTTCCTTAAACATCAGATATTCCGAAAAAGACAGGGTAAAGATACGGAAAGCAATATATCTTCCGGTCAGGTAGGTAGAAATCTCCGAGGACATCATACGGGAATTAGAACCTGTCACATACAAGTCCACATCAAAATCCGAGACCAAAGAGTTTACAACTTTTTCCCATCCCTTGATTTCCTGAACCTCATCAAGAAACAGATAGGTTTTTCCGTCAGGTGAAAGCCGCTCTTTCAGGTGAGCGTACATCTGCTTTGCCGTCATATCCTCGTATTCCATCGAATCATAGCGGCAGCTTATAATACGGTCTGCGGGAATATTCCGCTCCGCTTGCAGCTTTTCCATAATCATTTTCAGTATCGTAGATTTTCCGCAGCGGCGAACTCCGGTCAGTACCTTTACAAAAGGAGTGTCCACATAAGCCATAATCTTATCCACATACATCGGTCTGTAAATCACGATAACCACCTCCATCTGTAAGGTATTATACCGCAAGATTTGCGAAAAGTCAATTAGTTTTGCGATTTATAACCGCAAAACTTTTCGACATTTTATTTCGTTGCGGATTTTCAGCTTACAGCAAGGCGAGAGTTACGCACCCTCGCCCGGTTTGGTTGTCATCAGCTTGTATAGCTTCGTGTTCTTCGGGAACTTATTTGCAAAAGGTACAAGACTTGAACCCACCTTAATCAGCCCATGTCCGGCTTCCACATTGGTAATATAGCTCATCTGCAAATCGGAGATGTTGAGCAGCTCGGCAAGCTTCAAACGGTCAGTAGAAGCCTGATTAAGCATAACGATGAACTCTGAGTTCGCAAGCATTGTCCTTGCCGTATGGCTCTGCAAAAGATCGTCCACATTCTGCGTGATACCCGTCGCATAAGCTCCGTACTTTCTCACACGTTTCCAAAGGGTGAACAGGAAGTTAGCAGAATACTCGTGCTGGAACAGCAAATAAATCTCATCAATAAAGATAAAGGTATTTTTGCCCTTCGCCCTGTTCTGCGTGATACGGTTAAGAATAGAATCGAGGACAACCAGCATACCGATAGGCATAAGCTGCTTGCCGAGGTCGAGAATATCGTAACAGATCAGGCGGTTATCCGTATCCACATTGGTATGCTTTGCAAAGGTATTGAGCGAACCGTTGGTAAAAAGCTCAATGGCAAGGGCGATTTCCTTTGCTTCCGGCTCGTTCTGCTTCAAGAGTTCCTCACGGAAATCCTGCAAGGTCGGCACTTCGCCCTTGTAATCATTCTGCTGATAGGTGCGGTACACCGAAGCGGTGCAGCGGTCAATAATAGATTTCTGTTTTGCTCCCAAATTTGTGCCGCCGATGAGTTGTTCGCACAGCGACATAATAAACTCAGATTTCAAGATAACCGGGTTTGCGCCGTCTCCGTATTCCTTTGTCATATCCATAGCGTTGATATGGTTTTCAGAAGTAGCGGAAATGTGAATGACCTCGCCTCCCATTGCCCTTACAAGCTGCGAATATTCTCGTTCAGGATCAATAATGATAATATCGGCGTTGCTGGATAACACCTGATTGATAATCTCTCCCTTTGCAGCAAAGGATTTACCGCCGCCGGAAACGCCCAAGATAAACTCGTTGCCATTCAAAAGCTGCTTGCGGTCAGCGATAATCATATTTTTGCTGATAACATTCTGCCCATAGTAAATTCCGTTTTCGTGGTAAATATCCTGTACCCGGAACGGAATGAACACCGCAAGGCTTTCCGTAGTGAGCGTTCGGAAGGTGTCAATCTTTCTTGTGCCAAAGGGCATAACGGTATTCAGTCCGTCCATCTGCTGAAATTTAAGAACGCCGAACTGACAAAGGTGCTTTCTTGCCGTAGTGAGCAGGGCTTCGGTATCATTGTCAAGCTGTTCCTTTGTTTCCGCAGTATGCACCATAGTCAGAACAGCAAACATCATACGCTGATCTCTTGTGGTAAGGTCATCAAGAAATTCCTTCATTTCTTTCTTCTGCTGCTCCATATCATAAGGGACGGTAGCAGAAAAATTGTTATTGGAATTTTGCCTGCGCTGCCAATTGGTTATATTCGTCTCCACACCAAGCAAACGGCTTTCCGCTTCTCTGACCGCTTCATCTGTCGGAACGGGGATAACATCAATCGACATCATCAGGTTGCGGTTCAGGTCGGTCAGCTCGGCAACCATACTGTCCTTAATATAAGAAGCATATTCACGAAGGAAAAGGACTCTCCCAAAGCGGTTTCCCATCTTGAAATAGTCCTTTTCAAATTCCATTGTATCAGGGCAGATATAATCCTTAAAATCGTGTCCCTTTCTACGTGTTTCCTTTATATCAAAATGAAATGCGGTTTCCTCTCCTACACGGTAGAAATCGTGGAAGATACGAAGCCTCTCGTCGGTTTCAAGCTCCACGCATTTACTTCCGAGCCTGCCGAAATGGGCAATCAGATCTGCGCCGACACGGGCAAAGTATGTTCTTGCGTCCTCCACATTTTTCTTGTTTACCGAAATCGTCATATACTTATCCTGCACGATGGCGTTTGCCCCGGTAGCCTTTTCGAGCAACATTTTATTATATTCCTCACGGTACTCGTCCAGCTCATCGCCCGTAGTGGGAATAAGAATGGTTTTCTCAAAGTCCAATCTGTTCAGGCGGCGGTTGTTGATCGTGATTTTTGTTGTTGCGCCGGAATCAAGAGAGTTCAGCAATTCCGAGTATTCAAGAAACATCGCCTCTTTATCCTCACGGCTGGCAACGGCGTAATTTATATCGGAAAACTTAAAGGTCTTTGAAAATTTATCCTTGCCAACCTGAAAGATACCGTCATCGTAAATAGCGGTAATGGGAATCAAATCCTGAACGCCCTTCGGCACAACAAATTTTTCTTTATCCTGCTTGAACAGGTTATGAAGTGTCTTAATCATTCGACTTAAATACCTCCTTCTGCTTCTTTTCCATACTCGGCTTTAACAGCTCGTAGTAGGTGTTGGTTGAACGAAATGTGAGCCTCTTAGGCATAAGGAACTCTGATTTTATCCACGCAGAAATAAATTTTTCTGCGGTCATTCCGTTGTATTTGACAAAGCCGAGAGCCGCAAAGGGGGCGGCTCCCAAAATGCACATCCACGATACGGTTTCCGTCCCCACATAAGGCTTTAATAAAAAATACAAGCCTACTGCCACCGCACAGGCGCAGGCAGAAAAAATGAACTGCCTGAGAGACAGTCCAAAAAACATCGCTTCCGTGTAATTTCTGATTTCACGGTTAATTTTTACTTCCAATTCAATTCCTCCTTTATAATCCCATCATCTCACGGATAATCCTGTCGCTCATCTTCACGCTGCCCACAAGCACAAGCATATTAAAGAGAAGTTCCCCGATATATGCCCACACCTGAGTAACCGCCGCAGCGTCGGGATTAACAACAGGCGGCGAAGCGGCAAAGAGCGAAAA
>Ga0153961_1000200_pt1 | contig 18479 bp, 13 predicted proteins | sample TSFL045MetaG_FD_104748 | JGI IMG/M metagenome (GOLD analysis project Ga0153961, IMG submission 104748) | Attine ant fungus gardens microbial communities from Florida, USA - TSFL045 MetaG | ecosystem: Host-associated > Fungi > Mycelium > Unclassified | place: USA: Florida, Withalacochee...
GAGCAGGTCTGAGTATGGTTGTTATAAACCGGCTGGTAGTGAACTGAAAACTGGCGCGCATTAATGGCGCGGCGGATCTCGTCGCGCCAGGAGATGCGACGCTGCAGCCAGTTGGCGGTCAGCACCATCAGCAGAATTGAGAGAATGGCCGTCATCGGCAGAAAAATAAAGGTCACCTGACGCCAGGCGCGCATGATCTCCGCGCCAGGGGTCTCAACGGTCACGCTGATAGGATAGCGGCGCGACTGCGCCTGATAAAACTGCGCATTGAACAGGCTGGCGCGGGTCGGCTTCGCTTCGCCTACAGAAATCGGCGCGCCGTCGTTAAAGCGCATGCTGAGCTGATAGCCCCGCGCTTCGCCGATGGCGCTCATAAAGTCCATCAGATACTGGCCGTCGATAATCGCCCAGAAGCCCTCGTCGTCCGCCAGCTGCCGCACAAAAATTACCGCCGGACGCTGCGGGACGCCAGACGTACCGGCAAGCGAGAGGCTCCACCAGGCTTTGCCGGTGACCGGCGGCGCGCGCAGCATCATGTCGCTTAGCGTACCTGGATTCTTACCGTAGGCCGATGAGCAGGTGACTTTTGTGCCTTCCAGCTTGCCGATGGCGCGGAAATAGGCGTTAAGGTTGCCAGCGCGCTGCAGTTCGTCTTCGAATTTGCTGCAGGGCAGGTACTGAAAACGGCGCAGCCAGGTGATCATATCCCAGGCGCTGTCGCTCATTTTTTCCGCCTGCGAGAGCAGGGTATTAGCAGCGGTGATCTGCTGCTGCTGAACGGTGTGCCGCGCGTCAATAGCCGTGAACAGGATGCCGAGCAGTAACGGCAGCACCCCGGATAAAATAATAATTATTCTTGCGTAGTCGCGTTTTCGTTTTAACAGCGGCACCGCGAATTCCTCTGAATGTTAAAGCGTCTGTGAGGAGGTGCAAATTTGTTCAGCGCAGCATAACACGCCCTCAGGCCGTGCAGGGTAGCGTTTTGCACAGGCGAGCAGGTGATACAGATCAAGTATCGACCGTGCTTTGCATTTATTAACAATGTTTTGCCGCTTTTGGCATTTCCCAGCGGCGAAAATGCTGTGCAACGATGACGCCACACTGGACAGCATAAAAAGAGGCGTTTATGAGTACGGCAACCCTGGCATCTTCTTCTCTGCAACAGCGCATTTCCGACGCGGAATGGCAGGCGCGCGTCAGGCTGGCGCAGGCCTATCATCTGGCGGCGAAGCTGCGCTGGACCGACCATATCTACACCCATTTCTCGCTGCGCGTGCCGGGCGATCGGCCGCACTTCCTGATTAACGCCTACGGCCAGACGTTTGACGAGATCCAGCCGGAAACCCTGGTGAAAATCGATATCGACGGCAATATTATCGACGATCCTACCGGGCTCGGGATCAACCCGGCTGGCTTCGTGATCCACAGCGCCATTCATCGCGCCCGGCCGGATGCGCATGCGGTGCTGCATACCCACACGGCAGCGGGCATCGGCGTATCGGCGCAAAAGGGCGGGCTGCTGATGATCTCGCAGCACAGCACCCGTTTTCACAACCGCGTCGGCTACCACGACTACGAGGGGATCGCGCTCGATCTCGACGAGCAGCAGCGCATCGTCAAGGATCTCGGCAGCCTGAACGCGCTGATCCTGCGCAATCACGGTCTGCTGACCGCCGGTGGCAGCATCGAAGAAGCCTTTTATAACCTCTACTATCTCGAACGCGCCTGCCAGGCGCAGCTGGCCGCGCAGTCGGGCGGCGCGGAGCTGATTATTCTGCCGGACGCGGTCTCGGAAAAGGCGGCGCAGGCGTTTGATACCAGCATTCGCAACAAAAAGTATCAGCTGCACTGGGATGCCTATATTCGCCAGCTCAATCGTAACGCCCTGTAAGGAGCCGCCATGAACAGACTCAAAGCGTGTGCGGCGGCGCTGCTGCTGAGCGTTAGCGCGCTGGCGCAGGCGGCGCCCGATCTCAGCGAGGTTACGCTGGTGCTGGGCGATCAGGCGCGTAATCTGCGCTCGCTGGTAGAGGCCTCCGGCGTGCTGAAAGATGCGCCCTGGCACTATCGCTGGGCTAACTTTCAGGGGGCGGCGCCGCTGTTTGAAGCGCAGCGCGCCGGCGCGGTCGATACCTCCTACGCGGGCGATCTGCCGGTGCTGATGGCGGCGTCCGGCGGCGTGCCGCTGAAAATCATCGCCACCAACGTCGGCGACGCCGGCGCGAACGGCCTGATCGTGCCCGCCGATTCGCCGGTGCGCAGCGTAAAAGATCTGGCGGGCAAGGAGGTGGTGGTCTCCTCGGCGCGCGGCAGCATCTCGCAGCATTTGCTCTATGAGGCGCTGGGCGAAGCACAGGTGCCGCGCGACAGCGTGCCGGTGCGCTTTGTGCTGCCGACTGACGCCAGCGCCGCCTTTAATTCCGGGCAGATTGGCGCCTGGGCGACCTTCGATCCCTATCTCGGCATCGCCGAGCAGCACGGCGCGCGGCTGCTGCGCGATGGCAAGGGGCTGACCACCGCGCTGTCGTTCGTGACCGCGACCCAGCAGTCGCTGGACGATCCCGGCAAGCGCGCGGCTATCGCCGATTTCGCCCAGCGGCTGGCGAAAGCGCGCGCCTGGGCGCTGGCTCATAAAGAGGAATACAACCAGGTTTATGCGCAGCTGACGCGCCTGCCGCCGGCCGACGCGGAGAAGATCACCGCGCGCATTTCTCACGGTATTCGCGCCGTCACGCCTGAAGATATTGAAAAGGTACAGAAGGTGTCGGATCTCTTCAGCGAGCTGAAAATTCTGCCGAATAAGGTGGATGTGGCGGCGATCGTTGACCAGAGCCTGTTTCTGCAGTAAGAGGGCAAAGGCGGCGTGATGTCGCCTATGCCCTGTTTTGCCCGCTATTAATCGTTGAACAGCGTCTGGCGCAGCGCCAGCTCGACGCCGCGCAGTTCCGCCAGCCCTTTCAGGCGACCAATCGCCGAATAGCCTGGGTTGGTGCGCTTGTGCAGGTCGTCGAGCATCTGGTGGCCGTGGTCGGGACGCATCGGGATCGCATGCTTCTCGCCCGCGCGCCGACGGCGCTGCTCCTCCGCCAGAATCACCCCGATCACGCCCACCATGTCGACATCACCCGCCAGATGCGCCGCCTCGTGGAAGCTGTTGGGGTTGGCTTCGCGCTGCGTGGCGCGCAGGTGGATAAAGTTGATGCGGTCCGCGAACCGCGTCGCCATCTGCGTCAGGTTATTGTCGGCGCGCACGCCGTAAGAGCCGGTGCAGAAGCAGAAGCCGTTGTGCAGGCTGTCTACCGTCTCTTTCAGCCACTGCATATCCTCTTCCGTAGAGATAATACGCGGCAGGCCGAGAATCGGGCGCGGCGGATCGTCCGGGTGCACGGCCAGCTTGATGCCGACCTCTTCCGCAACCGGCACGATGGCGCGCAGAAAAACCGCCATATGCTCGCGCAGCTTCGCCTTGTCGATGCCGTCATACTGCGCCAGCTGGGCGCGAAACTGATCCAGCGTGTAGCCCTCTTCCGCGCCCGGCAGGCCGGCGATAATGTTGCGCATCAGCAGCGCCTTATCCTCGTCGCTCATGGCCGCGTAGCAGCGCGCGGCCGCCTCTTGTTCCGCCGAGGAATAATCCTGCTGCGCGCCGGGGCGCTGCAAAATATGCAGCTCAAAGGCGGCGAAGGCGTCAGCGTCGAAGCGCAGCGCTTTGGCGCCGTCCGGCAGCGTCCAGGCGAGATCGGTGCGCGTCCAGTCGAGCACCGGCATAAAGTTGTAGCACACCGTCTCGACGCCGCAGGCCGCCAGATTGCGTATCGACTGCTGATAGTTGGCGATATAGCGCTGATAGTCGCCGCGCTGCGTTTTGATCGCCTCGTGTACCGGAATGCTTTCTACCACCGACCAGACCAGATTTTTTTCCGCCAGCAGCGCCTGACGCGCCTTAATCTCCTCTACCGGCCAGACGTCGCCGTTAGGAATATGATGTAAAGCGGTCACGATACCGGTCGCGCCCGCCTGGCGCGCATCGTCTAGCGAAACCGGATCGTTGGGGCCATACCAGCGCCATGTATGTTCCATTATTACTCCTTAGCCGCACATTTGGCCCAGTGGTCAGGCCGCTGGACCAAGAGTATGCTAGCCTGACGGGAAAGGCCGTGATCGCGATCGCAGCGCAGTGAATTGCGTCTGTCGGAAAGGGGACGCGGCCTGTGCTACGCTGCACCGCTGCCGACAGGAGGAAAAAACATGGCGCTGCCTGTGCTGAAAATGGAACGTCTTTATCGCCAGATTGCCAACGCGATCGTGGAAAGTATTCAACGCGGCGAGTTCGCTCCAGGCACCGCGCTGCCGCCAGAGCGCGAGCTGGCAAAGCAGCTAGGGGTCAGCCGTTCCTCGGTGCGCGAGGCGCTGATCGCGCTGGAGATGACCGGCTGGGTGGATATTCGCACCGGCAACGGCGTCTTTGCGATGCAGCCTCCGCCGCAGCCGCCTGTCAGCGCGCCCGCGGCGGAAGCGGATTACAGCCTGGAAGATCTATTACAGGCGCGGCTCGCTTTTGAGGGCATGCTGGCGGAGATGGCGGCGCGTAACGGCACCAGCGCGCAGCGCGAACGGCTGCGTGCGCTGGCCGAGACGCTACTGCGCTACCGCGCCAACGACGCGGACTTTCTCGATCAGGACAAACGCTTTCATCTGTTGATCGGCGAAATGAGCGGCAACGAGGTACTGCGCGAGATGATGGAGTCGCTCTGGAACAGGCGCGACAGCGCGCGCTTCCAGCGGCTGGAACGTCATTTTGCCGACAACGCCTTTACCGAGGAGATGAACTGCGACCATCAGCAGATCGCCGCAGCTATCTGTGCGGGCGAAGCCGCCGCCGCGCGCGCCGCGATGGAGAGCCATCTGACGCGGGTGCGGCGGCGGCTGCTGGGCTAGATTTTATGCCGTTTAGGGCGGCCGGCGCCGAGCATAATCGCCAGCCGGCTGCCGCCCGGCGTGGTCTCCATCAGGATCTTGGTGATGCTGGTCAGCGGCACCGAGAGCAGCATGCCGACCGGGCCAAGCAGCCAGCCCCAGAAAATCAGCGACAGAAACACCACCAGCGTCGAGAGCCCTAAGCCGCGTCCCATTACGCGCGGCTCCAGCATATTGCCGAATACCATATGAATGGCGATAAACAGCGCCGCCACCAGCATTGCGTCGTACGGACTGTTGAGCAGCACCGCCTGCAGCACCGGCGGAACGCCAGCGATAATCGGGCCGATATTAGGAATGTAGTTAAGAATAAAGGCCACCACGCCCCACAGCAGCGCGAATTTGATATCCAGTAGAAACAGACAGCCCCAGACCGACACCCCGGTGATCAGGCTGATCAGCGTTTTCAGCGCCAGATAGTGCGTCACGCCTTTTAGCGCGCGGTGCAGCCCGGCGATGCGGATCTGCGGATTGGTCAGCGCGTTGCGCATTTTATAGGGCAGGTGGTGTACTTCGAACAGCATAAAGACCACCGTCAGGATCAGCAGCACGAAATTGCTCATCATGCCGGAGAACTGCGTCAGCGCCACGGTGGCGAACGACATCAGCATATTGGGATCGAAGCGCTGCACCAGCGTATTGGTGGAAACGTGAATGCCTATGCCTGCCGCGAGGTGCTGCACCACGGCCATTTTCTGTTCCATAGTGGCGCGCAGCTGCGGGTAGATATCAGAAAACTCGCTCACCGAGCTGGCCAGCACCGCCACCAGCAGCAAAATCACGATAAATATCACCGTAATCACTACCGTAATCGCCAGCCCGCGCCGCCAGCCGCGCCGCATCAGAAAGGTGACGATGGGGTTCAGCACAATGGCGAAAAAGGCGGCCAGTAAGAAGGGCACCATAATATCGGAGGCGGCGCGGATCCCGGCGAGAATAATCACCAGCATCGCCAGCTTAGTCAGAATATTTTGCCCAATTTTTTCCTGCTGTAGTTCGCTCATTCCCTCTCCTGAAAAGCCAGACCGCAGAAGGTAGTGTAGCTGAAAGGTAATTAACCGTCTGATTACTCTGTAAAAGCGTAGCGTAAATCAGAGAATTCGATCCTGAACGTCCCCACGGATGCGCGCGCAGTGAAAAAGCGTATAGTGGGGCCTTCTGCCTGTAAAAACTCACTCAACCAAGAGCGTAATTTGTCATGCCAGATCAACCCGCAGCGGAATCTGCTCATAAGGGCATCGGATTAACCCTGCTGATTATCTCTATCGTGATCTACAACTTCGCCAGCTACCTCACCATCGGCCTGCAGCTGGCGGTGCTGCCGGGGCTGGTGCATGACCAGCTCGGCTACAGCGCCTTCTGGGCGGGCGTGGTGATTAGCCTGCAATATGTGGCGACGCTGCTGAGCCGCCCCCACGCCGGACGCTATGCCGATATCTGGGGACCGAAGCGCATTGTGGTGCTGGGGCTAGCGGGCGTGCTGCTCAGCGGCCTCTGCTATCTGCTGGCGAGCTGGCTTGCCGCCTCGCCTGTCGTTAGCCTGGCGCTGCTCTGCATTGGGCGCATCATTCTCGGCATCGGGCAGAGCTTTACCGGCACCGGCACCTCACTGTGGGGCGTGGCGCGCGTTGGCTCGCTGCATATCGGCCGCGTCATTTCGTGGAACGGCATCTGCACCTACGGCGCGATGGCGCTGGGCGCGCCGCTTGGCGTCATTATCTATCGGCAGGGCGGGCTGCTGCTGCTCTCCGTCGTGATTATCGCCATCTGCGCGCTGGCGATCGCGCTGGCGCTGCCGCGTCCGGCGGTGAAAGGCAGCCGCGCGCGGCCGCTGCCGTTTCGCGACGTGCTGGGCAAGATTTACGGCTTCGGGCTGATTCTGGCGATGGGCTCGGCGGGGTTCGGCGTCATCGCCACCTTTATTACGCTTTTCTATCAGGCGAAAGGCTGGGACGGCGCCGCCTTCGCGCTGACGCTGTTTAGCGCCGCCTTTGTCGGCGCGCGGCTGCTCTTTCCCAATGCGATTAACCGCTTCGGCGGGCTGCGCGTCGCGGCCGCCTGCCTGGCGGTAGAGGCGCTCGGCCTGTTTCTGGTGGCGGGCGCGTTCGAGCCCTGGATGGCGAAAACCGGCGCGCTGCTGACCGGCGCCGGCTTTTCGCTGGTCTTCCCGGCGCTTGGCGTGGTGGCGGTCAAAGCGGTGCCGCAGGCGAATCAGGGCAGCGCGCTGGCGACCTACACCGCTTTTATGGATTTAGCGCTGGGCATCACCGGTCCGATCGCGGGCTTTATCATGAGCTTTGCAGGCGTGCCGCTGGTCTATCTGCTGACGGCGCTGCTGGTCTGCCTGGGGCTGTTCTGCACGCTGCGGCTGGCGCGGCGGCTGCCAGCGGCGCCGCAAGAGGCGAAGGAAGGATAAAAAAGCGGCCTCCGACCGAGGCCAAAAAGTGTCGCAAGACACAGATAAGGGTAGGGTGACGCGGCGGACGACAGGCCCGCCGCGCGAGCGTCAGGCCTGCAGCAGCGCGATGCTATGGCGGATCTGGCGCTCAATTTCAGCGGGGGTCCAGCCGTTAAGCTCGGAAGAGAAAGGCTCGAAGGCGTAGACGCCTTTATAGCCGAGCATCTCTAGCCGCTTCACCTGCGCCACGCTGTTCAGCACGTCGCGATCGCTCAGCATAATGCGCTCTTCATCGGTGAGTTCGGCGGTGGCGCGCCTGTCTTCCACGCCGGAAAGATGCACCAGGCCAATCATCTCGACGTCGATCTCCGCCGGAAACTCCTGCTCGGCATGCTCATACAGATGGTGGTGAAAGGTATCGATTACCAGCTTAAACGGCGCCTGCGCGTCGCGGATCAGCTGCTGTGCCCGCACCGCCGAGCGCAGCGAGCTGACCGGAAAGCCCAGCGGTTCGACCAGCCCCTGGACGCCATGCTGCGCAAAGCGCGGCGCCAGCGTGCGGAGCGCCGCCAGCGTTTCGTCCGGCGTGATGTCGATGCCTTCGTTGAGCGGGCACATCACCAGCGCTCTGGCGCCGATCGCCTGCGCGTCGCGCAGCAGCGCGTCGGCTTTCGCCAGCAGCGCCTCATCCACGCGGTTAAAGGGGTAGAGCGCGTTAATGGTGACGACTTCGATATTGTATTTCGCTATCAGGTCGCGCGTCTGCTCACGGGTCAGATCGTCGCATACCTTTCCGCTCGGCATGTCGTTACGTAGTTCCACCTTGTTCAGGCCCAAACGCTGAACCAGCTGGAAAAAGGCTTCTAGTGAGAGGGTCGGCGCGATTTTACGGTTAATACAGAAACGGGTCGGATCGATGGCCATGCTGCGGCTCCTGTAGCGATGCAAGAGATAAGGGAATAAGCTGATGGCAAAGAAAACATTTATTTCATAAATAGTGAATTATGGAATGTAAAGGTTGAGATCTGCCTCTCATTAATTTCATTTTGCGTCTCTGCCGTGCCGCTTTCGTCCCCTCTGATCAACAGAAAATCGCGCTTTATCCGCATAGTAACATTCACTCTACGTCCTTATAGCGCGCGGTTTTTTACGCCAGCGGCAAAAATGCGATCCACGCCGCTAAAAGGAAATTTTCCAAAAACTTTCATTTGAAAAATTTGTTTCACTGTAATAGCTTCGTAGTATGCTTTCGATTTTGCCTGGTCAGAGAGCGTCGTCACGCGAAGGCTCTGCAGGGAACTCACACATCTCAAGAGGCTATGAAATGAACATCACAGGAAACTTCATTGGCGGTCAGATTACCTACAGCGCCAGCAACGAAACCATCCCTGTCTATGACCCGGCGACCGGCAAAGTGGCGCGCGAGCTTACCCAGAGCACCGGCGCGGAAGTCGCCGAGGCGATTAAAGTCGCGCACGAGGCCTTTCCCGCCTGGTCGAAAACCTCGCCGCTGCGCCGCGCCCGCGTCCTGTTTAACTTCAAGGCGCTGATGGAGCAGCATCGCGACGAACTGGCCGAGCTGATTGTGTCCGAACACGGCAAGGTATGGTCGGACGCGCAGGGCGAGCTGACGCGCGGGCTGGAAGTAGTGGAGTTCGCCTGCGGCATTCCGCATCTGATCAAAGGCGAATATTCCGCCAACGTCGGCACCGGCGTCGACAGCTATTCGCTGATGCAGCCTGTCGGCGTGGTGGCGGGCATTACGCCGTTTAACTTCCCGGCGATGGTGCCGCTGTGGATGTTCCCCATCGCGCTGGCCTGCGGCAACACCTTCGTGCTGAAGCCGCCGGCGCTCGATCCCTCGGCGGCGGTGCGTATGGCCGAACTGCTGAAAGAGGCGGGTCTGCCGGACGGCGTATTTAACGTGGTGCACTCCTCTAACGAAGACGCCGAGCAGCTGTATAAAGATCCGCGCATCGCGGCGGTAAGCTTCGTCGGCTCGTCCGGCGTCGCCGAGCATATCTACAAAACCGCCAGCGCCCACGGCAAGCGCGTGCAGGCGTTCGGCGCGGCGAAAAACCACGCCATCGTCATGCCGGACGCCGATCTCGACGCCACGGTAAACGCCATTATGGGCGGCGCGTTCGGCTCGGCCGGCGAGCGCTGCATGGCGCTGCCGGTGGTGGTCGCAGTCGGCGACGACACCGCCGATAAGCTGATCGCGCGCCTGACGCCGCTGATCAACGCGCTGCGCGTCGGCCCTGGCATCAGGCAGGGCGCAGAAGAGAATGAGATGGGACCGGTCGTCTCCGCCGCACATCAGAAAAAGGTGCTGGGCTATATCGACAAGGGCGAGCAGGAGGGCGCGAAGCTGGTGGTTGACGGCCGCAATTTCCAGGTGCCGGGCCATGCGGAAGGCTACTACGTCGGCGGTACGCTATTCGATAACGTCACCCCAGAGATGACAATCTGGCGCGAAGAGATTTTCGGGCCGGTGCTGAGCATTATGCGCGCGCCGGACTACGCCAGCGCGCTGCAGCTGGTCAACAGCCATGAGTTTGGCAACGGCAGCGCCATCTTCACCAGCAACGGCAATATCGCGCGCGAGTTCGTGCAGGACGTGGAAGCGGGTATGGTCGGCGTCAACGTGCCGGTACCGGTGCCGATGGCGTTCCACAGCTTCGGCGGCTGGAAGCGTTCGGTGTTTGGCGCGCTCAACGTGCACGGGCCGGACGGCGTGCGCTTCTATACCCGCATGAAAACCGCCACGGCGCGCTGGCCGAGCGGCCAGCAGACGGTTTCGGAATTCAGCATGCCGACCCTGAGCTAAAGGCATAACGCCGTCATCACCGCTACAGGCCTGCGGCAACGCGCCTGTAGCGGCTTGTTTGCAGAGTGAAAAAGGAGAGTGGGATGTCTTTTCTTGCAAAAGCGCAGCAGCCGGACGCCAGCGGCCGTATCCAGCACGTCACGCCGGAAAGCGCGGGATGGCGCTATGTCGGCTTTGACGCCTATCTGCTGAAAAAGGGCGATACGCTGCGGCTGAGCAGCGGCGATAAAGAGCTTTGCCTGGTGCTGGTTGCGGGGCTCGCCTCGGTGAAAACGCGCCACGCTGAATTTCCCGGCATCGGCAGGCGTATGTCGCCCTTCGAGCGCGTGCCGCCTTACTCGGTGTATGTGCCGCACGACGACGAAGTGGAAATCGTCGCCGACAGCGATCTGGAGCTGGCGGTCTGCAACGCTCCCGGCAAGGGCAATCTGCCGGCGCGCCTGATCGCGCCAGCGGACGTTGGCGTCGAGCAGCGCGGTAAGGGGCGCAATCAGCGTCTGGTGCATAACATTCTGCCAGACGACAAACCCGCCGACAGCCTGCTGGTAGTCGAAGTCTATACCAACGAAGGCGACACCAGCTCATATCCGAGCCATAAGCACGACGAAGAAAACAGCGACAACGAAACCTACCTGGAGGAGACCTACTATCACCGTTTCGATCCAGAGCAGGGCTTCGCCATGCAGCGCGTCTACACCGACGATCGCTCGCTCGATGAGTGCATGGCGCCCTATAACCGCGACGTAGTGACCGTACCGCGCGGCTACCATCCGGTGGCGACCATTGCCGGCTACAACAACTACTATCTGAACGTGATGGCCGGGCCGGTGCGGCTGTGGAAGTTCACCTGGGAGAAAGATCACGCCTGGGTAAACAGCGATAGCTATCCGCGCGGCTAGCGGCGACGGCATTCAGAAATAAAAAAGGGCAACTCTGGAGTTGCCCTTTTTAATGCTACAAACTGGATTTACGCGCTGGCGTTATTCAACGCCAGCGACACCGCCAGCGTCTGCGCCAGGCAGAGCGAGGCAACCTGCGAACGGAACCCGTCCACCTGCGCTTCACGCACCACAAAGCAGACGTCGCTGAAGGCCGCCAGCGGGCTGACCTGGCTGTCGGTGATGGCGATTTGATGCGCGCCGCGCTTCGCGCCCATCTCCACCAGCTCCACCGCTTCGCGCGCGTAGGGTGAATAGCTGATGGCGATAACCACATCTTTCGGGTTCACCAGGCTGAGCTGCTCGGTGAACATGCCGCCCAGGCCGTCGATCAGGAAAGCGCGCCGCTCAAGATGGCGCAGCGCGTAAACCAGATAGGAGGCGACGCTGAATGAGCGGCGCAGGCCGATAACATAGATATTCTCCGCCTCGTTCAGCAGCTGCACCGCTTTATTGAGCTGGTCAGGATTGACCTGCATCGCCAGCTGCTGCAGCGCCTGGCTGTTAACCATCGTGAAGACATTCAGGATCTCCGCCGGGCTTTCCGGCGAGGTGGCGGCGTCGTCGGTGGCGGTCTGGCGGAACAGACGTGCGCGCTCGGTATAGTTGACCGTCTCTTCCATCAGGTGCTGACGAAAAACCTGTTTCATTTCGTTGAAGCCGCTAAAGCCGAACGCGTTGGCGAAGCGAATCAGCGTCGACGGCGGCACGTCGGCCTGCGCGGCGATAGAGGCCACGGTATCAAAGGCGATGCTGTTGCTGTTATCGAGAATATAACGAGCCACCTGCTTCAGGCGCTTGCTCAGCGTTTCGTAGCGGCGACGAATATCATCCTGTAACAGGGAGAGTTGAGTAGGGTTATTGGTCATTACTTCGGCTCGTCAAAAAAGAAATATGGCTGGATAATGAGCGCTATAGTACCAGATGGATGGAAAATTTCATTTGTTTGCGCCCACAGCGGGGTTTATTTCATCGGTTTATGAATTACCTCACACTATGCAGGGAATGTGGCGGAAATAGCGGTGAAAGCAGGAGAAAAAGCGGAACAGATACTCCTGCGCGCGTATGAAACGCGCAGGAGGAGCGGCAACGTCATTACAGCCCGGCGTGTTCGCGAATATATGTGCGCGCTTTTACCGCATATTCGAACGGGTTAGCCAGCGCCGGATCCTGCTCGGCTTCTACCACCATCCAGCCCTTATAGCCGTAATCATCCAGTATCTTAAACACCGGCTTAAAGTCGATAACGCCGTCGCCCGGCACGGTGAAGGTGCCTTTCTTCACGCCGTCAAGGAAGCAGAGATGGTTGTCGCGTACTTCGGCGACGATCTCGTCGCGGACATCTTTCAGGTGAACGTGGAAAATACGCGGCAGGTATTTTTGCAGCACGTCGAGCATCGCCTGCTGCGAACCTTCGGAGTAGTAGAGATGTCCGGTATCGTAGAGCAGCCCGACATGGTCATTGGTCAGCGCCATAAAGCGGTCGATCTCTTCCACGGTCTGAATGCCGGTGCCCATATGATGGTGCAGCGTCACGCGCATTCCTTTCGCCGCGGCAATCTCCGCCAGTTCGTTATAGCCTTCGGCCGTCAGGCGCCACTCTTCGTCAGTGAAGATCGGCTTTTGCTCCAGCACCGGCAGCGTGGTGCCCTGAATGCTTTTGCTCTGCTCGGAACAGCCGATAACGCGCGCGCCCATGGCGTGCAGGAAATTCATGTGGTTAACAAATTCGTCGATGGTTTTTGCCTTCTCGCCGCTGGCGAAAAAGGTGCTGAACCAGGCGTTGCAAATCTCAATGCCGCGAATGTCGAGCATGGGCTTCAGGATTGCCGGATCGCGCGGATATTTGCTGCCGACTTCGCTGCCGGTAAAACCCGCCAGCGCCATCTCGCTTACCGTCTGCTGAAAGGTATTCTCTTTGCCCAGCTCCGGCATATCGTCGTTGGTCCAGCCAATCGGCGCAATGGCCAGTTTTACGTTCTCTTTGTTCATCTGTTTAGTCCTGACGGGTCAGGGCGGCCGCGGCCGCCCGCAAGGAAAGGGAAACGCTTATTTCTTGTCGTAGAAGGCGGGGCGCGGCGGCATTTCCACCGGCTCGATGGCGCCGCTCTGCTGCGCCTTCAGGCAGGCGTCGGCGGCCACCGAGGCGGCGAAGCCGTCCCAGGCGGACGGGCCGGTCAGTTCGCCCGCCTTCACGTCGTTGATAAAGGCCTGTAGTTCGACGTCGTACGCCTCGATAAAACGATCTTTCCAGTCGGTCAGGATGGTCGTAGAGAGTTTGGCTTCGCTGCGCAGCTGCACCGAGGCGGGCTCCGGCAGCTTCGCGATGCCGGTTTCGCCGACAACCTCGCACTGGATGTCGTAGCCGTAGGCGCAGTTAACAAAGATCTCCACGTCGATGCGCACCCCTTTTTGCGTTTCGAACAGCACGATTTGCGGATCTTTCAGGCGCGCATGCGATTTCGACGTCACGCGCGGGAAGACCACCTGCACGCTTTTATAGTCGTCGTTGGTCAGCCAGCGCAGCACGTCCAGCTCGTGGATCAGCGTGTTGGTGATCGCCATGTCGGTGGTGTAGCTTTCGGGCACTGTCGGGTTGCGGTGCGCGCAGTGCAGCATCAGCGGCTCGCCGATGGCGCCGTCGACGATCGTTTTTTTCAGCGCGCGGTAGCCCGCGTCGTACGGCCGCATAAAGCCGACCTGCACCAGGCGCTTGCCGTGCTGGATTTCCGCATCCACCACGCGACGGCAGCCTTCCGCGCTCAGCGCCAGCGGCTTTTCGCAGAATACCGGCTTGCCGGCGGCGATGGCCGCCAGCGTAAACTCTTCATGCGTCGGGTCCCAGGAGGTCACCAGAATCGCGTCGACTTCCGGCGACCTGATGACCTGATGACCGTCGGCGTAGACCTCCGCCTCGATATTCAGACGCTGCAGCGCGGCGCGCGCGCCGTCGACGTTGATATCCGATACCGCCACCACTTTTGCCCCCTGCAGGACATTATTGCAGCGACGAATATGTTCCTGGCCGATTGCGCCGGCACCGATAACGCCAAGTTTCAAAGTCATAATTACACCTGTAGGGTTTATAGCGAGGAATAAAGGGCCGGCTGTTGCGGCCGAAATTTTTAGTATTTGCGCGCCTGATCGAGGTGAGCGTTAAGCTTCTCCGCCACCGCCTGCGTGCGTTCAGACGTGGAGGCCTGCGCCACGCCGACGTGCCACCAGCTGAAATATTTGTGCACCATGGTTTTTGGCAGCACTTTGATGTCGATAAGGGTGGAAACCGGCGATCGCTGCGCCTCCTCCAGCGCGGTTTTTAACTCGTCGAGAGTAGTAACGCGCCAGGTTTTGCAGCCGTAGCCCGCCGCGATGGCGGCAAAGTCCACCGGTACGAAGCCGCCGTCCAGCCTGCCGCCCTCCGGGTTGCGGAAGCGGAACTCGGTGCTGAAGCTGTCCATGCCGTGCTCCATTTGCAGGTTGTTGATGCAGCCGTTGGTCATATTGTCGAACAGCACCACGTTGATTTTGGTGCGTTCCTGAATCGAAGTGACCAGCTCAGAGTGCAGCATCATAAATGAGCCGTCGCCCAGCAGCGCGTAGACCTCGCGCTGCGGCTGCGCCAGCTTCGCGCCCAGCGCGGCGTTGACCTCATACCCCATACAGGAGTAGCCGTACTCAACGTGGTACGAGTTGTAGTCGCGGGTGCGCCAGACGCGCTGAAGATCGCCCGGCAGGCTGCCCGCTGCCGCGACAATCACTGCATCCTTTGGGAGCTGCTCGTTTAGCGTGCCGAGCACGCGGCTCTGGGTGAGCACCGACTGGGTCAGGCGATTGAATTCGGCGAACACCGCGTCGCGATCGAGATGGTCGGCAATTTCCGGGATAAAGCCGTCGCCGCTGTATTCCACCTGATAGACGCGCTGCGTCTCTTTCAGCAGTTTGCTCTGCGCCTGCGCAATCCGATCGCCCCAGTCGTTGCGGTAGTTTTTATCCGCCAGCCCCGCCTCCAGCGCGACAAGCGCTTCGCGCGCGTCCGCCAGCAGCTGCGCGCCGTCGAGCTTGTAGCTGTCGAAGTTGCTGACGTTGACGTTAAGGAAGCTGACCTCGGGATGCTGGAAGATCCACTTTGATGCGGTGGTAAAGTCGGTGTAGCGCGTGCCGACGCCAATCACCAGGTCCGCCTCTTTCGCCAGCAGGTTGGCGGCCAGGCAGCCGGTTTCGCCCACGCCGCCGACGTTGAGCGGATGATCGGAGACGATAGTGCCTTTGCCCGCCTGGGTTTCGGCGAAGGGAATCTGGTAACGTTCGGCGAACTGACGCAGCGCCTCGCCCGCTTCGGAGTATTTCACGCCGCCGCCCAGCACGATCATCGGCTTGCGCTTGCGGCCGATCAGCGCCAGCGCGTCGCCAAGCTGCGCGGCGGTCGGCAGGCGACGATCGAGACGGTGCACGCGCTTCTGGAAGAAGTAGTCCGGGAAATCCCAGGCCTCGCTCTGCACGTCCTGCGGCAGTGCGAGAGTTACCGCGCCGGTTTCGGCGGGATCGGTCAGCACGCGCAGCGCATTGATGCAGGCGGTCATTAGCTGTTCAGGACGGCTGACGCGATCCCAGTATTTGCTCACGGCGCGGAAGGCGTCGTTGGTGCTGATGCTGAGGTCGTGGCTCTGCTCGATCTGTTGCAGTACCGGATCGGGCTGGCGCGTCGCGAAGACGTCGCCCGGCAGCAGCAGCAAAGGAATACGGTTCGCGGTGGCGGTGGCCGCCGCGGTGATCATATTGGCGGCGCCCGGCCCAACCGACGAGCTACAGGCGATGATCTGGCGGCGCAGAGACTGCTTAGCGAACCCCATCGCGGCGTGCGCCATGCCCTGTTCATTGCGCCCCTGATAGACAATCAGATCGCCGCTATCCTGCTCCAGCGCCTGTCCCAGCCCCAGCACGTTGCCGTGACCAAAGATGGCGAAGAGGCCTTTTACAAACTTCGTTTCCACGCCGTCGACATTAATGTATTGATTATCAAGGAACTTAACCAGCGCCTGCGCGGTAGTCATTCTGATCGTGGCCATATGCTTTTCCTTTACATGCTGCAACCTGGTAGCAGGTCAGCGACGTGGCGTATCGCAAAAGCGACCGCAGGTAACTGAAACGTGAAGCGATTATAAACAAATATATTTTTCATAAAATACTATTACAGAAGAAACATTTCATTTTGCGATTGAGATCAAATTTAACCGCGAAATGTGCGCCTGCGCGCACCCAGAAGCAGGCTAAGTGAAACAAGAAGCGAGAAAAGCGGGAGAGCTGGATAATTTTATTCTCTTTCAGCGGCTTCCTCGCCGATCGGCGCATCTGGCGATGCGGGCTGCGCAGCCCGGTAACGGCGCGAAACTGCGGGAAAATCGCACCCGTAATGTGCGGGCGACGCAGAGTTTTACCTGGTTCACAAAATCGCGATGGACGTTTCATTTCATATTGTGTTTGGAATTTTTATTCCTCATACTCGCCTTAACGTCAGTCTGGCAAGGGCAAAACCCAGACGCACGCCGGGATGTCGGCTTTCTGGCCCGCGTGTCTGCTTATCACAGAAGGAAAACACAGGTATGAGTACACAACAGAAGCGGCTTGATGTGATTTGTATTGGACGCATCGCCGTCGACCTTTACGGTCAGCAAATTGGCGCGCGGCTGGAGGATATGAGCACCTTTGCCAAATATCTCGGCGGCTCCTCCGGCAACGTCGCCTACGGCACCGCGATTCAGGGGTTAAAGTCGGCGATGCTGGCGCGCGTGGGCGATGAGCACAACGGCCGCTTTCTGCGCGAAGCGTTAAATCGCGTGGGGTGTAATACCGACGGGCTGATTACCGATAAGCAGCGCCTGACCGGGCTGGTAATCCTCGGCATCAAAGATGAAGAGAGCTTTCCGCTGATTTTCTACCGCGATAACTGCGCCGACATGGGGCTGGTGCCGGACGATATCGACGAAGACTTTATTAACGCGTCGCGCGCGGTGGCGGTGACCGGCACCCATCTGTCGCATCCACAGACGCGCGCCGCGGTGCTGAAAGCGCTCGATATCGCAAAGCGCAACGGCCTGCGCACCGCGCTCGATATTGATTATCGCCCGGTACTGTGGGGATTAACCTCACTTGGCGACGGCGAGACGCGTTTTATCGAGTCGCAGCAGGTGACGCGCCAGCTGCGGGAAGTACTGCACTATTTCGACCTGATTGTCGGTACGGAAGAGGAGTTCCACATCGCGGGCGGCAGCACCGATACGCTGGCGGCGCTAAAAAGCGTGCGCCAGGCGACGCAGGCGACGCTGGTGTGCAAACGTGGTCCGCTGGGCTGCGTGGTATTTGAGGGCGAGATCCCCGATAGCTGGGAGCAGACGCGCCTGCACAGCGGCGTACGAGTCGACGTCCTCAACGTGCTGGGCGCAGGCGACGCCTTTATGTCTGGCCTGCTGCGCGGCTGGCTCAACGACGAAGGCTGGGAGCAGGCGTGCCGTTACGCCAATGCCTGCGGCGCGCTGGTCGTATCGCGCCACGGCTGCGCGCCGGCGATGCCGACCAAAGCCGAGCTGGATGATTTCCTCAGCCGCGACCGCGAGGTGAAACGCCCCGATCTCGACGCGCGCCTTAACCATCTGCATCGCGTCACCACGCGCAGCCAGCGCTGGCCAGAGCTGAACGTCTTCGCCTTCGACCATCGCAAACAGCTGGCCGATATGGCGCGCGAAGCGGGCGTTGATGAGAGCCGGATCCCGGCGCTGAAGGTGCTGCTGCTGCAGGCCGCTGAAGAGGCGGCGCACGAGGCGGGCCTGGAGAGCAAAAGCGGCATCCTGGCCGATACCACCTACGGTCAGAAGGCGCTGAACGCCATTACCGGAAAAGGCTGGTGGATTGGTCGTCCTGTCGAGCTGCCCGGCTCGCGGCCGCTGCGGCTGGAGCACGGCAATATCGGCTCGCAGCTGATTGACTGGCCCGCCGAGCACGTCGTGAAATGCCTGGTGTTTTACCATCCGCACGACAGCGCGGAGATGCGCAAAGAGCAGGACGATCTGGTACTCGACGTCTGGAGAGGCTGCAACAAGAGCGGTCACGAACTGCTGCTTGAGGTGATTCTGCCCGAGAGCAATCCCGATCGTAGCGAGGCCCACTATCTCGCCATTCTCAGCCACTTTTATCAGCTGGGCATCCAGCCCGACTGGTGGAAGCTGCCGCCGCTGTCGGCGCAGAGCTGGCAGGCGATCGGCGGCCTGATCGAGCAGCAGGATCCCCACTGTCGCGGCATTTTGCTGCTGGGGCTCGACGCGCCGGAAGAGAAGCTGAAGGC